>OIWU01000231.1_pt1 | contig 76597 bp, 69 predicted proteins | sample 1587711 | NCBI WGS metagenome assembly OIWU01 (sample SAMEA3888909, study PRJEB22519) | human gut metagenome | biome: human gut; feature: human-associated habitat; material: faeces | place: Denmark | collected 2010 | reverse complement strand
CTACCATTGAACTACACCCGCAGGAAAATTTTTCTTTTTTCGCTGACCAGTAGATTATATCTCATATCCACTCATTTGTCAACAACTTTTTATCTTTTTTTCGATAAAAATCGGGGTGACAGGATTCGAACCTGCGACTTCCTGGTCCCAAACCAGGCGCTCTAGCCAAGCTGAGCCACACCCCGGGGATTTCGCAAAGCATTTAAAAACAAAAGTTCACTAAATGCGTTTAAAATTATACCGTAGATAGGTTGGATTGTCAACCACTTTTTTTATTTATTCGAGGCTTTATTCGAGGCTGAATCCTCCACTATCTCTGTTCCGGCGGCATTTCTTCTACAATTGGCTGCATACGCACTTTCTGCGCAGGCAGCTATCTGATTTCATACAAAAAGCAGTTCCGAACTTATTCTTCGAAAACTGCTTTCTGATTTTATCTGTTTTGTGCCAATTATTTCCGGTCCCGCCTAGTAAAGTCCCGACGGAATATCCCTGTCCTGATCCACATAACAGACCGTATAATGTGCCTCACCGTTCCGATCAAGCTCCATCAGCATGTAGGACGGCTTTCTTCCGTCCTGTCTCGGATAGGAGAGACTTCCCGGGTTCAATACAACAAGCCCGTCCTCACAGTACTCCAGATGCGGCTTGTGGGTATGTCCGAACATGACGATATCGGCTTTTCTGGCTCTCGCCTCTTCCTTGATCGTCTCCAGCTCGAAAGATACGCCGTACATATGGCCATGGGTCAGAAATGCCCGGTATTTTCCGATCGAGATCTCCTTCTCCCTGTCTGTCTGGGAGAAGAAGTCATTATTTCCGCGCACCACGCGGATCACGCAGTTATCATTATTTACCCATTCCTTAAAATATGCCTCGCTGCCCTCGGTATCGCCCAGGTGGATCAGCATATCGAACGGGGACTGTTTCTCAATAATTTCCCTGAGATTTCCATCTCTTCTGTGGGTATCGCTCACGATCAGAATTTTCATACTTTATTCTCCGATCTCTTCTGCAAGACGTTTCTTCATCGCCCGAAGCGCTTTTCCGCGGTGACTGATGGCATTCTTCTCATCCATGGTGATCTCCGCCGATGTCTTTCCGTACTCCGGCAGCATCAGGATCGGGTCATAGCCGAATCCGCCTGCGCCAGCCGGTTCATGGGCGATCACACCCTCCATGGTTCCCTCCGCTGTCAGGGTTCTTCCATCCGGGAGAACTGCCGCGATCACGCAGACGAAACGCGCCGTGCGCTTTTTCTCCGGAACACCATCAAGGCGGTGGATCAGGTTCCAGTTTTTAATTTCATAGGAAGTCTTCTCTCCCATGTAGCGCGCGGAGTAAACGCCCGGCTCCCCGTTCAACGCATCGATCACAAGACCGGAGTCATCTGCCAGAACGATCCCGCCTGTCTTCTCCCACACGGCTTTTGCCTTAATTAACGCATTTGCCGCGAATGTATCTCCATCCTCAACAATATCAATATCCACACCGGCTTCCTTCATGGACAGGATCTCCGCCCCGAGGTCTTTTAAAATCTCGCGGATCTCCCGCATTTTTCCGGCATTTGATGTTGCAAAAACAATTTTATGTTCCATGTATCTCTCACTTTCCAATTTTCCGGCTGTAGGCCTTCAGGCACACGTTGCATCTCTTGGATGTCTCCGTCCGTTCCCACAAAGAGCCGTCGAAACTAATATACCCCTCGCCGTCGCCTATGTCAATATTTCCGGTCCGTCCGCCCCCAGCATACTCCACCGCCACCGGCTGCGTCGTCCCAGGCGTGCGGATCCTTACCGCCACAACGAACATTTCGCCTGCATCCAGTTCCTGGGACTTTGCCAGGTTCACTGTATAAAATCCCGTATCCGGCAGTGTCCCGGATGCCAGGACTTTTCCACTGTCCGTCTGGAATTTCACATTATTTTCCACATGTTCACGGAAGCTGTCCCCGTCAAACACATACACTTCATACTCCGTGTCCGGTGCCGTAGCGTAGAAGCCCACCGCCTCCAGCGTCTCGTCTGACTCCGCTGTATACGCGTTCGCCATCCAGGCCTCCGGCTCGCCGAATCCCATCTGCCCGGTCCAGCCGCAGAGGTCGCTCTGGTAATTCCTGTCGAAATTGTCCGCCGGTCCGATGCCGCAGTAGGAGATTCCGCTCTCCGCGATCCAGCTGTCCTCGTAGGACACATGGAAAAAGCCGCCGTCTCCGAAGTTCTCTCCCCAGCTGTTCACGCAGAGGAACGCTCCGTCCGATTCCGGGTTCGATGCAAATTTTTCTTTCGGATAGTTGTCATCCCATCCGATGATCACCGCGTCATGGTTCGGTTCTTCGGTGCCTTTGTAGCAGACATCCTCATCACTCACCCGGTTTTCTGACGGGAGGTAGAGGGACGTCTGGACACCGCCATATAAATACACCGCCCGTTTTACCGCGTCGTAATTCCGTTCCGGCAGGATCCGGATCTCCTGGACGTGGCAGACAGGTGCAAGGCCGTCCGGCGAAGTGCTGTCCCCATAGAGATCATCCTCCTCGGAGACAGGTCCCTGCCAGGCTAAAAGATACGCCATCGCCATACTGTAATCGCCGCCGGAATTCTGACTGATCCCAAAACTGTTGTGGATCGACATGTGGTCCGCCGAGAGCGGCACCGCCATGGACTCCGGCATAGAGGTCTCCACCGCCTTTAACGCCGCGAACGCCCAGCATGTGCCAAGATCTCCCTGGTCGGAGACGGAGACGGTCCGATGCTCACGGATGTCATAGGATGAGGGGAGTTCTATGGCTTCCGGATCCGAATTTCCGCTGCCGGAAGCCTCCGTTCCTGCATCTGTATTCTTCTGGTCAGGATCAGCTCCCGCTTCATCTGTTTCTGCCAGATCCACGCCGCCATCTGTCAGCGTTTCCTTACCCCCGTCCGTGCTTTCCACACGCTCCGCAATATCCTGGTCAGATTCTTTCTCTCCGCCTTCCTGTTTCGGATCCAGCACAAAGGCGATCTCTGTGGTTACCAGATCCAGGATCTCTGTCCTCGCTGTAAAGACAGCCCCGGCTGCCAGCACCGCGATCCCACAGATCCACAGGCCGTCTCTGTTTCTGCGCCCTTTTCTTCTTCGACTTCTCATATCCGCTTACCTGCGTTTCTGCCTGCAATCGGCTTTTTTGTCATCTCTATGTGTCTGCTGCCGGTCTGTTATCTCTCTTCTCTTCTGTCCTCACGCTTTCTCGGCGGTTTCGGTCCTAAGAACTGGTAGAAGTAGGTCTTCATCATACCATTGTAGATCTTCCGATTCTTATCCGCCTTGCGGCCGAAATACCGCTCGGTGTCTTCGTAAGCCGTAATGATATAGGCAGACCAGGAATCCAGCGCCGCGAAGCGCTCGCCGATGGTCTTATATAACTCCGGCAGGTTCTTTTTATCTTCAATTCGCTCACCGTACGGCGGGTTCGTGATCAGGAAGCCGTACTTTTTCGGGTGGCTCAGGTCGCTGACGGATCTCTGCTGGAAATGGATCAGCTCATCCACTCCTGCTGCCTTCGCGTTCGCTCTCGCCGCACGGACGATATCACCGTCGATATCATATCCTTGAATATCCGTCTGGACGGAGAGGTCCACGAGATCGTTCGCCTCGTCCATGGCGTCATACCAGCATTTTCTGGGGATCAGGTGCTTCCAGTCCTCGGACAGGAACTCACGATTCATTCCCGGTGCCATATTTGCCGCGATCATCGCCGCCTCGATGGGGAAGGTGCCGCTTCCGCAGAACGGGTCCACGAGGATCCGGTCGCTCTTCCACGGGGTCAGCATGATGAGAGCCGCCGCCAGCGTCTCCGTGATCGGTGCTTTACTCGTCAGTGTGCGGTAGCCGCGCTTATGCAGGGACTCGCCGGTGGTGTCGAGAGCCACTGTCACCGTGTCCTTGTGAAGGAAGACACGGAGCGGGAAGCTCGCACCGTTTTCCGGGAACCACTCGATCCCGTACGCCTTTTTCATCCGCTCCACCATGGCTTTTTTCATGATGGACTGGATGTCAGACGGGCTGAAAAGCTTGCTCTTGATGGAGGACGCCTTTGCGACCCAGAATTTCGCGTCCTTCGGGAGATATTCCTCCCACGGGATCGCGCGGGTTCCCTGGAACAGATCCTCGAAGGTCTCCGCGTGGAAGCTGCCGACTTTTAAGAGCACGCGCTCTGTCGTTCTGAGGAAAATATTGGCGCGGCAGATCGCCTCCGCATCGCCGATAAACGTCACACGGCCATCCTCCACCTGGCTGACCTCATATCCGAGATCCAGGATCTCCTTTTTCATGACTGCCTCCAGGCCGAAATGGCATGGGACGATTAATTCAAATGTATTCAATCTGATTTTCTCCGTTCTGATGTGTCATGTAACTGCCTGGTATCTTAGCAGTTACTGTATTTTCATAGTTTCACGCCATCCATGACTTACGCCAAATGGTCATATTCCATTTAATTTTAAGGGTTTGCAGCGTCCCTGTCAATCCCTGCCGAACCGCAAAGCAGACTTACATTCCGCATTTTTTCCGAACTGCTTATACAATAAGCCTGGCTCCCGGATGCAGCTTATCACTGATAGCCGCGTTCGGTGCAAGAATGTGCTACTCTTTACATCTCACATAATACTTCCCTCTATAATAATGAAGTCCCCCAAGTGCATTCACCGCGTCATACCCGCACCCTGCAAGCTTCCTCGCCGCAAGCAGGCTCTGGCCCCCGTAGGCGCAGTAGATGACCACAGGGCGGTCTTTCGGAATCTCCGCCTCCACTTCATCCAGCCGCTCATAAGGCAGGTTCACAGCCCCCAGGAGATGTCCTGCCTCATATTCCCTCTGCTCCCGCACATCCAACAAGGTGAATGTCCGCTCCCCGTCCAGAAGATACTCCAACTGCTGCACCGAAATCGTCCGAAACATATACCTTCTCCTGAAACATATCCTTAATGTAAGGTATGCCGGGCGGTCCGGACAGGTTCTATGTACACTATTACACAAAAAATGTGCCTTGGCACATTCTCGCACCTCGCGCGGTCGCTTGCGACAATCTGCATCCTCGCGCGAGTGCGCATCTTTGGCGTGTTAGTGCCTTTTTATGTAACAGGGAATTCCCAGGAATTCCCTGTTACATAAAAACAGCGGCAGGTTCTGCTCCTGCCGCCGCTTTCATCATATTCTGCGAATGTGTGCTGTCTTCACATCCACATCTTTTTATCTCTTGCAGTTTCTGCCATTATCCATAGAGTCCCTGGAACTGTTTCTTGTGCGATTCTGGCTGCTGTTTTCAGAACGGTTCTGGCTGTTTCTGCTCTGATTCTTTGTCTTATCGTAGGTCTCAGACTCGCTGCTCTTCATGTTGTCGTCCATATCATAGCTGTTTCTTGCCATTTTTTCGTACCTCCTAGAGTGGTTTTCAAGCCGCGGACATTTTCCGCCGCTGCATCCTCTAGTATGGTCCGTTCCCGAACGATTATGCAGCTTCCCCGAAAAGAACTTTTAATTTTTTCATACAGTGGAAGAACGCCGGGATCAGGAAAGCATCCGCGAAGATCCACGCTAACGGGCTTGCAAAGCATGCCGGAAGGAAGCCGAATACCGGAACGAGGCAGAAGCCCACGAGAGATCGCGCCGCCATCTCGCAGACACCCGCGAGGATCGCGAATGTGGAGAATCCCATTCCCTGGATCGTAAAACGCACCACATTCACAAAGGTAAGCGGTATGTAGAACATGCTGTTTCCGATAAGGAACATCGCCACGCGCCCGATGATCTCCGTCTGGTCCGCGTCCATGAAGAGCAGCGCGATATACTTTCCACCGAAGAACAGGATCACAAATGCGATCACGGAGTAAATGATTCCGATCAGACTCGCCGCCTTCAGTCCCTCTTTCACGCGGTCCAGCTTCTTCGCTCCCACGTTCTGTCCCGCGTAGGTCGCCATGGTTCCGCCCAGTGCGTCAAACGGACAGCAGAAGAACATGCTGACCTTGCTTCCTGTGGATACCGCCGCAACCGCCATGGAACCTAAGGAGTTTACCGCCGTCTGGAGCACAACGCTGCCGATGGCCGTGATGGAATACTGGAGTCCCATAGGGATTCCCATACTGCAGAGGGTGCCGAGCATTCTTCCGTCTGGCTTCCACTCGCCGTTTTTCATATGAAGGATCGGGTAATGCCTGATCATGTAGATCAGGCACAGTACCGCGGAGATTCCCTGGGAGATGACCGTCGCCAGAGCCGGTCCGCCAACGCCCATGCCAAGGACCAGGATCGTAAAAAAGTCGAGACCGATGTTCATGAGGGAGGACAGGAGCAGGAAGTAGACCGGTGTCTTGCTGTCGCCCAGACTTCGGATGATGCCCGCCAGCATGTTATAGAGGTATGTGACCGGGATTCCAAGGAAGATCACAAAAATGTAATCATAGGCGCCCTGGATAATGTCCTCCGGCGTATTCATCCACTGTAAAATGTTCATGCAGAGCAGTCCGACGATCGTCGTCATGACCACCGCAAACACCGCTGAGAGCCATCCGGCGTTCGCCACGAACTTCCTCATTCCCGTATAATCACCCGCGCCGAACTTCTGCGCCACCGGGATCGCAAATCCGCTGCAGGCACCGGTACAGAAACCGATGATCATAAAGTTGATAGAACCCGTCGAACCAACTGCCGCCAGGGACGATACCCCCAGACATTTTCCGACAATGATCGTGTCTACCATGTTATAAAACTGCTGAAAAAGAAATCCCAGCAGCATCGGAACTGCAAAGCTTAAGATCAGCTTCATTGGCGATCCGACTGTCAGATCCTTTACCTCACTTTTCTGCATATGTAACTCTCCTGTGTCATTTTACTCAGTTTTTATGTTCTGTAAATCATGGTTCCGGTTGAATCTTCCTGACTCTCTGACATACGTTTCCCATGGTCTACATGTTTCAAACGAACTTGCTGTATTATAAATCAGTGTTTTCAAAAAGTATATATATCAAAACACCGAAATTACGTAAATTTTTTCCACATTCTTTCGTCAAAAAAGCTTTTCGGCCGTATCGTTTCGACCCGCCTGCGTTTTCCGGGTACATGTTCCGTCTGATTTTCGCCTTTCTTCCGTTTTTTCCTTATTTCACCCTTTACATTCCGCACCATTCATGATACTGTAATTGCATCAGGGGCGCTGACCGCCCTGAAAATCAAACAAACATGCAGAGTAGACGTGTGCGCGTCAAGTGCCCGCCAGACAGGGAGTTGCTGGCAGGACGAAGGGAATTTCCCGCGGTGCACATATCGCATCCCGCTGCATCAGAAGATAGCTCCGTCTATTATCTCCTGTTGTGGTCCGAGAATCTGCAAAGGAGGTATTTTTTATGCAAAAAAGCTCGAACGACCTCTTTTCCAGGATTTTTGAATCATCCCGTGAATTCAAGAAGGTCACCACTATCACTACCTGCGCCATGTTCGGCGCGCTGTCCGTTGTACTTGGATACTACTCCTTTAAGATCACACCAAACTTAAAGATCGGCTTTGGTTCGATCCCAAATATGCTGGTGGATTATCTGTTCGGCCCGGTCGTCGGCGGATTATTCGGCGGCGCTATGGATGTGATCAAGTTTATGCTGAAGCCGGACGGCGGATTTATGCCGGGCTTTACGTTCAACGCGATGCTTGCGGCGTTTATCTACGGCCTGTTCTTCTATAAAAAGAACCTTTCCCTGCCGCGGATCCTCACGGCAAAGCTCGTGGTGATCGTTCTCTGCAACATCGTCCTCGGCACTTACTGGTTGACGCTCTTAAACGGAAAGGGATTTTTAGCAATTCTGCCAGCCCGCGCCATCAAGAACCTGATCCAGTGGCCGGTGGACTCCCTGATCTTCTTCCTCGTGGCGAAAACCTTGGAACAGGCAGGAGTGTTTAAGCTTATTCTTCATGCTGGGAACCGTCAGAGAAGATAGTATAAATCTGCTGCTGACGACCTCTTTCGAATGCATCGCAGTAAAAAAATGCTCTCTGCAGCAATCCTAACGATCTGCTGTAAAGAGCACTTTTTTAATCCTTTTTATCCTTTATCCAATTTTAAGGTTAATCGCCAAGTACATTTACGATTCTCACCGGTGTGCGGTAGTTCCATCTGGAAACCTTGATTCCGGTTCTCTCTGTGGAGGCATGTACGATCTGTCCGTTTCCGATGTAGAGAGCAACATGGTTGATCCTCTTTCCGGATCCGTAGCAGATAATATCGCCCGGGCGCATCTCGGAGCTGCTTACCTGGCGGCCCATACGAGACTGTCCGCCGGAAGAATGCGGAAGTTCAACTTCTGCTGCGTGACGCATTACATAGGAGGTAAATCCAGAACAGTCAACACCAGTATTCGGGTTTGTTCCGCCGTATTTGTAGCGGTTTCCTACGAACTGGAGCGCATATGTAACAATTTCGGAACGGAGATCATTCTCAACTTCGATAGCTGCCTCAAGTTCTGCCTCTGCCTCGTCGGCTTCTGCCTCAGCCGCTTCCTCCTCATCGGAGTCTGCCTCAGCCACTGCCTCATCAGCATTTGCTTCTTCTTTATCTGTCGTCTCTTCAGAACTCTCTGTTTCTTCTGTCGCTGTCTGCTTGTCCTCTTCCAACAGGTTTCCGTTTTCATCGAGGTGGATGATTCTTACGACCATCTTGTCCTCTTTTACAGCTGCCGTTGTCTCGTCCGCGAAGGAAACGATCGGAAGGGCTGCCGTTAAGGCTATACATAAGCAGGTGATTTTTAAAGTTCTGAAAAGTTTTTTTGTCATTGATGTCCTCTTATCTTAAACTTTAATGATTTGTAATGTTTGTTACAAATATGTTAAATCTTGTTACGAACAAATTATATTTCTCACAGCCACTTTTGTCAATACATATGAAGGAATTCATAAACTCTTAATAATTTAGGCAAAAACCGCCAAAAATGTGGCAAAAATGCGGCGTTCCCCCGCAGAGAGCGCCGCACATGTTTACATAACTTATTTCAATTGTAACATCCTGTAATCTGTTGATTTTTTCAGTAAAATCAGGGTTTTTCGGACATTTTCGTCTTTAAATCCATGAACTGATCCGCCATTTTCTGTGCCTGTATCTGCAGCTCGCATTCACGGTCGCCTGTTCATTTCTTCTTAATATCTGTTTTATTACCTGCCACGGAAGTTCTTAACAAGCCAATAAATAATAAGGCACATTAAGATCGGTCCAGAGAACCGGATCAGAAGATAGAACACGCCGCCCATAATGCTGAACACAACAGAGATCACAAGGAACAGGATCACAACAAGGGCTAATTTCCAGTACCACTTATTCAGATCGAAATAATGGATATTCGGCGCGGAGCCGTTCTGATAACTTTCCTGGCTGTAAGTGCTTCTTCTGTCATCGCCCCGCGGGGACGCGTCCTCAAAACTTCCATAACCATCTCCGGTCTCTCCCGCCGCCTCAGCGGAATCGATGATCGTTCGGGCCACGATATTCGGCTCGCCGATCTCCTCAATAATTTCATCCATGGTACGGCCTTTTCCCAACTCCTGGGAAAGATAATCCGCGTAATAATTCAGGTTGTCGCGGATGACCGACGCCGGGACCTCACCCGAGAGTGCTTCCTCCAGGCGTCTTAAAAATTCGTCCTTGTTCATGTAATTTTACTCCAGTTTTTCTTTAATGATGCCGCCGCGGTACACTGCCACGAGCTCCTTGAGGTCCGCGATCTTCGCCGCAAGCTCTTTTCCTGTATCCGTGTCCGCAACCATCACACGCTTTTTCATCTTCTCTACGATCATGACTTTCGGCGTGTTTTCATGGTTCCGGTCAAAAGGCTTGTGCTCCGCCAGGGCAAGGTGGTGGGAATTGAAGATCAGGGTGTAGCCCGCAATTCCCGTCTTCGGCTGGTAAGACTTGGAAAGTCCGCCGTCAATGACGAAGAGCTTTCCATTTCCCTTGATCGGACTCTCGCCGTCCTTTAATTTTACCGGGACATGGCCGTTGATAATGTGGGAGCCTTCGATCGGGAGTCCGAATTCCTTGAGGATCTTATTACAGAATTCCTCTTTTTCGCACAATTTATAATACGGGTTCATGTTTTCTTTCGCGGCTGCCTTGTCAGCGACAAAGTAATTCTCAAAGGTCGCCATATTGTCTTTTCCGTATACCGGAGACTTCGGACCGCACCATAAATACCACATAAAATCACGGTACCAGTCCTTCGTCGGATCATCATCCGGCAGGAAGTATGCCATCTTCACCGCATCCTCGATATAGTCAAGCAGACGTTTTCCGGAGTAGATGATCCCCTTGAGCTTCAGCTCCTCGAAGGTTCCATCCTCTTTCATCGGGATACAGCCGTGATATAAAAGGTTCGAGTTGCACCGCTTGTACATCGCGCCGTGGGAATACACGAAACGGATATGGCGGTGAAGCGTCTCGCTGTGATGGAAGGAAAGTGCCAGGCTGTTGATCAGTTCCTGCTCTTCCTTCGTGAGCTTTAACGGGTCCTTCGGGTCGATCGTCGGGAAGTTCATATCCAGCATCTTGTAGTCTTTTCCGTGGATATTTACGGTTCCTTTTTCAAAGTTGATATGTTCCAGATGGATCCGGTCGTTGATCTGGTAATCCGGGTGGCGCTTCGTGATCTGACCTTCCACCTTAAACTGGATCACTGTGATCGCCTTGTGCATCTTCGCCGCAAGTCCCGGGTCTACCGCATCATAGATATTTTCATCCAGGATCTTCGGAAGGAACCGCTCACACGGGTCATCCCGGTAGACCTTCGCCGCAAACATGGACAGCGGGCGGAGATTGATTCCGTAACCGTCCTCAAGAACGTCAAATCCGTTGTAGCGGATCGCAATCCGGAGCACATTACAGATGCAGGCCAGATTGCCTGTGGCTGCGCCCATCCAGGAGATATCGTGGTTGCCCCACTGGATATCTACATCGTGGAAGTGCATGAGCTCGTCCATGATAATGTCCGCGCGCGGTCCACGGTCGAAGATATCGCCGATGATATGCAGACTGTCCACAGTCAGGTTCTGGATCAGGTTGCAGAGCGCCCTGATGAACTGGTCCCCCATCTCGATGTCGATGATGGAGTGGATGATTTCATCATAATAAACTTTCTTGTTGTCATCGTTGTAGTCCACATGAAGGAGCTCGTCGATGATATACGCGAATGCCGGGGGCATTTTTTTTCGCACTTTCGATCTTGTAAATTTTGAGGATACTTCCTTACAGATGCGTACCAGGCGGTAGATCGTAATTCTCTGCCAGTCTTCTGTAAATTTCCCCTCTTTCTGGATCCGGCGGATGTTCCGTTCCGGATAGTAGATCAGATTCGCTAAAGCGATCTCCTCCTCGTCTGAGATCACGTAGCCGAAGGTCTCCGATATTTTTTCACGGATGATACCGGATGCGCTGCGGAGCAGATGAATGAACGCTTCATATTCGCCGTGCAGATCGCTGAAGAAATACTCGGTTCCCTTCGGAAGTCCGCGGATCGCCATCAGGTTGATGATCTCACTGGATGCCGCTTTCACTGTCGGATACTCTTTTGCAAGCAGCTTCAGGTAGTCCAAATCTCTCATTGTCTCTGTTTTCCTCCCTGCGTTTTTCCGGGCGCGTAAATTTTCTCCTGCCGTTCCTGGTCCCGTTTTCCCCGCATTTTTGCTGAGTTTTTCGCGGGATCCTTCCGCTTTGCCGGTTAAAAATTTAACCGCCTGGGAATTGCTTTTCCATTTATTTTATAGTAACATATTCATATTCAAAACTCAACAAAAGAATGGATGACACCGGGGACCGGACCTTCACTTTGGTTACTGTTCACGCTTTGCGCAAACAGTAACTGATTTTGCCGATGCTTCGCATTCCGAATCGGCAAAATCCACTACCACCACTGTATTGTACGGAATTTTCAGTTCAGAAAATTCCTACCCGTGTACAGTAACCCACTTTGGATTGCCCAGGAAGCAGATTCTGCGCAGTCAATGTACTCTTCAGAAGGGAGATTTTTCTTATGAACAGCGAACTTCTCTACGTTTTTGGGACCGGAAACGCGACGGTCACAAATCTTTACAATACATGCTTCGCCCTCAGAGACGGGGATGAATATTTCATGGTGGACGCCGGCGGCGGAAACGGGATCTTAAAGATCCTGGACAACATGCAGGTTCCGTTAGAGCACATCCACCACATTTTTGTGACCCACGCCCACACGGACCATGTTTTAGGCATCGTCTGGATGGTCCGCATGATCGCCACAAAGATGAAAAAGGACCAGTATGTCGGGGATGCCTATATCTACTGCCATTCAGAACTTATCGAGACGATCAGGACGCTCTGCCGCCTGACGATCCAGGATAAATTTTACAACATGATCGGCGACCGGATCCATTTAGAGGAAGTAAAGGACGGCGAGACCCGCCATATTTTAAGCTACGACGTGACATTCTTCGATATCCACTCCACGAAGTTAAAACAGTTCGGATTCACGCTGACATTAAATAATGGAAGAAAGCTCACCTGCGCCGGGGATGAACCGTACAATCCGGTCTGTGAGAAGTATGTCCGCGGCAGCGACTGGCTGCTCCACGAGGCATTCTGCCTCTATGCGGAGCGGGATATCTGGAAGCCGTACGAGAAGCACCACAGCACCGTGAAGGATGCCTGTGAACTGGCGGAGTCCCTGGGGATCCCGAACCTCGTACTCTGGCACACGGAGGACAGCAATGTTGCCGGTCGGGAACGGCTTTATAAGAGTGAGGGAAAACGCTATTACAGCGGAAATATTTATGTGCCGGATGATGAAAGTTTAATCGCTTTATAGTGAGACTGATCGCAGTATGGTACTCTGTTCTCCGTCATCTTTTGTCTGCCTGGGCATTTTGCCGGTTCGGCAATTCGTTAAATTGGTCTGTCCTCTTGCGCAGGCTGGATTTTAGGTTATATTTGTCCTGATTTAGGAGGAAAAGGTTATGTCTATTAAACCGTGGATCTGCAACGGATCCAGGACGATCGTAAAGGACCGCTGGATCGATCTTCACGCCGATGACTGCGCACTGCCGGATGGCACGAAGATCTCTCCGTTTTATGTAAATGATGTGCCGGATTTTGTTGTCGTGGTCGCCGTCACCGTTGACGGGGACTTCGTTTTCGTGCGCCAGTACCGCCATGGAACGAGACAGATCCTTTTAGAACTTCCGGCGGGCTGCATGGAGCCGACAGATGCCGATCCGGGTACCGGGGCCGCGAGAGAGCTTTTCGAGGAGACCGGGTACGCCGGAAGCGAACCCGTATTTCTCTGTAAGGTCGCGCCGAACGCGGCCTGTATCAGCAACTTCGCCCACTGTTACCTGATCAGGGACTGCAAAAAAGTCAGCAGCCAGCATCTGGACGCCACCGAGGACCTGGAGATCGTTGTGATGTCTGCCGAGGCGACGAAAAAGCTTATGGCGGAAGGCGGACTCGTGCAGGCGGTGCATGTGGCGGCGATGTATTATGCGGAAAAAATTTTAAATAAGTAGATCTCTCCACTGCTATTTATTTTTGCTGGCTGGCATTTTCCAGTGCTAAGCACAGCAGTAACGCAGCACTGTCAATCAAGCTCTATTGATCATTAATGATTTTGTTACAGTTCAGCCATTACATCTTCTTGTTTTCATATTCATGAAAACAAGAAGCTTGGTGGTTCCACCATATGCTGATTTGGATGAAAAAGTGCTTATGCAAGCAAGCTTGCAACACACTTTCTCATTCAAACCAGCGCATGGCTGAACTGTAACATGATTTTCTATCCAGCCATACTTTCATTTTCTATTGCTTTTACAGTTAAACGGATGATATTTTATGTCTGGTATTTGTTTGAAAAGGATACGCATTATGAATAAACGTGAAATTTCAGAAATTAAGAAACAGTTTAAGAAGGACAACAACGCCATCACCCGCATCTGCGGATGCTACGTCGATGCCGAAAAGCAGATCAAGACGACCTTAAAGGAGGCGTTCTTCGCCCTGTCCGAGGAGGAGATCTTTAAATACTACGAGATCTTCAAAAAAGCCCTCTCCGGGGGAATCGGAAAGAATCTCCACAATCTGGAATACTCGATTCACGACGAAGGTCCGGACAGCGCCCATGAGCTTCTTATGAAACTCCGTGATGAAAAGCTCGCTGACGATGAGACTGTGGATACCTTCTATAATAAGGTGATCGAAAATTATGAGTACGGGGAAAACTACTATATTATCCTGATCCACAGCGCCTACGATGTTCCGGGGAAAGCGTCCGACAATGAGGAAATGTTCGACGCATCTGAGGAGGTCTACAACCATATCCTCTGCTGCATCTGCCCGGTAAAGCTTTCCGAGCCCGGTCTTTCTTATAATGAAGCGACCAACGCAATTGAAGAGCGCCCGCGGGACTGGTGGGTACAGACTCCGATGACCGGATTCCTGTTTCCTGCATTTAATGACCGCAGCAGCGATATTCACAGCATCCTGTATTTCTCAAAAAATCCGGAGGAGCTCCACTCTGAGTTCATTGATGCCTGCCTCGGCGCGCCGACGCCGATCTCCTTCAAGTCCCAGAAAGAAGCGTTCCAGGAGATCCTGACGGATACTCTCGGCGAAGAGTGCGACTATGAGATTGTCCGCCAGATCCATGAGAATCTCACGGAGCTTGCGGAGGAACATAAAGAGGATGAGATTCCGTTAACGCTCACAAAGCCGGAAGTCAAAGATCTTTTGGAAAAGAGCGGCGTGGAGCCGGAGCGCCTGGAGCACTTCGATAAAGTCTACGAGGAAGCCGCTGGGGAGAACACCGCGATCCTCGTTCCGGCGATCACCGGAACCGGAAAATTTGCCGTGAAGACACCGGATGTGGATATTAAGGTCAACCCGGACCGTCTCGATCTCGTAGAAACCAAGTTCATCGGTGGACGCCGCTGTCTTGTAATTGCCGTTGAGGACAACGTGGAAGTCAACGGCATGCCGGTGAAGATGTGGGAGGAGCAGAAGGAGGTGCAGTAACATGGCACCATCCGCCCGTTTTACTGAAGATTTCGCATACGAGGTCCTGTCCGTAGTCGGGGAGATTCCCGAGGGAACCGTCGCCACCTACGGCCAGATCGCCCGCCTCATCGGCAGGGACAAAAACTCCCGCCTCGTGGCCCGGGTCCTCTCCCACGCCTCAAACTACGGAGACTTCCCCTGCCACCGTGTCGTAAACCACTCCGGCCGCCTCGTCCCCGGCTGGCCGGAACAGGCATTTCTGCTACGGCAGGAAGGCGTAGAGCTGAAGGACGCGATGCATGTGGATCTCAAGAAATATCAATGGGAATGCTGATTTGACAAATTTCTCCATTTTTGCTATAATTTCTTCGTAATAGTTTTGTAATATTTGAAATAATTCCCGCAATATAACCGGGACATTCAACTGATATGAGGAGATTTGGCATGAGAAAATTACAGAATCTGATTTCTGACTTTTCAAAGAAGTTTCTTTTAAAAGCGGCCGCTGCCGCGTCTGTCCTGTTCCTTTCCACTGCACTTTTAACTCTTCCATCTTTCGCCGCATCCGCCTACGACAATCTTGCCGTGGCAAATGTGACAAGTGAACCGTTAAATATGCGGACGAAACCGTCCACGGACGGAGAGATCGTCGGAAAGTGCTACCGTGGAGCGGGCGGAACCGTATTAGAGAAGAAAGATGGCTGGACGAAGGTCCGTTCCGGAAAAATTGAGGGATGGATGTGTGACAAATATCTGCTCTTTGGGACAGATATCGAGCCATTGGCGAAGGAACTCGGTCTTCTATCCGCGAAGATCACCGCGACGACCTTGAACGTCCGCGAGATTCCGTCCACAGATTCCGCAATCTTAAAACAGGCGGCCGAAGGCGATTCCTTCCCTGTCTTAAGTGAATCCGACGGCTGGACAAAGGTCCAGCTCTCCGCCGACACAAACGGCTATATTTCCAGTAAATATGCCTCCATCGGCCCGGTTCCTGCTGCCGCTGTTGACGCAAAGGAAGAGTCCGCGGCGCTGAGCGCATCCGGAAACGGAACCTCTGCGGCACCGTCCTATGTAATCTCCGCCACCGAAGATGAGATCTACCTGATGGCAGCCTGCGTGGCCATGGAGGCCGGTGACGATTCCTATGAAGATAAGCTCGCTGTAGCAAGCTGTATTGTAAACCGTGTAAAATCCGAAAAATGGGGCAAAACGATCTCCGACGTGATCTACGCCGACGGCCAGTTCCCCGGTGCAACCTCTGGCCTTCTGGACAAATACCTTGCAAAAGGTCCGTCCAAGTCCTGCATAAAGGCCACCAAAGATGCACTGGCCGGTTCCAACAATATCGGCGACTATCTCTTCTTCAAAGCCGCCAAACGCGTCTCAACCGGCAGTTATTCTTCCTATAAAATTGTTGGCGGAAATTGTTTCTACAAAAAATAATATTTGATCTGCGAAGCCTGCCGCCGGTCGCTTCTTCCAGATGTATAACCAAAAAAAACAGGGAAAGCCTACCTTCTCCGAAGGTGCTTTCCCTGTTTCCGTACACAGACCCTTTGTTTCCCTAAGAGCATTTTAAGTAAAAATGCCCTTCTCAAAAAGTATCATCCACTCTTTTATTCTTCTGTTACAAGCCACTTCTTAACCTTGTCTGCATTGAATCCAACGATTTCTGCAATTTCTTCAACCGAAATTCCCTTTTCGCTCATCCGAACCGCCGTGTCCTTAGCCTGGCTTTCACGCCCTTCTTCACGTCCTTCCGCATAGCTCTCATTTCTCAGGTCTTCCATCGCCTTACACATTTCTCTCACTCCTCAATCTCCCTGCATCTCACCGCCGCCCGCGCTTTCCCCTTATTCGTGCAGGTAAACAGTGTCAGATCCCAGTCCCCGGCTTCCATCTTTTCGATGTCATAGCCGCCAACCGTCTCGATCTCCGCCACTTCATAGGAAAATATATTTCCGTCCGCATCTGTGAATACTACGGAATCGCCCGGATTCAGGCGCTTGATGCCGGAAAAATGAGTGCGGTAATTATGTCCGGCGATGATCATATTCTTTAAGTACGCGGAACCACTGTAGCGGCACGGCGCTTTCTTGAGCTTTGCGTCGCTCCACTCGCTGATGACCGGAAGCTTGAGCCCCAGCGCCGGAATCTCGATCATCCCCACACATTCCTGTCCATTTACCTCCACTGTCGGCATTTCCATCTCCGGATTCTTCTTATATTCCGACACAAGTTCTTTTTTCTCCGTCTCCAGCCGCTCCGGCAGATCTGCTGTCAGTGACTCCATCCGGACCACCATCTCCTCTGACTCTGCTCCGGCCCGGTCTGATTCTCTTATATTATAAACAGTAAGAAGAAGAGCCGCCGCGATCAGCAGCAGACCCACACCTGTTAAAATCTTCCCTTTCATAGCCTTACCATCCTGTCTTCCATATTGCATATGCTGTCTGTGTTCCTTTTCACACATTTTCATTATATCATCGGCCATTGTGAGGCACAACTGTCGTCATTGTTATTTTCTTAACGATTTTTCGCTTTTTTCCCTATATTCATTGTCTAATTTGCACAAATTTGGTATAGTATACCCATGAAAAAAATCAAATCTGTTCTCCGGTGATCATATTCCCCGGAGAACAAGCCGAAAAACAGGAGGAAAACATGAAAAAGACCATGAAAGCTACCGCATTATTCTTAGCAGCCGGACTGCTGCTCACCGCGTGCGGAGGAAAAACTGATACTGCAGCTACAACTGCTGCCGCTGAAAGCGCAAAAGCTGATGCCGAGACAACTGCTGCCGCTGCTGAGACAGACGCAAAGAAGCCGTCCTTTGTATTCGTATGTACAGGACAGTTAGGTGATAAATCCTTCAACGATTCTGCAAACGCAGGTATGGAAAAGATTGCTTCCGATCTTGGCTGCGAGATAAAGGTTATCGAGATCGGCCGTGATCAGACAAAGTGGGAGCCGACATTCCAGGATCTCGCTGAGGAAGGAAAATACGATGTTATCATTTCCAACGGATCTTCCTCCGCCGAGGTCATCGAGCAGGTTGCGGAAGAATTCCCGGATCAGAAATTCGTTATGTTCGACTCTGATATGGAAGAGGGCAAGTGGCCGAACCTTTACGCCATCAGCTACAAACAGAACGAGGGCAGCTACCTTGCCGGCGTTCTCGCAGCACTTGTAACAGAATCCAAAGACATGCCAAATGCAAATGAAGACAAGAAGATCGGTTTCGTCGGCGGTTCCGAGCACCCGATCATTACTGACTTCCTTGTTGGATACATCGCAGGCGCAAAATCTGTTGACCCGGATATCAAGGTATACGTTTCCTACATCGGTTCCTGGGATGATACCGCAAAGGGTAAAGAGACAGCTATCGCCCAGTACAATCAGGGCGTTGATATTATCTTCCCGGCTGCTGAGCAGGCCGGACTTGGCTGCGTAGAGGCTGCCGCTGAGATGGGCAAATACATCATCGGCGTTGACTCTGATCAGGCAATGCTGTTCTCCGGTTCCGATGAGGCAAAGGCAAACGTGATCCTGTCTTCCGTATTAAAGAACGTCGGCGATTCCCTCGTGAGAATGGCTGAGATGGAGGAAGAGGGAACGGTTCCTTACGGCAAATGCGAGTTCCTTGGCTTAAAGGAAAACGGTGCAGGTCTTGCTGACAACGAGTACTTCCAGAAGAACGTTCCGGACGAGATCAAAAAGACGATCGAGGAGAAGAAACAGGAAGTTCTCGACGGAAAGATCGAGATCCCGACAGCGCTCGGCGATGCTGACCAGAACGAAGTTCAGGCTCTCATCGACTCTGTAGCTCCGTAATTTTATCCGGCAGATCCACTCGAAGCCTGCTGTGATATTTTATGTAAATCATCTGGGAAATCTATCTAAGACAATTCATTTTCTCAGAATATCGAGTACACCAGGGGACTTTCCAACAAGTCCCCTGTGCTTTTATAAGGAAGGAGGATCGATATGGGCAAAGAGATCCTGAAAATGGAACATATCACAAAGATCTACCCTAACGGTGTCATGGCCAACAGGGACGTAAGCTTTTCCGTCCGGGAAGGCGAGATCCACGCCCTGATGGGCGAGAACGGAGCAGGAAAAAGTACCCTGATGAAGATCCTGTTCGGTGACGAGGACGCCACTGAGGGCGATATCATCTTCGAGGGAAACAAGATCCAGCCAAAAAGTGCCGCTGACACGATCCGTCTCGGAATCGGAATGGTGCATCAGCACTTCATGCTCGTGGATTCTCTACGGGTATATGAGAACGTGATCCTCGGCATGGAACCGAAAAATGGGATCATGATCGACAAGGAAAAAGCGATCCGGGCGGTGAAGGAAACCGCCAAAAAGTACAACTTAAAGATCGATCCGATGGCTGTCGTCGGAGAGCTCTCCGTCAGCCAGAAACAGAAGGTCGAGATCTTAAAAGTCCTGCTCCGCGGGGCGAAGCTCCTGATCTTAGATGAGCCGACCGCAGTTTTGACGCCACAGGAGACAGACGAACTCTTTGAACAGCTTCTTTTACTAAAGAAAAATGATCACACGATCATCTTCATCTCCCACAAGATCCGCGAAGTCATGCAGATCTGCGACAATATCACAGTCCTCCGTGCCGGACGGACAGTGGGATCGATCCCGGTCGCCAACGCGACAGAAGAAGATATCTCCCGCTTCATGGTGGGCCGCGATGTCATCCTGAAAATGAATAAAAAGCCAGCAGAATTCGGTGACACGCTCTTAAAAGTCACTGATCTGACCTATGAAAATAAAGAAGGACGAAAGCTCCTGGACCATGTCTCCTTTTCACTGAAAAAGGGCCAGATCTTAGGTATCGCAGGAGTTGAGGGAAACGGACAGAATGAACTCGCCGAGGCGATCTTCGGTTTCTACTCCGGTGTCAAAGGCAGTATCCTCTTTGACGGGAAAGAAATCCTTGGAAAATCCATCCGCGCGATCCGCGATGACGGAATTTCCTATATCCCCGAGGACCGTATCAAAACCGGAGCGGCTGGGAACATCAGCCTCTGGGGCAACATGATCGCAGACATCATCGACAGCCCGCTGTTAAAAAAACACGGACTTCTCAATTATAAAAATATCCATGAACGGGCAGATAAACTTATCAGCGACTTCGGCGTCCTCTGCCAGAACGACGATCAGCCGATCGGTATGCTGTCCGGCGGAAATATGCAGAAAGTCGTAGTCGCAAGGGAATTTTCCTCTGACCCGAAGCTTCTGATCGCCAACCAACCGACCCGGGGCATCGATGTGGGTGCCAACGAGTTTATCTGGAAAAAGATCATTGAACAGCGCGATGCCGGAAAGGGCGTTATCCTGATCTCCGCGGACTTAAACGAGATCATGGAGCTCTCCGACAGCATTCTCGTCATGTGCGGCGGACAGGCTGCCGCCTACTTCGAGGACGCGAAAAAAGTAGATGAGTTCGAGCTCGGAAACTACATGCTCGGGCTGAAACATCAGGAGGTATCGGAATCATGAAACAGAAAAAACCTCTATCATCTTATGTAGAAATGCTGCGGACCATGATCGCCATCCTGATCTCCCTGGTCATCGTCTTCGCGATCATTCTCCTGATCAGCAGCCAGCCCCTCTCCGCTCTCGGAGACTTTATTTTCGGACCGCTGACCTCCGTCCGCCGTTTCGGAAACGTCATCGAAGGTATGACACCGTTAATGTTTACAGGACTTGCGGTCATCATCCTCTTCAAACCGGGGCTTTTCAATCTGTCCATGGAAGGTGCGTTCTTTATCGGCGCCGTTGCTGCCTGTGCGGCTTCCCTGGGACTTGGACTTTCCGGAAAAACGGCACTGATCGTGGCCATGGCGGCTGCGGCGGTCGCAGGCGGATTTATCTGCTTTATCCCGGGCATCATGAAAGTAAAGACCGGCTCCAATGAGCTTGTAACTTCCCTGATGCTCAATTACACCTGCCTGTACGTCGGGCTCTGGATCATCACCACCTTCTTCTATGATCCGACCCAGAACTCCAACTATTCCTACAAATTTCCGGAAGGATGCGCTTTAAGCAAGATCATCACCGGCACGCGTATCAACTCCGGTACGATCATCGCCCTTGTGACTGTCCTTGTGATCTGGGTCATCGTAAACCGGACACCCTTCGGCTTTAAGGCAAACCTTGTGGGCGAAAACTTCAATATGGCAAACTACGCGGGCATCAACTCCGGCCTCATGATCATCCTGACCCAGATTCTGGGTGGTATGCTGGCGGGACTCGGCGGCGCTGCGGAGCTTTTCGGCATGTACCAGCGCTTCCAGTATTCCGCACTCCCGGGCTATGGCTGGGACGGTGTTCTGATCGCCATCGTCGCCAGACGGAAGGTACAGTATGTCCCGTTCGCAGCACTGTTTTTATCTTACCTGCGGATCGGCGCGGATATCATGTCCAGAAATTCCGATATCCCGTTTGAGATCGTAAACATCATTCAGGCAGTTATGGTCCTTCTGATCTCCGCCACCGCGATCCTCAGCGGATATAAGAAGAAACTCATCATCAAAGAGACAAAAGAATTCGAAGCTGCAGCGAAAAAGGAGGTACAGGCATGAATATCTGGAGTGTGATTCTTTCCCCTGACTTCCTCTTTACCTCGATCCGTGTGATGACTCCGATCCTGTTCGCGGCCATGGCCTGCATGGTCTTCGTGAAAGGCGGCATCGATCCCATCGGAACTGAGGGAATCATGTTAAGCTGTGCCCTTGCGGGACCTGTCGGCGGTTACTTTACCCACAGCGCTCTTGGCGGCGTGATATTCGCAATGGCAGTCGGCGTGGTGCTGGCTTTCGTGTTCGGTTACTTTACGCTGATCCTGAATACAAACCCGGTTCTCGCCGGAATCGCCCTGAATACCTTATCCGGCGGTCTCACGGTCTTTACGACCTACTATCTGACCGGAAATAAAGGTTCCACCCAGAGTTTAAAGAGTCCGGTGATGCCGGAGATCAGGATTCCGCTTATCAAAGATATCCCGGTTCTCGGTGCCATTATCTCCGGACATAATGTCCTGACTTATCTCGGGCTGATCCTCGTGGTCGTTCTCACAGTCTTCTTCTGGAAGACTACCGTCGGTCTGCGGATCCGCGCGGTCGGCGAGAATGAGAGTGCCGCAAAGTCCGTAGGCTTAAACGTCATGAAATATAAGTACATCGCCCTTCTCATTGCCGGCTGCCTCGCCGGGATCGGCGGAGCATACATGTCCATGGGATATGTTTCCTTCTTCTCAAGAGACATGATCGCCGGACGCGGATGGATCGGAATGGCGGCGGAATCCATGGGACTCGGTATTCCGTGGAAGATCGCCTGCTCGGTACTGATCTTCGGTATGGCAGATTCACTGGCGGTGCGGCTGCAGATGTTAAATCTGCCGTCCCAGCTTATTCAGACGATTCCTTACGTAGTTACGATGATCGCGATTGGAATTTATTCGAAGAGAAGTATGTCGGGAAAGAAGAATTGATGGAATTATTTCGAAATTCCGAGCTGTTATAAATATAGGCAAAGCTTCTGTATGATCCATTTTGACAATGTGTTTTCTTCCGATCTCTGCCCTGTTTCTTATCCTGAGCAGAGACAGGAAGTGGTATTTACAGCTGAAATGAAGGAGATTCTTTATGAAAGCATGGGAATTTGAACATAAGCTGACGGCAGACGCGGTTCCGCCGGAGCTTCACGACGACAATGAGGCGGACTGGATGGCCTACACGGAAGCCGGCCGCGCCTCCGACAAACAGCTTTTCCACGACTGGGACAATAAGGTTCCGGGATCCAAAGCCCCCTGCGACGTGGTGATCGCCGCGGTGCAGAGCATGCACAACCGGGGATATGATGTGACGGAAGCTGAGAAATTCATGGAGGAAGGCCTGAAGGCGTCCGAGGAAAAGGACGGAGCCGCGATCCAGGTGGCTACCGCGAAGATCTTCCACGCATTAAATGAAGCGCCGAAGGATCCCGCCTCCCCTTATTGGAACTACAACACCTACCGCACCTTCGCGGATGTAGAAAAAGAGGCTGATTTCGGCCCTGCAGCGCCCTATGACGTCTTTTCCGATGACTTTGCAAAGAAAGTCACCGCAGGATGGATGGGACAGCTCATCGGCGGCTGCCTTGGAACCCAGATCGAAGGTTATACGACAGAACAGATCCGTAAACGCTTCGGCGAGGTCTACGGATATCTCCGCCGCCCGGAGACATACAACGATGATATCACCTACGAGATCGCCTATCTCGACGGATTCATCGAAAAAGGCTATGATATCACGCCTGCCGACGTTGCCTACAAATGGCTGGAGCTGATCTCCGACGGATATTCCGCCGAGAAGACGGCCATCGAAAATCTCCGCCGCGGGCTTCTTCCGCCGGAGAGCGGCACAACAAACAACTACTTCTACGACTGGATCGGTGCACAGATGCGCACTCCGCTTCACGGAATGTTAGCACCCGGAAACCCGAAACTCGCAGCGAGACTCGCCGCGGACGATTCCATCGTCTCCCACTCCAACAATGGCATGCTGGGCGGGATCTTCAACGCCCTGCTCACCTCTCTCGCTTTCACGGAGGACCATATCCGGACCGTTGTTGAGAAAGCTGTGGGCATGATCCCGCATAAGAGCGAATACTACGCGGTCGTAAAGCATGCGCTGGATCTCTGCAAGGAAAATTCTTCCTGGGAGCCGGTATGGACGGTCTGCGAGGAGCGCTACAAAGAGTACAACTGGATCCACGCCTACCCGAACGCGGCGGCAGAAGTCATTGCCCTCTGGTTCGGAAATATGGACTTTAAGGAGACCTGCCACATCATCGCCATGGAAGGTCAGGATGCGGACTGTACCGCAGCCCCGGTACTGAACGCACTGGCGATCATGATCGGTCTGGATGTCATTGACGACAGCTATATCAAGCCCATCGGGGACAGGATCCTTACGACTATGAGACGGTATCAGGATTTCAAGATCGCTGAGCTTTGTCAGTGGACAACGGATGCGGTGAGGAATGCGGTGAAGAAACAGAAGTAATACGGTTGAGTTTTTGAAACATCTTCTATCGCTCGGATATTGGTAAGTCAAGCGGATATTCGCAATCCGCTTCGCTACTTGCTCATAACCGAATAACTGCTCCGCAGTTTATCAGAAGGAGCTTGCACTCCTCCTGATACAAGCAAGTCCCCACCCACTGCTTATTGCTTTTCGCAATTGAAGCAGGGGACTTACTTGATTCGGTTAAAAAACAGGCTCATTTGATTTCTGGATTTGTATCAAATGGGTCTGTTTTTTTAATTATTTCTTTAATTTTTCTCAGTCCTTAAATATCTCCTTCAGTCTCTTCAGCAGCCCTTCCTCATCATTCTTCCCGATCACCATCGGTGCCCGTCTCCGCACATTCTCCGGCGCATTTCCCATCGCCGCGCCAAATCCTGCCGCACGCATCATGGAAAGGTCGCTCTCACCGTCACCGAAGGCCGCTGCCTCTTCCGGGGAAATTCCGAGTTTTCCACAGAGCGTCTTCAAACCTTCCGACTTTTCCACGCCCGCTGCCGTGATCTCCAGATATTCCGGGTTGGATGCCGCGGACTGAAGATCAGAGAAATCTCTCGCCAGAACCGCCGCCAGCTTTGTCATCACGTCCGGATCTCCCATGAGGAGAAATTTATGAATTCCGCCTTCTGTTTCAAATGTATCTTTAATAGATCCAATTTCAGCCGGAAATCCCACGATTTTCTCTTCCCGCTGCTCTCTCCAATCGTCCCGGTCATCCACGATCCACTTCTCGCCGCCGAAGGTATTACAGGCAACAGCCGGAAAATCCTTATCCAGCATCGCCTTCAGTTCCAGTGCCCGTTTTAACGGAATCGTCTTACTGTAGATCTCATGTCCGTCGTTATCGAGGATCAGTCCACCGCAGAACGCAATGATCGGTGCATGGTTCCCCAGCATTCTCTTAATGACCCGCACGCCTTCCGGTGACCGCGCGGAAGTCAGGATAAACGGGATTCCCTTATTCTCAAGATTCAGGATCATCTCCTTCGTCCCCTCCGTGATCTGTCCGTCCGACGTCAGCAGCGTGCCGTCGATGTCACTGAATACGATTTTGCAAGCTTTTTCTTTTTTCATCTTTATCTCCATATTTTTGATGTTTATCCGTTGTATTTCCACACCAGTACGACTGCCTGACGCAGTCCGCAGCTTCGCGCGAATGCGCCTTCTCCTATCCCCGCTGCAAAATACTCATCTCGTTCTCCCGCACTTTCCGTGCCAGCAGCGTATACTGTCTGATCTCTTCCTCTGTAAAATTTCCAAACTTCGCCTGATAGTAATCGTTCTCCGCCGCCTCAAGATCCGGGATCACAACTTCTGATGCCGGAAGAAGTTCCAGTCGGATCTTTCGTTCTGTTCCCCGCCTTCTCGGAAGCTCCGTTACCTCAACCATCTTTTTCGCGGACAGCCGCTGAACCGCCACCGCGAGGTCTCCGCGGCTAAGATCCATAAGATCCGCAAGATTCTTTCTGCTCAGTTCATGGCTTGCATCCTTCAGATATAAAAGCAGAGAAAGTTCCTCCATTGTCATATCATGCTTCAATGCCGCCGACTCCAGATATCTCTCCAGAAGTTTCCGGTCCCGGTATTTATCCACAATGATCCCATCATCGGAGATCACCTCCTGCAGCGCACTGCTCCGCTCCTCTCCGAGCCTCCGGTTTCCGGGGATCGATGCCGGGAAAACAAAGCCGTCCTTCGCTGCATCCACCAGAAAATGGTACACCTGAAGCCGGTTTTTCTCATAATCCTCTTCGTCCAGCACATGCTTATAAAAGTTGTTGTAGTACTCAAACATCATAAGCTTCATCTTCACAGTCTTCGTGATGCTGATCTTCTGGTTCACCAGCGAACCTTTTGTCTTTACATAATAATACACCGGTGTCCTCAGCGCATAGAATGTCTCTGCATAGCGGACATACTCCAGATTGAACATGAAATCCTCACACCAGCTGATCTCCGCATCCATCCGGATCCCGAAGCGGTTTACGAGATCGCGCCGGTACAGCTTATTCCACAGCACTCCATAGTAATAATCCGCCGGATTCTCCATCATAAACGACGCGAATTCCTCCCGGTCGATCACGCAGTCTGACTCGATGTCCCCTTTTCTGGATACCATATCCCCAACGACGCGGTAAAAATCGGAGATCACCATATCACAGCCATGTTCCTCTGCCGCCCGGACCATAAGCTTTGTCGCATCCGGCGTCAGCCAGTCATCACTGTCCACAAACTGGAGATATGTTCCCTTTGCCCTTTCAATTCCCTGATTTCTCGTATCTGAAACCCCGGAATTTTCTTTGTGGATCACCACCACACGCTCATCCGTCTTCGCATACGCATCACAGATCGAGCCTGACATATCTCTGCTCCCATCATCTACGAGGATCAGTTCAAAATCTCTATATTCCTGTCCGAGAATACTGTCCACACAGCGGTTCAGAAATTTTTCCGCATTGTAGACAGGAACAATTATACTGACGGTCGGTTTCATTCTCCTCCTCCATTCTCTATAATAACCTGTTGGAATATCTCCTATGAAATAAATTTACTATACGATCTATCATATCATATTTTTCTCACAATACGCGATTTATTTTCTTAAATTCTCTTGACTTTTGAAAATCTGTGACTATAATAAAGGGCAGTTTTAAATATTCCTTGCGATGATGGGAACGCTCTTAACGAAGGTCTTTCAGAGAGCAGCTGGCTGGTGAAAAGCTGCAGACACCGCGTTACAGACAATCCTCCCGGAGCTAACCACTGAAAGTGTTCCAAGTAGGCTGGTTCGGTTTACACCCGTTAACGTGTTGCCTGTTTACTTTTCCGCACTAAATGAGCCGGAAAACGACGGGATCGAGAGGCTGTTTTTACAGCAAAAAGAGTGGTACCGCAGAAGTTTCGCTTCTGTCTCTTTAACAGAGACAGGAGCTTTTTTATTCTTCAGATTCTTACTGCGAGGGGCAGTTAAGATATATACTTATAATCAATCTATTCTTAAAAGACTTTAGGAGGTCATTATGAAAAAAAGTGCAAAATTATTATCCGCCGTTATGGCAGGCGCTATGGTTCTTTCCATGGCAGGCTGCGGCTCTTCCAGCAATTCCACAGAGACAACTGCTGCTGCCGCTGAGACAACAGCCGCTGCCGCTGATTCTTCCGCTGCTGAGAGCAAGGAAGCGACTTCAAACACAGACGCAACCGTAATAAAGCTTGGTACGACCGTAAACGAGCAGGACAGCTTCCAGGTGTGTGCAGAGAAATTCGCTGAACTCGTAAAAGAGCGCACAAACGGCGCTTACGAGATCGAGATCCATCCGAACGGAGCTCTCGGCGACGAGCGTACCATGCTTGAGAGCATGCAGATGGGTACTCTTGATATGGGTATCATCACAAGCGGTCCGTTCGTAAACTTCTCCAGCGCTATGGGTGTTCTCGATATGCCGTTCCTGTTCGCAAACAACGAGGAAGCTTACAAAGTCCTCGACGGTGAGATCGGTAAAGAGCTCCTTGGAACACTTGAGGATGCTGACTTAAAGGGTCTCGCATACGCAGAGCGTGGTTTCCGTAACATCACAAACAGCAAGAAGCCGATCACAAACGCGGCTGACGTTGCAGGCTTAAAGCTCCGTGTCATGGAGAACGACGTTTACACAGCTACCTTCAAGGCTCTTGATGTAAACGCGGTTCCGATGGCATGGTCCGACGCTTTAACAGCTCTTCAGCAGGGCACCATCGATGGCGAGGAGAACCCGATCAACGTTATCTACTCCTACAAGCTCTGGGAGTCCCAGAAGTATGTAACCCTTGACCGTCATTCCTACTCCACAGCAATCATCACAATGAGCAACGACCTCTTCAAGTCCTTACCGGAAGATGTTCAGAAGATCTTCGAGGAATCCGCACAGGAAGCTGCTGAGTACGAGCGCCAGTGGGTTGCAGATCAGGAAGCTGACCAGCTCCAGGAGATCAAGGATCATGGTATGGAAGTCGTCGAGAACCCGGATGTAGACAGCTTCCGTGCAGCTGTTCAGAGCGTATATGACGCTTACCCGGATTACGCTGATTACATCAAAAGAATCCAGGACACATTAAAGTAATTTCGCAGCTGTTTGATTTTAAAGTTCGGTGCTAAAATCCGTTAACATTGCCCCGGCAATGGGATTTTTAAAGCAGGTTCTTCGGCTGCCCAGGGAAACCCGGGCAGCCGGAACTGTTACCACTGATGTATTGTATGGAATTTTCAGTTCAGAAAATTCCTACTCGCGTACTGTAAATCAGAACCGCTTTAGCACTTTCCATGTAATTGTTTCGGTTTTCAAAGGAGGAAACACCGTTGGCTTTCGTTAAGGGATTTCACAAACTCAGCGATATTCTGGACACCATCTGTTCCTACATCATCGTTGTCATGCTCGGCGCCATGGTCGTTATCACCGGCGCACAGATCGTCTGCCGTATGGCATTCACCGCACTCTCCTGGAGTGAGGAAGCGACCCGTTACCTTTTAGTCTGGTCATCATTTTTAGGCGCAAGCTGTGTATACAAGCACAGCGGCCATATCTCCATCACATTCGTTCAGGATATGGTTCCGGCCGCATTAAGCAAAGTCTTAAAACTTCTCGTCCATGTGGTCTGCACAGTTCTTTTTGTTGTCGTGATCATCTATGGTATGAAATACTTCGGAAAACAGGGAAACCAGCTGTCTGCAGCGATGCGTCTTCCCATGAAATATATTTACCTCTGCATTCCGGTAGGATGCGGATTCATGCTCGTACACGCGGTTGACGCGGTTCTTGGACTTTTATTTGGAAAGGAGGAGGCATAACATGGCAGCATTATTATTCATTTCCTTTATCGTTCTGCTTCTGATCGGCGTTCCGGTCGCATTCGCGATCGCGGCGGCAGCTCTCCTCGTCCTCTTAAAAGGCGATGTAAAGCTCCTGATCCTCGTGCAGCGTATGTTCGCCAGCACCGACTCTTTCTCCCTGATCGCAGTCCCCTTCTTCATCTTTGCCGGCGACCTTCTCGCAAAGGGAAAAGTTTCCAAGGTGCTCGTTGAGTTCGCCGAGTCCTTACTTGGTATGTTAAAGGGTGGTCTTTCCATCGTATCCGTCCTCGCAGGCATGTTCTTCGCGGCGATCTCCGGTTCCGGTGCCGCCACAACAGCCGCTGTCGGTGCAACACTGATCCCGGAGTTAAAGAAACGTGGATACCGTGAAGATTCCGCCGCTGCCCTGATCGCAGCTGCTGGAACCATCGGTGTCGTTATCCCGCCGTCCGTTCCGATGGTATTATACGCCGTTATCTCTGAGGACAGCGTAAACACTCTTTTCAAAAACGGATTTATCCCGGGAATTTTAATGGGCGTGATCCTCGTTGCGATCTCCCTCTATCAGGCACGCAAGTTCAACTACCCGAAGGGAAAAGCGTTCTCTGTAGGAAACGTGCTCCACACCTTCAAGGAAGCAATCTGGGGAATCTTAATGCCGCTGATCATCCTCGGCGGAATCTTCTCCGGTTACTTCACACCGTCTGAGGCGGCTGCCGTAGCGGTTATCTACGCGATCTTCGTCTCCTTCTTTATCTACCGCGACCTTGATTTCAAGGGTCTCGTTGAGATCATGAAGGGAAGTGCAAAGACATCTGCCGTTATCATGATCATCATCGCATGCAGCGGTCCGTTCGGCTGGGTTCTCGCAAACTACAAGATCCCGGAAGCCATCGCAAGTGGAGTATTGGGAATCTCCACAAACAAGTATGTGATCATGTTCCTGATCTCCCTGATCATCCTGCTCGCAGGAGTCTTCATGGAGACCTCCTCCGCGATCATCATTCTTTCCCCGGTGTTCCTGCCGCTTGTCAAGGCCATGGGCATCAGCACCGTACATTTTGGAATCCTCTTCGTAGTTGGTATCGCCATCGGTATGATCACACCGCCGGTTGCCATCAACCTGTTCGTTGCTTCCGGTATTACGGGACTTCCAATCGAGCGGATCTCCAAATCTGTTATCCCGTACCTGATCGGACTGATCATCGTATTCTTCATGATCGTATATGTTCCGCTTCTGATCCCGGGACTTATGTAATCGTATAAGAGATCATAATACGCGAAAAAAGTCCGCCGAATCTTTTCACGATTCGGCGGACTTTCTATTTCCCCATTCACAAGCCGCTCTCTGCGGCTATATCTTTTTGCAGGACCTGCGTCAGGCTGTCACTCCGGACAAGTTTCCCGGAAAACTAAACTGCCTGCGCTTCCTCCAGTGTGGTTGTCTCGTACTTGTCGAGGATCACTCTCTGGATCATGTCCCGTGTTCCGGAATTGATCGGATGGGCGATATCGCGGTATTCGCCGTCAGCAGCTTTTCTGCTCGGCATCGCGATAAACAGGCCTTTCTCCCCTTCAATGACCTTGATATCGTGGATCACGAACTCGTTGTCCAGTGTGATGGACACAATTGCCTTCATCTTTCCCTCTTTCTCAATTCTTCTCACACGTACATCTGTTACCTGCATAATAACCTCCCCCATCTGCGCTCTCCGCAGATTTTATGTAATCACCGGCCAGTCAATATTTGAATGCCTGTTTTTCTGCCTTTTGCCGCGCCATCCGGAATATCCCGCTTCCGACCTGCGGCTCCCTTTTTACAGGGTGTATCTCTCGTTCTTCTCGATGACGATCTTCACATCGTCCGGTTTGCCGATATACGTTGTGTTGGCACGGATCGTGTCGCGGCTCTCAACGATGCAGTTCTCAATAACGGTATTATCCCCAATATACACGTCATTTAAGATCACCGAGTTCTTGATGATACAGTTGTTTCCGATATAGACTTTCTTGAAGAGAACAGAGTTCTCAACAGTTCCGTTCAAGATACAGCCGCTGGATACCAGGCTGTTCTTCACGGACGCTCCCGGATTGTATTTTGCCGGCGGAAGATCATCCACCTTAGAGTAGATATCCGGATACTCCTTGAAGAAGTAATTGCGGACTTCCGGTTTTAAGAAATCCATATTTGTCTGGTAGTAAGCATCGACGGATGCGATATTGCTCCAGTATGTATTTAACTTGTACGCGTAGATCCGCTTGAGACCTTTATAGCGCACCAGAATGTCCTGTACAAAGTCGTATCTGTCCTCGTTCGCGCAGCGCTCGATAAGTTCGATGAGCTGACGGCGGCGGACAACATAGATACCGCAGGAGATCGTGTGGGAATCAGCCACCATCGGCTTCTCCTCAAACTCAACGATCCGTCCGTCTGCGTTCGTCTTTATCATACCGAAACGGGTCACATCCACATCGCCCGGCATGTCCTTGCAGACAACCGTGATATCGGCTTTCTTTTCGATATGATATTCCAGGACCTTATTGTAGTCCAGCTTATAGACACCATCTCCGGCAGCGATCACTACATATGGCTCGTGGCTTCTCTTTAAGAAATCCAGATTCTGGTAGAGCGCATCCGCTGTTCCGCGGTACCAGTCGCTGTGCTCCGCTGTGATCGTCGGAGTGAATACATACATTCCGCCCTGTTTTCTTCCGAAATCCCACCATTTGGAAGAGCTTAAATGTTCATTTAAAGAGCGGGAGTTATACTGTGTCAGTACGGCAACACTCTGGATGTGAGAGTTGCTCATATTGCTTAACGCAAAATCCACGCTTCGGAAACTGCCCGCGATCGGCATCGCCGCGATCGCTCTCTTATTGGAAAGTTCGCGCATCCGCTTGCTGTTTCCGCCTGCTAAAACAATACCGATTGCTCTCATACGATTCCACCTGCCTTTATAATGTATCCGCCACTCTCAAGCTCGCCATTCGGATAATCTTCCGCAGCCGTCGCGCCTGAAATTGCTGTATTCTTGCCGATCTTTACGTTTTCCGGAATTACGGAATGTTCGCCGACCGTAACAAGATCAAACTGGTAAACCTTCTGGTCGTATTTGCTCGGTGCGTATTCGCCGACGCCAAGGTGTGCCCCAGCTCCGACCTTTACATCCTCGGCAATGATGGACTTTTCGACCACAGCACCTTTTCCGATCACACTATCCTGCATGATGATCGAATCCCTGACCACGGCGCCCTCCTCGATCACAACTCCGGATCCGATAACGGAATTCGTCACCTCACCGTAGATCTCAGAACCCTCTCCGATGATACATTTTGTGATCTTCGCGTCAGAAGAGATATACTGCGGCGGGATACGGTCACTCTTTGTGTAGATCTTCCAGTATTCCTCATACAGGTTGAATTCCGGAATAATATCGATGAGCTCCATATTTGCTTCCCAGTAGGAACCGAGGGTTCCGACATCTTTCCAGTAGCCATTGTACTCATATGCAAAGATCCGTTTGCCCTGTTCGAAGCAGTACGGAATCACATGTTTTCCAAAGTCACAGCCCGGCTCTTCCGAAAGCTTGATAAGAGCTTCCTTTAATGCCTTCCAGCTGAAGATATAAATACCCATGGAAGCGAGGTTGCTTCTCGGATTCTTCGGTTTTTCCTCAAATTCCGTGATCCGGTTGTTGTCATCCGTGATCAGGATTCCGAAACGGCTTGCTTCCTCGATCGGTACCGGCATAGCGGCAATCGTGACATCCGCATTATTCGCTTTGTGATATTCCAGCATGACCTCATAATCCATTTTGTAGATGTGGTCACCGGAAAGGATCAGAACGTATTCCGGATTGTAGGATTCCATGTACTCCAGATTCTGGTAGATCGCATTTGCAGTTCCAGTATACCAGTCACTGCCTTTGCTTCTCTCGTAAGGCGGAAGAACCGTAACGCCGCCGACGTTGCGGTCTAAGTCCCACGGAATACCAATTCCAATGTGCGCGTTTAAACGTAAGGGCTGGTACTGGGTCAATACTCCCACAGTATCAACACCAGAGTTGATGCAGTTGCTGAGCGGGAAATCAATAATTCTGTACTTTCCGCCGAAGGAGACGGCCGGTTTTGCCACTTTCTGTGTTAATACACCGAGGCGGCTTCCCTGTCCTCCTGCCAACAGCATCGCTATCATCTCTTTTTTTACCATGATATCACCTCTTGCTGCTCTTTTTGTCCCATACACTAGTTTCTTAGATGGTGACTCTATTATAACATACTTTTTAGAAGATGTGAACAAACTTTTCATCCTTTCAATCCCAATTTTGTGTATATTCTGACATTTTTTTCTTTTTGTACGATAAGCAATACAATACCTATGTTTCTGCTTGGTTACATAAGTACCAAAAATGCTGATTAAAAATTGTATAAACCTATTAATATGCAGGATTAAAGGAAAAGAGTGATGACGTATCACAGAATCTATGTTAATATAGTAGATACACTACCTGTGCGGGGGATTTCACAGGCAGAGAATACAATTATGGGGGGATAAGCCATGGAGAAAAAAAGGGCTTCCAGATGCCGCACACTTACATCATCATTTTTGGTGTCATTCTGTTCGCGGCTCTGCTCACCGTATTTATCCCGTTGGGTAAATACGACACAAAAGAAATCACGTATATGCAGAACGGCGTGGAAAAAACAAGAACCGTTCTGGATCCGGAAAGCTTCCAGTATATTCTGGATGAAAACGGAAACAAAGTGACCAAAGCAGCTCCGATCTTCGGAACCGAGGACTTTGGCGGTCAGGGAATTTTAAACTATGTATTCGAGGGTATGACCGTCGGCGATAAGAATGGTACCGCTGTCGGAATCATCGCCTTCATTCTGGTCGTAGGCGGTGCCTTCGGTATCGTTCTCCGGACAGGCGCGATAGAAAGCGGCATTATGCGGGTCATCGCTTTGACAAACGGACGCGAGATCCTTCTGATCCCGATTCTTGTAGTCCTGTTCTCCCTCGGAGGCGCAGTCTTCGGTATGGGTGAGGAGGCAATTCCGTTCGTTATGATCCTCGTACCGATGTTTATCGCAATGGGGTATGACGCAGTTGTCGGAATTATGTGCTCCTACGTATCTACACAGATCGGCTTCGGTTCTTCCTGGCAGAATCCGTTCGGACTGGCTGTTGCCCAGGGTGTTGCCGGTATTCCGGTCATGTCCGGTGCATGGTTCCGTATCCCGTTATGGATCTTCTTCACAGGACTTACGATCGTCTTCACGATGCGCTACGCGGTAAAGATCAAGAAAGATCCGAAGCTCTCCGTTGCATATGAGTCTGATGAGGAATACAGAAAAGAATTCGCAAAGAACGGCAAAGAGATGCCGCCGTTCACTCTCGGCCACAAGCTTGTTCTCCTCACGGTTGCTGCCTGCATGGTATGGACGATCTGGGGTGTTATAAGCGAGGGCTACTATATCCCGGAGATCGCTTCCCAGTTCTTCGTGATGGGTCTCGTTTCCGGTATCATCGGCGTTGTCTTCAAGCTGAATGACATGAAAGTAAATGATATCGCAAAATCCTTCGACCACGGTGCTGCCGATCTTTTAGGCGCTGCAATGTGTGTCGGAATGGCGCAGGGTATTATCATCATCCTCGGCGGCACAAGTGCAACCGACGGTACGGTCTTAAATACGATCCTTCACAGCATCAGCGACGGAATGCAGAATTTCCCGCCGGTGATCTCCGCATGGTTTATGTATATCTTCCAGTCCGTGTTCAACTTCTTCGTTGTATCCGGTTCCGGACAGGCTGCACTTACCATGCCGATCATGGCTCCTCTCGCCGATCTTGTCGGTGTCGAGAGACAGGTCGCTGTTGTTGCGTACCAGCTTGGTGACGCCTTCACAAACTTCATCGTTCCGACCTCCGGCTGTCTCTTAGGCGCGCTGGCCGCAGCAAAGCTCGACTGGGGCAAATGGGCAAAGTTCCAGATCAAATTCCAGGCTGTCCTGTTTGCATTCGGATCCATCGCTGTGATTCTTGCCGTTGTGATCGGTCTCTCATAAAAACCGGTCTGCCTTTGGGCTCAGCCATCTGAAGCTCATTCAGGTATAACAAAAACTCCGTATCATCCGCGTGACTCGATCGCGGATAATACGGGGTTTTTTTGAACGCTTCCCGATGATATCTGAAGAGGGAGCTAACCGGAGCAAAAAGACTTTCTCCCTTGGGAAAAATATGATAGAATTTACTGAATACAATAGCACCGGTCGCGATACCGTAGAAAGGAGCTTTTAATGATCGAATCCAGCACGCCTGCCATGAAGGGGGAAAAAACAAAATACCGTCTCGCCGCAGCCATGAAGGAATGCATGAAGACAACTCCGGTCGATGCGATCACTGTCCGCCAGATCACAGAGCGCTGCGGCGTCACCCGCCAGACCTTTTACCGGAATTTTCTTGATAAATATGACCTGATCAACTGGTATTTCGACAAGCTCCTCGCCCGTTCCTTTGAACATATGGGCCGCGGGACCACGGTCCTTGACAGTCTGGAGAAAAAATTTACATATATTCAGGAAGAAAAGGCTTTTTTTGCCGCCGCCTTCCGCTATGACAGGCAGAATTCCCTGCGGGAGCATGATTTTAAGCTGATCCTCGCCTTTTATGAAAATCTGATCCGGGAAAAAAGCGGCAGACCGGCCACCCCTGAGATCCATTTTCTTCTGGAAATGTACTGTCAGGGCTCGATCACCATGACCGGAAAGTGGGTTCTCGGTGGCATGGACCTAACCCCGTCCCAGTTTGCCGGGCTTCTCGTCCGCGCGATGCCGGCAGCATTGCGGGATCTGTTTCTTGAGCTTCATCTGCTGTCCTGATCTATTGTTATTTTGCACAATTTTTCTATGTCTTTCTTTTGCAATATGTTGATTTTCCTTAAAGTGTTACACTTGACCTTTTCTGTAACTTTCTTTTTGCCCTTCAAATTTGTTAATATAATAACAAAGGCACAGAAAGCTTTTGAGAGCAAGTATTCATGGAAGGAGTTTTTTATCATGGCAAATCGTATTATGTTAAATCAGACATCTTATCACGGAGCAGGCGCGATTCAGGAGATCGCGAACGAGGCGAAAGCCCACGGCTTTAAAAAGGCGTTCGTATGTTCCGACCCGGATCTCGTAAAATTCAAGGTTACCGCCAAAGTAACCGACATTCTGACCGCAAACGGTCTTGACTACGAGCTCTACTCCGATATTAAAGCAAACCCGACGATCCAGAATGTCCAGCACGGTGTTGAAGCATTTAAGGCATCCGGCGCTGACTACCTGATCGCCATCGGCGGCGGCTCCTCCATGGATACCTCCAAAGCGATCGGCATCATCATCGCAAACCCGGAATTTGAGGATGTAAGAAGTCTTGAGGGTGTTGCACCGACGAAAAAACCGTGTGTTCCGATCATCGCCGTTCCGACAACAGCCGGTACTGCTGCCGAGGTTACGATCAACTATGTTATCACCGATATCGAAAGAAAGCGTAAATTTGTATGCGTTGACCCGCATGACATGCCGATCATTGCTGTTGTTGACCCGGATATGATGTCCTCCATGCCAAAGGGACTTACCGCTTCCACCGGTATGGATGCCCTGACCCATGCCATCGAAGGCTATACAACAAAAGCTGCCTGGGAAATGACCGATATGTTCCATCTGAAAGCCATCGAGATCATCTCAAAATTCCTGCGCGGTGCTGTGGCAAACACAAAGGAAGGCCGCGAGGGAATGGCTCTCGGTCAGTACATTGCCGGTATGGGCTTCTCCAACGTTGGTCTTGGCATCGCCCACTCCATGGCACACACACTCGGTGCTGTCTATGATACCCCGCACGGTGTTGCCTGCGCAATGATGCTTCCGATCGTTATGGAATATAATCAGGAATGCACCGGCGAAAAATATCGTGAGATCGCGCGTGCAATGGGCGTTGCAAATGTTGATTCCATGTCTCAGGACGAATACCGGAAGGCTGCTGTTGACGCTGTCAAGAAGCTTTCCGCGGATGTCGGAATTCCATCTGTCCTTGAGGCGATCAAAGAGGAAGACCTTCCGTTCCTTGCAGAGTCCGCACATGCAGATGCCTGCGCGCCGGGCAACCCGAAGGATGCCAGCGTAGAGGACCTGAAAGACCTGTTCCGCAAGATCATGGCATAAAAGTGCCTTCTCGCATTTATGAAAAGAGCTCCGGCAAATTGGCCGGAGCTCTTTTTATCTGTCGCTTTTTATCGCATGCACTTCTCACCCATTAGTGCATAATGTCATAAACCACACCGCAGAAGATCTTCACCGCATTCGGAAGAACCTGCTCGTCGATATCGAAGATACGGCTGTGACCCGGGCCGGCTTCGTGGGTGAGGACGCGCATGAAGGTCGCCTGTCCGCCCTGTTCCTGGACGCGGTTCATCATATAGGAGACATCCTCGCTGCCGCCGTTTTTGCTGCTCATTTCCTTCGCAACCGGCAGATGGAGATCTTCCTCGCAGACTCTCTTCACCCGCTCCATCAGCGCCTCACTGCTCGCCAGGGAGTTTGCCGCGCCCATAAGCTTCATCTCACAGGTGCATCCGTGCATTTTTGCCGCGCTCTCGATAATGTTCACTGCGTAATTTTTCATGTACTCGTTGATCTCGGTGGTCTCACCGCGGACCTCGATCTCCATCTTCGCCTCGTCCGCGATAACATTCCGTCCGCTTCCGGCGACAACGGTTCCCACATTTACTCTGGACACACCGCCGGAGTGACGCGGGATCGCATAAAGGTTTAAGATCGCCGTTCCGACTGCCAGCATGACATTCCGTCCAACCTCCGGTGATCCGCCCGCATGGGCAGATTTTCCGTGGAAGATCACATCATATTTTGTCGTTGCGAGAGAGCCATAGCTTCCCGGAATTACCACTGCCGGATCATCCTCTTTCTTATTTGTCACATGAGAGCCGATCAGGTAATCCACACCGTCAAGGTGTCCGTTATCAACGATGGATTTCGCGCCGCGGACGCCCTCTTCCGCCGGCTGGAAGATCAGCTTTACTGTTCCGTGAAGCTGGTCCTTTATAGACATCAGAACTTTCGCCACACCGAGACCGATGGTGGCATGTCCATCATGTCCGCAGGCATGCATGAAGCCTTCATTTACGGAGTTAAATCCCTCCTTCGCCGGTCTGTGGCTCGGATCATGTTCCTCGAATACGCCGAGGGCATCGATATCAAACCGCATGGCAACCGTCGGGCCCTCGCCGCAGCGCAGGATTCCGATCACGCCGGTCATTCCTCCCTTTGTGTACTTAACAAACTCCGGATCCGCTCCCTGAGCAACAGCACGCTCATACTGTTCCTCTAACTTTTCCTCAGACGGAACGCCCATTCTGGAATCCTTTTTGCAGACCTGATCTCCGACAAGCACTTCATATCCGAGCTCTGTCAGTTTCCGAGCAATAATGGACGACGTCCTCATCTCGAACCAGCCCGGCTCCGCGTACTTATGAAAGTCACGTCTCTGCGCTGTAAGGTCACCCGCCATCTCATCGCTCATGGTCTTGATCTGATCGTAAATGTTCATTCGTTTGCCCTCCCGTGTGCTATTTTATTATTATTATAGTCGATATTCCGGAATTTTTCTATAAAAATATATTTTTCTATTCCTATTTTACTTACAAATCTTGATGGACTCTGTAATTTCTGCCCGGGAAGCCTTTAAAAAACTCCCGAAAACCCCCGTGTTATGCCCATTTCACCTTGAATCCCCATAAAAAATACGCTATACTAATACCAGATTGCACATTTATCTAAGCTAAGAAGAGAGATATAAGGAGAAGGAAGAATCATGCAGTTGACAACAGTCAAAGAGCTCTTTAAAGAGCGTGAGAAATATTTAGATAAGGAGATCACTGTCGGCGGATGGATCCGCAGCATTCGTGACTCCAAGGCATTCGGCTTTATCGTATTAAACGACGGTACAAGCTTCGACACCTTACAGATCGTTTACCATGACACAATGGCAAACTTCGCTGAGGTCTCCAAATTAAACGTCGGCGCTTCCATCATCGTTAAAGGTACTCTTGTGGCAACACCGGAGGCAAAGCAGCCGTTTGAGATCCAGGCAACAGAAGTTACCGTTGAGGGGGCTTCCAGCGCAGACTACCCGCTCCAGAAAAAACGCCACACCTTCGAATATCTTCGTACGATCCCGCACCTCCGCGCGCGTACCAATACATTCCAGGCTGTATTCCGTGTGCGTTCCCTGATTGCTTACGCGATCCATCAGTACTTCCAGGAGCAGGGCTTCGTCTATGTCCACACTCCGTTAATCACCTCCAGTGACTGTGAGGGTGCCGGTGAGATGTTCCAGGTAACGACTCTCGATCTTGATAACGTTCCGAAGACTGAGGACGGCGCAGTTGATTACAGCAAGGACTTCTTCGGAAAGCATACAAGCCTTACCGTAAGCGGACAGTTAAACGCTGAGACCTACGCAATGGCATTCCGCAATGTTTACACCTTCGGACCGACCTTCCGTGCTGAGAATTCCAACACGACCCGTCATGCTGCCGAGTTCTGGATGATCGAGCCGGAGATGGCATTCGCAGATCTCGATGACAATATGGCTGTCGCTGAAGGCATGTTAAAGTACGTGATCCGCTACGTTCTCGAGAACGCTCCGTCCGAGATGAATTTCTTCAACCAGTTCGTTGACAAGGGACTTCTCGACCGCTTAAACCACGTATTAAATTCCGAATTCGGCCATGTTACCTACACAGAGGCTGTAAAGCTCCTTGAAGAGCACAACGACGAATTCGATTACAAGGTATTCTGGGGCTGCGATCTCCAGACAGAGCATGAGCGCTATCTGACAGAAAAGATCTTCAAGAGACCGGTATTCGTTACCGACTACCCGAAGGAGATCAAGGCGTTCTACATGAAATTAAATCCGGACGGAAAGACCGTTGCCGCTGTGGACTGTCTCGTTCCGGGTATCGGCGAGATCATCGGCGGAAGCCAGCGTGAGGACGATTACGAAAAGCTCCTTGCCCGCATGAACGAACTCGGATTAAAGCCGGAAGACTACGGTTTCTATCTCGATCTGAGAAAGTACGGCAGCGTCCGCCACTCCGGTTTCGGTCTCGGCTTCGAGCGCTGCGTAATGTACCTCACAGGAATGGGCAATATCCGCGACGTAGTTCCGTTCCCGCGTACCGTTAATAACTGCGAATTATAAAGAAACAGCAGCCCGCCGCGTCCTTTCGATGCAAGGCAGCCGCAAGGGAGCGCACAGAGATCTGTTGCGCTCCTTTTCACATTTACGCGACGGCGATCCTCTGGTGACCGAACTGCCGCGGTAACCTGAGAAACACGTTTTTGCGGACTTTCACAGTCCACTATCTTGATACTGGAGCGCAGTGTATCTGCAATCCATACACCATGGAGGAATGTATGAAATTTATTCACACCGCCGATATCCACTGGGGCATGATCCCGGACAGCGATAAGCCCTGGGGCAAAAAGCGGGAACAGGCGATCCGTCTGACGTTCCAGGGGATCATCGAGGACGCCAGGGACTCCCGCGCGGACCTTCTTCTGATCTCCGGTGACTTATTCCACCGCCAGCCCTTAGCGCGGGATCTGAAAGAGGTCAACTACCTGTTCTCCACGATTCCGGGAACCCGCGTTGTCATCATCGCCGGAAATCATGACCGGATTCGGAAAAGTTCTGCACTTCTCAGCTTCACCTGGGCCCCGAACGTCACATTTCTGATGGACGAGAACCTCTCTTCCGTCTATTTCGAGGAACTGAACACGGAGGTCTACGGCTTCAGCTACCACACGGCCGAGATCACCGAGGCGAAAGCCGACAATATTTCCCTGCCGGCCTCGAGACGCACCAGAATTCTCATGCTCCACGGCGGTGACGCGAAACATGTCCCATTTGATCGGAATGCGCTGGCAGCATCCCCGTTCTCCTACATCGCCCTGGGACATATCCACAAACCGGAGGTGCTCCTGGAAAACCGCATGGCCTACGCCGGTTCCCCGGAACCGCTTGACATGACGGAGACCGGACCTCACGGATATTTTATCGGCGAGATCGACACCACCAGCGGACATGTGACCTCCCTGCAGTTTAAGGAAGTCTGCCAGGCCCAGTATATCCCGCTCGTGGTCAATGTGACGCCCCAGACGACAAACACCGAGCTTTCCCAGATCATCGCCGACGAGATCCGCAAGCGCGGTGCCAACAATATCTACCGCTTCCGGATCCGCGGTATGCGAGACCCGGATATCAGCTTTGACCTGGATTTTCTCTCCGGTCAGTGGAATATTATCGAGATCCTGGACGAGTCGGAGCCACAGTATGATTTCCACGCACTGTTCGCGGAACATCCAAGCGACATGATCGGCTTTTATATCCAGGCACTCATGAAGGATGATATGAGTCCGGTGGAGAAGAAAGCCCTGTACTATGGAATTCATGCCCTGCTTATGACAAAAGATGAAAGGAGCCAGCCATGAGATTACTCGAATTACATATCGACGGTTTCGGAAAATTTCATGACCGGACCATCTCCTTCAACGACGGGATCAACATTATCTACGGAAAGAACGAAGCCGGAAAATCCACGCTTCACACCTTCATCCGCGGCATGCTCTTCGGCATCGAGCGCGGGCGCGGACGGGCGGCAAAGAATGATCTGTATACAAAGTACGAGCCCTGGGAGAACAGCGGAACCTACGAGGGATGGCTGAGACTGGAAAAGGACGGAACCATCTACCGCATCGAGCGCCGGTTCCGGAAGGAAAATAAGTCTTTAAAGATCATCAATGAGACGAAAGGACTGGAGGAAGAGGCGACACCTGCATTTGTCTCCAGCCTGCTTGACGGTCTCACCGAGACCATGTACAACAACACCATCAGTATTGGTCAGTTAAAGAGTGCCACCGAAGACGGGATGGTGACGGAATTAAAGAATTATATTGCCAACATGAACACCACCGGCAATATTTCCTTAAATATCACAAAAGCGACTGCGTTTTTGAGAAACCAGAAACGTTCCCTCGAGGCGGGTCTGATCCCAGAGGCGAGCCGGGAGTTTACCTCTCTTCTCGCGGAGATCCGGAATGTGGAGGCGGAGATCGCCGGTCCGGAGTACGAGAACCAGCTCGCCGCCTACCAGAATATGCGGACCCAGGTCAAGGGCCTGATCGACAACACCCAGACACAGAAAAAGGATCTGGACGAGAAACTGGCAAATGGGAAAAAGGTGCTGTCTGACAACGGCTTTACAGACCGGGCATCCGTGGATGCCATGTCTTCCGACGCGGAGAGGCTTTACAGCGAATATAATACTCTGAATGGGGAGTGTAACAAGAAGTCCAGGAAGGTTCTTTCCGGTCTCACAGCGGTTCTCGGAGTCGCAGGACTGGGGGCTGCAGCGACACTTGGATATTTCAACCTCACCGCCTATCTTCCGGTCTGTGGCGCGGCAGCCACGGCGGCTGTGATCTTCTTTATCATCTCCCTGTTCATCCTCCAGAAAGATAAAGAATACCACAGATTGTTCGACAATACTTCCTCTGAACTTGGCGCGCTTCTCGCGAGACATCTCGGAGATTCCGCAGTGTCTGAGGATGCCATGAACGCGTTCCGGGCGAGAATGGGCGAATTCTCAAAGCTCTGCGATATGGTTACCCAGTCTGAGGCAGAGATCAGGAAGTTCTTAGAAGATTTAAGCAATCTCCAGACGAAACAGGCCGGCTGCAGCGAGATGATCGAGAAACAGCAGCGGACCCAGTGGGAGCTTGAGAAGAAATTAGAGCATTTGAGCAACTGTAAAAATAAGGCGAAGGCATTGAAGCGGACACTGGCGGAAAACGACAGGATCCACGATGAGATCGTCGCCATCGATCTTGCCCAGGAGACTATGGCAGATCTCTCCTCCTCGATCCGTGATTCCTTCGGACTCTACCTGAATAAAGAAGCGTCCCAGTACATTACCGGAATCACCGGCGGGATCTATGACAGCATGAGCATCGACGAGAATCTGAATGTCTTCTTAAACACGAAGACAAAGCTGGTTCCCCTCGAGAACGTCAGCAGCGGAACCATGGACCAGGTCTATCTCGCCCTGCGTCTCGCCGCCGCAAAGCTTCTCCAGGGATCCGGCTCCGGCTTCCCGCTGATCTTCGATGACAGCTTTACACAGTATGATGATGAGCGCCTGAAGACGGCACTGGAATGGCTCGCCTCCGCCTATGGCGGCCAGATCATTATTTTCACATGCCATCGCCGGGAAGCACAGATGCTGCGGGCCAGACAGGTGGAGTTTCAGTTGATTGAGATGTAAAAAAACGGCCGACAGTTTTTTCGCTGTCGACCGTTTTTATGTTGTTATTCAAATATGAAGTACTTTCGTAACTGTTCAGTAGGTCTGCGCACTTGCTGCGCTGACCGTAAGAAAACATAGGCTGGAAGGCAAAAATCCCATCAGCGAAGCTGATCTGGAATGGATTTTTGCACGTAACTATGAAGGTACTGAATAGTTACGTACTTTCTTAAAAAGCCCTCTTTTACTTATATGAATTCGGGCTCTGAACGAAAGCTTTCGCTGCCTCTGCTGCTTACTTTCATTCCCGGATTTTCCCACTTTTCCACGTATGATTTCCTCTTAAGCGTACTTTTCCACAATCGCCTTAAATTCATCCTCATGCCCCACGATCCATGTCTCCCAGTTCATGTTCCGGCTGGCAACGGCTTTTCCAAGGTCCACGAAGAATTTCGGCAGATCGCGCTCTAAGATCACAGCTCCGGCCTCGCCGAACTTTGCGGCACCCAGCTTATCGCTTCCGCCTACAAACATCTTAAACGCGGACTCCGGCTTTCCGTCAACAGACTTTGCCGCTCCCTGGAAACCGATGGCTGCCGCCTGGTGTCCGGAACAGCTGGACGGGCATCCGGAAATACAGATCCTCGGAAGCGCTCCGTCCGGGATCCCGGCCTCACGGACTGCCTCCACAGCCGCTCTGAGCGCCGCCTGACTGTCTCTTACACCCTGCTGGCAGATTGCAGCACCGATACAGGCTACACTGTTCTCAAAAGTGCTCTGAGCGCCGTCGTTTGTCGTTTCAAGGACTTTCTCCGCCTCGTCAGCAGTGAGGTTGATGATGTAGATCGTCTCATACGGAGCGATCCGGCACTCTGCGTCCGGGATCTCTCTTACAAGAGTAAGAAGCTCCGCAGGTTTTCCTGCCGGAAGACATCCACCAATCGGGTGGTATGCCACCGCATAGAGTCCCGGCTGTTTCTGTGCGACTACACGCTTTCCGGAAATCTCGCCGCTGCCTTTCTTTGTTACCGGCTTTGCTTCCACATGAAGGTCAAGACCGCCTTTTTCTTTTACCTTTGCCACATTCTCAAGGAACGCTTCCTTTAAACCATCAGTGCCCAGAGTCTCCTGCATAAAGCGGGTACGGGCCTTCGCGCGGTTTTCATAATTTCCATGCTGGCAGAATGTCTCGATCATGGCACGGATGTAGTAAAGGATCTCCGTCGCCGCGACATGTTCATCCACAAGGATTCCCATCTTATAGCCGCCGCCGAGTCCGCCCGCGATGCGAAGTGTAAAGGTTCCATCCGGGTTTGCCATAAATCCCATATCGCGGAAGGCGCTGTGTACGGAATCATCCGCACCGTTGCTGAAGGCTACTTTTAACTTTCTCGGCATGTGGATCTCGCCAGCAATAGAGAGCAGATACTCTGCCGCTGCCTCCGCATACGGTTTTACATCGAATGCCTCACCTTTCTGCACGCCGGAGAGAGGACTCATCATGATATTTCTCGGATTGTCTCCACCGCCGCCTCTGCTGTAAATCTCACTCGCGATGGCTTTCTCCATGAGGACCGGAACCTGCTCTGCTTTCAGGTTGTGGAGCTGCACGGTCTCACAGGTGGTAAGCTTCATAAGCTCCACACCGTAATCTCTCACTGCCTCGGCGAGGAATTCCAGACGTTTTTCCGTCAGGTTCCCGCCTGCCATTCTGAGACGCAGCATGTGCTTTGACGGATCATGCTGTGCATAGCTTCCGAATCCACCGGAGATTCCCTTGTATGCCTTACGGTCGATCTCTCCCTTATCGAACTTCTCGATCGTTCCGACAAATTCATGGATCTGTTCACGGAACTGTTCTTCCCATTTTTCATTCATCATAGTATTCTCGCTTTCCCCTTTTTATAAAACGCTTATCTCTTCCCCAGCTGTCTCCAAAACATGCCGGAAATCCACAGCGGAGCTGCTTCGTATCTTGTATCCAATAAGCGCTCTATCATTTTTTAATTTTTCAATTATTCTTTCCAGTGTAAATGATGCAGATGTCCTTCCATCGTCATCTGCTCAAATCCGTTCTGCCGTAACGCCTCATACAGCACGATTGCAACAGAATTCGAGAGATTCAGCGACCGGATATCTCCCCACATCGGGATCCTGATGCAGTTTTCGCGGTTTTCCACCAGGATCTCCTCCGGGATTCCACGGCTCTCCGGTCCGAACATGATGTAGGCATCCGGGTCATAGGGAATATCCGTGTATACATGCTCACCCTTTGTGGTCGCCATGTATATCTTCGCCCCCGGATTCTTCTTTAAGAAATCCTGGTAATCGCTGTAAACAGTTACATCCAGCTTATCCCAGTAGTCAAGTCCTGCTCTTTTTAACATCTTGTCATTAATCGTGAAGCCAAGAGGTTCTATAAGATGAAGACGCGCCCCTGTCGCAACACAGGTTCTTCCTATGTTACCGGTATTGGCTGGCATTTCCGGTTCATGTAGTACTATATTAAGCATATTTTTTCATTCTTTCTCTATATTGATTATTATACTATAAACGACCAAATCTGAAAATCTCATAATTTTGACTGTCTAAGTAAATGTCTTTCTTCGCACTAATCATAGCTTTAGTCTGTCTTAATAGCTATATCAAGCTCAAGTGAAAGTCCATCATCTGACTGTATAGGAACACATATATTCTGGGCATATGACTGTGTTATAGTCATGGCGCCACGACATACTGTAGGTGGTGTGATATCTATAACAATACCCTTTGTTGAGAATATTGTTGCCGCATTACCCATAATCATGTTGCCAAGTTCACTTATCGCACTTGTTGCCATAGAGTCAAGCTCTGCAACAGGCATACCCATCATCATCTTTGATGCAACCTGAAGTGCCTGCTCATATCCAAATGCCATAAGCACCTGACCCTTCATCTGTCCGGTAATACCTATCATAATGGCAACCGACTCCTCACTGAACTCTGTCGTCTTAACATAAGGCTTACCTATACTCATATCCGTCTGACATATATTTTTCATTATAGTTGTTGTCGCCATAAGAAATGGATTAATTAAATCTACACTAATTCCTGCCATATTCTGTTTCTCCCGTTTGTATTTGATATATAAATAAGATACCATGGTCAAAAGGTCTAAACCCGCATGCACTTGCTCATAGGTGGGTGAATGATCTTTTGACTCTTACATCATAATAATATTTATAACTTATTTAAGCAAGTATACAATTAATGAAAGATAATTCAGTCACAAAAACAGAACAACTTTTAATAAAAAACAGAGTTGATTCTCCGCTTGTTTCTGTTATCATTCCTGTTTTTAACGTTGAAAAATACCTTGAAGAATGCATTAACAGTATCCTGTGTCAGACCCTGACCGATATTGAAATACTATGTATCAATGACGGATCAACAGATTCTTCTCCTGATATCCTGAGAAAATATGCGGAACAGGACAGGAGGATAACAGTTTATTCACAGAATAACCGCGGTCTGAGCTCTGCAAGAAATCTTGGAATGCGTGCTGCAAAAGGCAGGTATACGTATTTCATCGATTCCGACGACTGGCTTGAAAGGGATGCGCTCAGGGATTTGTATAGCAGGGCTGAGAAAGATCAGCTGGATCTATTGCTTTTTGACGCTGCTGCCTTCGCTGACGATCCGTCACTCAATACCGCAGTCGAAAATCAAAAAAACTATTATACCAGAAATCATTGCTATAATAAAATATACAAAGGAATTGATATTTTAAATGAAATGTTTAAAAATGACGATTATTGCGCATGTGTTTATATGATGTTAGCAAGGACTGATTTTTACAGAAAAAACAACATAAAATTCATTGAAAAAATATTCCACGAAGATGAGCCATTTACGCTTCAGGCTATCGCTTCGGCAGGCAGAGTAGCACATATAAATAATCGTTATTATAAAAGAAGATACCGCCAAAACTCAATCATAACACAGAATAAGACTTTTGAGCATGCATATGGAACTTTCAAATCGTACCTGTTTGTAACAGAATTTTCGAAAACAAACACCGGTATCGAATATCAGTATATTACAAATAAAGCTCTGTCACTATTAAATACCGCTGTTTTTATTTACAGCCAGTTGGATCCGTCCGAAAAAAATAAATATCTAAAACTCGGTTATTATGAACGGATACTGTTCCGCTCCCTGGTTGTAGAAGCTTTCAACCAGAGAAACGCGGTACTCAGCGAAAGAGACGCGGCCATTGCCGACAAGAACAGGATCATTAGCGAAAAGGATACGGCCATCGCTGAAAAGAACAGGGCCATTACTGAAAGAGACATGACTGCCAGAGAACGGGACAGCGCCATTACTGAAAGAGACGGCCTGAGAGAGCAGATGGCCTGCCTCGCGAACTCTGTATCGTTCCGCGCCGGGCGAATCATCACTTTTCTTCCCAGAAAAATCCGTGACGGCCTGAAGCGGCTGCGGAAAGCCCTTCACTGAGCATTACGGGTGTTATCCGCAGCGTATCCCCGTACCCGCGCCTTCCGGGTTCTGCTATCCGGTGCTGCCGCATCCCTGTACCTGTTCAAGAAAAAACGCCATGCCGGTTCCGCACATCCGCCAGTTCACGCTTCATCAATACGTCCGGGCTGCGCACCGGGCGGCAGTGCCAGCAGCGCAGGGCCTTTCCATGCCGGCAGCGTGTCCCGCCCCTGCCAGCCTTCTCTGCCATCTGCCGCTGCCCATGGGCGTCCCCCGGGCTTTTTTCAGCCGGACAAAAAAAAAGACCGTCCATTCAGCGCATGACAGACTGGGATGGATGGCCGGATATATAAAAAAATCAGTATGGCGGAGGGAAAGGGATTCGAACCCCTGGTGGGCTCACACCCACAACGGTTTTCAAGACCGCCGCATTCGACCGCTCTGCCATCCCTCCGGAAAACAGCGCAGAATTTTCTGCCTTTGCTGAATGTAATTTACCCGGGGGTTCACTGTCAACCGGAGCAACCGCCGCTCCACACGCCCCGGTGACACCCCGGACACCTTTACGAAAAAAGGCGGCCCCGGAACAAATCCGGAGCCGCCTTACGTTTTCTTTTCACAGAAGCGGAGGGCTATTTTTCCTCGCCTCTTCTGACCTCATCCATATTGATGACCCTCAGATCGCCCTTGGTTTCACCAACGAGTCTGCGGAAGGTCTGCCTCCTGTCCTCACCGTCGATGAGGCCGGCCAGGAATTCGGCGATATGGACCACGTGGTTCTTGCGCTTCATGTTGAGGAAGCAGCGGGCCACACCAATTTTGCAGGAGGGGCATCCGACAAGGACAATATCCTTGTAGTTGTCGCCCATGGCTCTGGCCAGATTTTCCTGCTTGCGGCTTCTCAGGATATTGTAGATCTCAGGAGACGTAACGGAGCCCATGCCGGACTCGCCGCAGCAGCCTGTATTCAGTTCGAGCTTGGCGCCGCTGTATTCGCCAACGGCCTTAATGACCATCTGGTGTCCCTTGACGCGGTGCACGCCAGACCAGGGGCAGTGGCAGGAACCGTGATAAAGGAGTCTCGTACCGGCGGGCAGGGGAGCCGCCTCGCCCGGCTGGCGGGCAGCCTGAAGGACGGGCAACGTAAGCTGGGCCACGTCCTGGATGTCCAGGTCAGGGAACTGCTCGGTGAGGCCGTAGCGCTCGATGCTGTCCATGCAGGTGGGGCAGCTCGTCACGATGTGGCGGCATTCATAGCCTTCCTGGGCGAAGCTGCGGAGCATGGAAGCGAGGTACTGCCTGTTTTTGGCCAGGTTGTCGTCATATTCGGTGTCCATGCCTGCGGCCAGAAGAGGATAGCCGCAGCACAGATGCCTCGGCGGCACAGCCACGGCGAAGCCAGCCTTGAGCAGCAGCATGATGGAAGAGAGGCCGATGCGGTCATAGAAAAGACCGCCGCCGCAGCCCGGGAAGTACAGCACGAGCGGCATGCCCTTCCTGAACTCGGCAGGGGCGAAGATATTCCCCCTGTGGATGCGCAGATGCTCATAAATGTTCTTGTAGCCCATCTTGGGGCCCGGGCCCGAGAACATGGGGCTCTGCATGCGCTTCTTCCAGATGGAAGGCACAAAGCCGAGAATATTGTTCTGAACCTTCTGTCCTATGGAGGCGAGCTTGGCCATTTTGGGCACGCGCTGGGGCACATCCTTCACCACCCAGTCAAGAACCTTTTCCTTGAGAGGATGACCGCCTGCGCCTTCATGATCGAGCATGGCGCGCAGCTGCAGGGCCACTTCGCCGGACGGGATCTTCATGGGGCACTGGGCCATGCAGCGGCCGCAGGCCGTGCAGTGTTCCACCTGCCTGCGCAGCTCCCGGAGCAGGGCCTCGTCGACGCTGCCTTTGTTTATCTGCGAGTAGTAAATGGCCTCCACAAGCATGCCGTAGGCCATGTTCTTGTTGCGCGGATGGAACTGGAGGGAGCGACCCGCGATGGTCATGGGGCAGACGCTCTTGCACTTGCCGCAGCGGGTGCAGGTCTGCACGGAGGTCAGGATGCCGATGAGCTTGTCCTTGTCCGGCAGGCCGCTCTCGCTGAGGTCCTGAATGAGCCTGTTGAAGGAGAAGGTGTAGGGGCGGACCGGAAGCTCATGCTGGACGAGCTTGGCGGGGTTCATGACCTCTCTCGGGTCCACGCGCTCCTTGAAGGCTTTCATGTCGGCCATACGCTCGTTGCTGAGGAAACGGATCTTGGTGATGCCGATGCCGTGCTCGCCGGAAACGGCGCCGCCCATCTCCTGGCACTGGGCCATCACGCGGTTGGCGACCTCCTCACAGTGACGGAGCATATCCGCGTCATTGGAGTTCACAGGGATGTTGACATGGCAGTTGCCGTCGCCCGCGTGCATATGGCTCGCCACGATGAGGCGCGAGGCCTCCATATGGGCCTCGATTTTCTCGATGGATTTGGCGAGATGGGGATATTTTTCTCTGAGCGAGGCCAGGAACGCGACACAACGGGTATGCATCTCGTCGTCAGAGACTTCCTCACTCTTAAGGCCGCCGACGGACGCCTTGGAGACGTAGGAGAATTCCTTGTTGAACTCCCTGTCTTCCATGGGGAAACCGGAGAGGCGTCCCACTTCCTGCAGGGCCTCGCGGTAGGCCTGGGCCGTGCATTCGAGGTTCACCTGCTCCAGGAACGCGGCAAAATCGGGGATGCGGTCGATGGGAATGACCACGTCTTCGTTGATTTTGAAGCCGGACGTCCTTTTGGCGATAAGGGAAAGACGGTGCCTGTCCTCCCAGAAACGGTCGGCTTCCCTGGCGTCACGCGCCACGGTGATGTCCACGTTTTCCTGCTGCTCAACAACCTGAACGATGTCGTTGACGCACTTGTCGAGGAGATAGGGATCGTCGCCGTCCACCTGCACGGTGATCACGGAAATGGGATGGCCGGAGTACTTGGTGCTCTTGGTCTGGTAGTCGATGGCCTGGACGTATTTGGCGTTGAACTCTTCCATGGCCGAAATATGCGCGAAGTCGCCCTGTTCGCGGATGCGGTTGCGCAGGCCGACGAGCTCGCGGACCACAACAGCGGCCGGGCGCATGCTGCGGCCGAAGAATTCCACGGACATGACACGGCTGTACTTGGGCTTCGGATGGATGGTGAAGCAGACTTCGGTGATGATGCCGTCCGTACCTTCCTTCTGCACGCCGGGGAGTCCTCCAAGAACCTTGTTGGTCACGTCCTTGCCAAGCCCCGTCCTGCGGATCTCGTCGCCCTTCAGGTGCACCACGTTGCGCACGCCGCCGCTCACGTCCTTCACGACAAAGACAGCGGTCTCATCGGGAAGGATCTTGTGGCGGGGGTGGTTCTCACGCTCAACGGAGATGATTTCACCGGTGGGGGTGACCATGCGCCACCACAGGAGGTTGTCGATGGTGGTGCCGTACTCAAAGGCCATGGGGCCGCCCGCGTTCTCGGAAACGTTGCCGCCTATGGAGGAGGCCAGCTTTGAAGCCGGATCCACGGAGAAGAGGGCGCCGGCCCTGTTCACGGCATTGATCACGTCCTGGGTGATGCATCCGCTCTGACAGGTCACGGTCATGGCCTCGAGGTCGATGCTGCTGATGGACTGCATGCGCGTCATGCTGACGATGACGGACCTGCGGCGGGCCGGCACGGCGCCGCCGGTCATGCCCGATCCGCCGCCTCTCGGGATGAGGGCGAACTTCAGTTCATTGGCCAGCTTCACGATTCCGGCCACCTGTTCGGCCGTATCCGGCTCGACCACCACAAGGGGCAGTTCCATGCGGAGGTCCGTGGCGTCCGTCTCCGTGGCCACCAGAGAAGCCGGGTCAGTCAGGATGCCCTCGGAGGGCATGATCTTGCGGAGTTCCTCGATGAGATGATCCCGGAACTTCACCTCAGCCTCGTGGGCGGACCAGAACATGGTGATGCCCTCGCTGATGGCGGTGGCGTAGTAATGGGCAAGGGCGACGGAATCCCTGTCGTAGTGCGCCCTGACGCTCTGCCGCACCGTATCCGCGTTCACGAAGGGGTTGTACGCCGCAAGGAAAAGCTCCTCCGCGATCGAGATAGCGAATTCTCGGACAGACTCCGGCCAGTTCTGGAAATCATCAATGTTGATGCGCAGAATACGGTTGACAACGAAGTCAGGAGAGATGGATATGTGAGGGCCCTTCTGAGGCATACTGAAAAAACCTCCCGTCACGGTATCCCCGTGAAAAGTTTTAAAAAAAATTAATAATCCCGCTTTTAAACCATTGCAAGGAATAGACCGCACCGCCGATATGGTATATAATGATTTTTTTCCGAAACGGGGCTCCGCCGTATGATCCTCAAGAGATTCAATCCGCTCATCGCTCTCTTTGACGCCTTCGAACGCTTCTGGGAGGCGTCCTATTCACAGCGGCGCCTCGCCGGCATCTTCTTCTGGGTCTATCTTCTCGCCCTCGCCCTCATCCAGGCACGGAGGGCAGGCCTCATGCCGGCTGCCCTCGCGGCCATCACGCCATCGAGCCATTTTGCCGCCATTCAGCTGGCCTTCACTCTCATCCTGGCGGTCGAGGTGCTCGAGCTCATCATGAGCATCCCGAGCTCTTTCTCGCGTTCCGTGGGCAAGCAGTTTGAAATTCTGGCGCTCATCCTCCTGCGCGATGCCTTCAAGCAGCTCTCCCACCTCCCAGAGCCCGTGGACATCTCCACCAACCTTACGCCGCTCTTCCACATCGCCTGTTCGGCCGCGGGCGCGCTCGTGGTCTTCATAGCCCTCGGCTTCTACTTCAAAATCGTACGCCGCATCTCCTACAGCAGCGCCGCGCCCAGGGAAAACCAGACGGGCTACATCACCCGCAAGAAGCTGCTGGCGCTCGTCCTGCTCGGCATCTTCGCCGGCACGGGACTGGTGGATCTCTTCCAGCAGGCCCTCTACGGTACGGAGCACCACTTCTTCGAGACCATTTACACGGTGCTCATCTTCGCCGACATCGCCCTTGTCCTCCTCTCCCAGCAGTTCATGCCCTCCTTCCACGCCGTGTTCCGCAATTCCGGATTCGTGGTCGGCACCCTGCTCATGCGTCTCTCCTTCTCCACGAGCCATCCCTGGAACGCCGTGGTGAGCGTCGTTTCCGCGGCCTACGTGCTCGGCCTTACCTGGGCCGTCAACTACTTTCCCCCGGACAAGATGGACACGAAACGTACAGAAAAGGACGAAGCCGTTTCTCTGCCAGGGAAAGAGGGCAGGGACAGCGGTCAGCCCCGTTGACGAAAGTGTTCTGCGGGAATAAGCTCTGTCAAAACCTGCAGTAGTCCACTGCACACCCCGGAGGCGTCATGGAAACGCAGCATACCAATATGAGCGAAATCCGTCTGCAGAGCGATGTGGGCGGAGAGCTTGTTTTCAAAGGCAGGATCTTTTCCGAATGCTCCTGGTACGATGAGGAATATGGCGTCCAGACGCGCCAGAAGCTCTATGTCGCCGACAACAGGGATCAGATTTACTACATCGTGCGTTCCGGCAAAGAAAAATCCCGTCAGGCCTACAGGCTGTCTTTCTCCAATGGCGTGTGCACCATCAATAACGGTGTCCAGAGCGTGAGCCTCACTGAGGACATGCTGAGGATTGCCGTGCGCGCCCTGTGCGGGATCAACGCCGGGGGAGCCGCCTCCGTGGAGGAGACCCTCGCCGCAGCCAGCGTGTAGTCACCCTTTCTTCTGCCTTTACAGAGCGCCGTCCGGCTTCCGGGCGGCGCTTTTTCTGTCCCCTGGCACAGAAGCGTCCTGACAGCGCAAAAACCGCAGCTGTTCACAAAAGGCATTCACGCCGGCCTGACACAGGACGGGCATAAAAGAACGCCCGTCCGTCTTCGCTGCAGGGGTGTGAAAATCAGAAAACCGCCGGGATCCGGGCTGAGCTCCCGTCTGTCCGCTTTACTGTCCACTGTCCTTCCCGCGGGCAGCGAAGGCTCTGTAGCAGCGGGCCACGGGCGAACCGGGATCCATTTCCGAAAGCCACACGCCCGAGGCCGCGGCCTTTCCCGGAGGCCGGATACAGGGGGCCTCCTCCCGGTTCAGGAGATCCTTCTGCCCGAGCCTGAGCTTCACCTGGCATTCCGTGAAATACGGTTCTTCGAGAAAGGAATTGGCGCGGGCCAGGATCTCATCCGTGCAGAAGGTGAGTTCCTGCTGGGCCATATTGTCCTCGGCCGCGATGACAAGCTTCTTCCCCCTGTGCCCCAGGGGCACGGCCAGCCCGGCCAGCGGGCCCATGACGATCTTCCAGTTGTTCCAGAGCTCCACAAGCCTGAACTGGACTTCCTGGCCCGAGTCCTGCGCCAGCTTTTCGATGATGCGGCCCGCCAGACCGTCCTGGCGCGTCGGCGAAGGCATGCACCGCGCGGGGCGCTTCCGTTTCGTGTTTTCCATCCCGTTTTCCATGCCGGCAAGTGTACCCGGGGGGAGGGATATCGTCCAGAACCCGCCCGGCCTCCCGGCGTCCCGGAGAGGGTATATGCGGATACACGGATATGATCAGTGCGGCCCGGGCCCCCCGAAAAAACCTCCTAATCCCCCGGAAAAGCGTTTTTCCCCATCTCTCTGCCGCGTTGACATATGCGTTTTTCCAGATATAGTCTCCGGATCACACGTGCCAGCATAATCCCGGGAGCACACATGACCACAGTTACCATTTTTAAGGCCCTCGCCGATGAGACGCGGCTGAGGCTTCTGCGCATTCTCCTGCACCACGAGCTTTCCGTGAACGAACTGTTGTCCATTCTCAAAATGGGGCAGTCGCGCATCTCAAGGCATCTCCGCGTCCTTTCCGACGCGGGGCTCACGACCTTCCGCAGGGACGGCCTCTGGGTCTTCTACCAGGCGAATCAGGACGCTGACGTCCAGAAATTTCTGAAAACCCTCGCCCCCTATCTCGACAAAATTCCCGAAGCGCCCGAGGACACCGTGGAGACAAACCGGATCCTCGAGGAAAAAAACGCCAAAACCCAGCATTTCTTCAACAGCGTGGCCGAGAACTGGGACAACCTGAACAAGAAGATTCTCGGAAGCTACGATCTGCCGAAGACGGTCTGCGAGGCCATTCCCGAAAACTGCGGACTGGCCGTGGATCTCGGCTGCGGCACGGGCGCCGTGCTCCTGCGCATGCTGAGCCGCGCCCGGAACGTGGTGGGCGTTGACGGTTCCCAGGCCATGCTGGACATCTGCCACAGGCGTTTTGAGGAGCTTCCCGAAGCCGCGACGCGCATTTCCCTGCGCATCGGAAGCCTTGAGCATCTGCCTCTGCGCGATCAGGAGGCCGACTTCGCCTCCATCAATCTCGTTCTGCACCATCTCGAAGTGCCTTCCCAGGCTCTCGCCGAGGCGAGGCGCATCCTGAACAGCCGCGGCCGGCTTTTCATTTCCGACTTCCTTCATCACAGCGACGAAAGCATGCGCGTCACCTACGGCGACCGCTGGCTCGGCTTTGAAGAGGGCAAGCTCGCTATCATGCTGCACAACGCCGGCTTCACGCGCACGCACATCCGCAAGCAGAAGGTGGGCAACAATCTCACGCTCCTGCTCGTCACTTCCTACGTGAACTACGCGGCGGAAGACCTCTAACAGCAGGAGTCAGACTTTGCACCACGTCATCATCTACACGGACGGCTCCTGCCTCGGCAATCCGGGCAACGGCGGCTGGGCCGCTATCCTCACTCTGGAAGGCTCTGACACCAGAAAAGAGATCAGCGGCGGCTTCGCCATGACCACCAACAACCGCATGGAGATAACCGGCGTTCTCGAGGCCCTCGGCCGTCTCACCGAACCCTGCCGGGTTTCGATCTACTCGGATTCACAGTACGTCTGCAACGCCATCTCCAAAGGCTGGCTGAAGGGATGGGTGAGGAATAACTGGATAAAATCCGACAAAAAACCCGTCAAAAATACCGATCTCTGGAAAAAGCTCCTGCCTTTCCTGAAGACGCATGAGGTGACCATGCACTGGCTGCGCGGCCACGCGGGGCATCCGGAGAACGAGCGCTGCGATGAGCTCGCGAGGACCTGCGCCTCGGGCAGCAGCCTGCCCCGGGACCCCGGCTTCAGCAGCGCCTGCCTCTAGGCGGCCGGTGTCGACTTTGGCGCGTCCTCAGGCTATTTTTCAGCTTCTTGATCCGCATCGGGGCTGAGCCCCGCAGGGAGGAATCATGGACCAGGCCACACAGGGAAAAACACGGCGGCCGGACCCCGTCATCACGGTGCATCTTATGCCCGCAGACAGAGAGATGGTGATACGGCGCCCGAAAACCGTCCTGCAGCTTCTTCAGGCGCTCGGCGTCATGGAAGAGACGGCGCTCGTCATCCGTGACGGCGAACTCCTCACCATAGACCGCCACATCTCTGCCGGCGACACCATTACCGTGCAGAGTGTCGTCTCCGTCGGCTAGCCGGGGAGGAAAATCCCGTGCGCATGCACTACTCCGACACCTTCATAGACAGCCTCATTCTCGAGGACTGCCCTTACGGCGATCTCACCACGGCTTCTCTCGGCATAGGAGCCAGAATGGGCAGAATGCGCTTTTATCCCCGCGCCGGACAGTGCACGGTCTCGGGCACAGAGCCCGCAGCCCGCATTCTTTCCCGCTGCGGTCTTACAGTGGAATCCCGCATGGAGGACGGACTTCCCGCCGAAGGAAAGCCCTGCCTCCTTTCCTGCACGGGCAGGGCAGACGATCTGCACAGGGCCTGGAAAATCGCCCAGAACGTGCTCGAATACATGTGCGGCATCGCCACCAGGGCGCGGGACATGGTCAGCGCCGCCCGCAGGGGCAGGCCGGATATCGCCGTGGCCGCCACGCGCAAGAATTTCCCCGGCGCCAAGCTCCTGAGCCTCGCGGCCGCCACGGACGGCGGCTGCATCGTACACAGGGCCGGTCTTTCGGAAAGCCTTCTCTTCTTTGACCGCCACATCGCCTTCCTCGACGGGGAGGACAGGCTGGAAACCTTCGCCCGCATCCTTCCCTCCATACGCCGGGCCGCGCCGGAAAAGCGCGTCATCTGCGAGGCGGACAGCGTGGAAACGGCCCTCCGCTTCGCCCGCGCCGGTGCGGACGGCGTGCAGCTCGACAAGTTCAGCCCCTCAGATCTCGCGCGCACGGTGAACGCCCTGCGCGCCGTCAGTCCGAACCTTCTCGTCCTGGCCGCGGGCGGCATCAATGCCGGCAATGCGGAAGACATGGCCGCTGCCGGTCCCGACGTGCTCGTGACGAGCTGGATCTATTCCGGCAGGCCCCAGGACATACGCGTCACCATGGAAACACTCTAACAGCTTTCGGAAACAGACAGTCTATGATGGATTTCCTGCATGACAGCAGCTTCGCCCAGTCGGTCAGCCGCTTCGCCGTCGTCTTCATCCCCGCCTATCTGGGCATCATTCTCCACGAGGTCGGACACGGCTGGGCGGCCCTCAGGGAGGGCGATCCCACAGCGAAGTTCATGGGACGCCTCACCATCAATCCCCTTCCGCACATCGACGTGCTGGGGCTCGTGGTTTTCATCATCACGAGCATCAGCGGCGGCTTCGTGTTCGGCTGGGCCAAGCCCGTCCCCATTGACCCCCGCAATTTCCGCAATCCGCGCAGAGGCCTGCTTACCGTCTCTCTGGCCGGACCGGGCACAAACATCATCCTGGCCGTGCTTTTCGCCTGCCTCCTGAAAATCCTGCTTCTCATCGATCCTTCCATAGTCCTCATGGCCACGCCCACAGAGACCTTCGTGGTGCGCTCGCTTCTCGCCGGTGTCTCGATCAACCTCTGCCTCGCTTTCTTCAATCTGCTCCCTGTCCCGCCTCTGGACGGAAGCAAGGTGTTGGCCTACTTTCTCCCTGCGCGCTGCGCGTATTCCTATCTTTCCATTGAGCGCTACGGTTTTCTCATTCTCATGCTGCTCATCGTAACCCGCGTTCTGGACATGGTGCTCGGCCCCCTCCTGAACGGCAGCTACGGGCTCCTGCTGAGAATCCTGGACATTATCTAATCTTCAAAGGAACACTTTCCATGAGTACTGAAATTCGCACTGCTTCGGGCATGCGCCCCACCGGTCCCCTCCATCTCGGACATTATTTCGGCGTCCTCAAGAACTGGGTGGACCTCCAGGACAAGCTGAGAGCTTTCTTTTTCGTGGCTGACTGGCACGCGCTCACCACGGACTTCAACAGAACCGAGGCGCTCCGGGAAAACACCATCGAAATGGTCAAGGACTGGATCGGCTCCGGTCTCGATCCCGAAAAATGCACCATTTTCCGCCAGTCCGACCTCAAGGAGCACGCCGAGCTTTCTCTCCTGCTCTCCATGATCACGCCTGTTTCCTGGGTGGAGCGCAACCCCACCTACAAGGAACAGCAGCAGCAAATCACCACAAAGGACCTGAGCTGCACCGGATTCCTGTGCTACCCCATCCTCATGGCCGCCGACATTCTCATGTACAAACCCCAGGGCGTGCCGGTCGGTGAGGATCAGCTGCCCCACATGGAGCTTACCCGCGAAATCGCCCGCCGCTTCAACGGCCTCTACGGAGACTACTTCCCCGAGCCCCAGGCCATGCTCACCCCGGCCTGCAAGTGCCCCGGCCTCGACGGCCGCAAGATGTCCAAGAGCTACAACAACGGCATCTTCCTGCGCGACAGCTTCGCTGACATCGAGCCCAAAATCAAAACCATGTTCACCTATCCGCCGCGCGTCAAGAAATCCGATCCCGGCGATCCCGATGCCTGCAACCTCTTCCCGTATCACAAGATCATGGCCACGCCCGAGGAACAGGCCGAAATCCGCGAGAACTGCAAAAACGCGAGCCTCGGCTGCGTGCAGTGCAAGAAGATCTTCCTGAAGCACCTGCACGAGCTTCTCGATCCCCTGCAGGAGCGCCGCAGCAGGCTGACCGACGACGATGTCCTGGGCATCCTCGAGGCCGGCAACGCCAAAGCCCGCGAATTCGCCGCCAAAACCATGGAAGACGTGCGCAGGCTCGTGAAAATCTACTAGACCGTTCCTTCCCCGCGCCCCGGCGCGGGGAAGGAAAAAGAGGGAGGCTTCCCCGTGAAACTCGTGGCTGTCGACTACGGGCTGGCCCGCACGGGCCTCGCCGCAACGGATCCCGACGGCATTCTGGCCTATCCCCTGGAGACCATCCGCCTGGACAGCTTCCCGGACCGCAGGACCTTTCTCGACGCCCTGGCCGCCCGCATTCTCCGGGAGAAGCCGGACGCCGTGGTGGTGGGCCTGCCTCTTCTCGCGGACGGATCGGACAGTCTGACCACGCGCCAGATCCGCAACTTCGTCAAAAAACTCCTGCACCGCCTTCCCTGCCCGGTCTATCTTATGGAGGAATTCCTGAGTTCCGAGGAGGCGGCGTGGGATCTCGAGGAAGCGGGTCTCAGGCGCAGCAGGCGCAAGGCCGTCCTTGATCAGCAGGCCGCCGTGCGCATCCTCGAATCCTACCTGCACTCCCCCTCAAGCGCCACGCTGGCAGAAGGGGACGGTTACCGCGCCGGATAGGGCGGGCCAGCGGATCGCCCGGAGGTATCCTTACATGTGGAAATTTCTGCGGTCAGCGTTTCTGGTTCTCTTTCTCTGCGTCACAGCCGCGGGCCTCTGGTGCGGCTATGAGGCCTATACCTTCCTGAATGTCCCCCCCGAGACACCGGGGCAGGCCGTCTCCTTCGACGTAACGCCGGGGATGACCATTTCCCGTGCGGCCACGGCCCTGAAGGCGAAAAATGTCATCACCGATCCCTTCAGGTTCCGTCTTCTCGCGAGGTACCGCGAGGCAGGCGGTAAACTGAAGGCCGGACGCTTTCTCCTGAATACGGGCTGGACCCCGGATCAGGTTCTGAACGAACTCATCAGCGGCAAGCCCGTGCTGACCCGCGTCACCATCCCCGAGGGACTCACATGGTGGCAGACAGCGGCCATTCTCGAGCAGGCAGGCCTCTGCACGGCAGGAGACTTCGCTGACGTCATCCGCGATCCCGAATTCCTCCGCCACTACGGCATCCCCTTCGACACGGCCGAGGGCTTTCTCATGCCCGACACCTATCTCATCAAGACGCCTCTTGAAGGGGAAGTTCTGGGGAAGAAGCAGGCCTGGTCCGCAGCCGGCCGCATCGTCGACAACTTCTGGCGCCGGACAGGCCCCCTGTGGGGGAATCCCAGACCAGCCAGGGAAGCCATGCGGAACGCCGTCATTCTCGCCTCCATCGTTGAGAAAGAAACGGCCAGCCCCGATGAGCGCCCCCGCGTGGCCGGCCTCTATCAGAACCGCATGGACAGAGGGATGCTCCTGCAGGCCGATCCCACAGTGATCTACGGCCTCGGACCGGCCTTCTCCGGCAACCTCACCCGCGCGGACCTCAACGACGACAAAAATCCGTACAACACGTACAGGCATCCGGGCATGCCGCCAGGCCCCATCTGTTCTTTCGCGCTCTCGGCCCTCAGCGCGGCCCTGCATCCCGAAAAGCACGATTTTCTTTACATGGTGGCCATCACGGACGGCGGGGCCCACGAGTTCAACACGAACCTCACCGACCACAACAGGGCCGTCCGCCGCTATTTGCAAAACCGTCAGAAATAGGCATAGTCAGACAGACTGTGCATGGACTTAACCGGGGCTCCGGCCCCCTGCCCGACGGGCAGTTCCTTACTGGAGGATTCCGTGAAATACCTCATCGTCGAAGATTTTTCCGGTCAGCCGGTACCGTTCCTTTTCCCGCGCCGCGTGGATCACGCCGATATGTTTGAGCAGCTTCCCTACGGGAAGGTGCTTGCCGCCGGCTACGTTGAACATGGCCCGGACGGCTTCGTCTGCTACGGAGGCAACGCCGAGCTCGGCGTCAGAGCGCGCCCCCAGGAGGATCCGAAGATTATCGCCGAATCCCTCAGGGTGCGCCCGGACAGGAGCAAATTCGAATAACGCCGCGCTGTCACCGCGGGAAGGGCATCCCTTCTGTGTCCGCCATTATGCTGGGGACAGCCGTCTGACTCACAGAGAGCCCCGGGGAGACCGTACCGCCCCGGGGTTTTTCGTTGCCCGGTGCCATTCTGTTTTTTCCCGGGCACAAAAAAAGGGCTCCGAAGGAAGACCTCCGAAGCCCAGGAAAAACACCGCGGCGCGCTACGCGCCCTGTCTGGCGTCAGCCCCAGCGGAAGACGCCCCGGCGGAAGGACTGTCCGCGCCCTTTTCCCCGTCCCCGGCGGAATTCTTTTCCTCACCGCTGCTGCCGACAATGCTGCTTTCATCCACATCGACCACGTCGTCGGAGCCGGCCCCGCCGTCAGGCTTCGTGCCGTCACCGGACGGCGGCAGCGACGGAGGCTCTTTGCCGCTCTCTATGGGGACAACGCGGCCGTCCTGCAGTTTGAGCGGCTCGGAACCCTTGGAGGCAATGATGATGCCCGTGGTTTCCAGCACCTTCATTCTGTAGGCGTATTCCTGCATCATGCGGCGGTGCCGGCTGAGGAAATAGAGCCTCGCGATGTAGCAGATCACCAGGAACGCGGCGATGCAGCCCAGAATCCAGGGGATATAGCCGGACAGCACCTTGCCGACGCTGCCGAGCGCGCCCATGGCGCTGTCCAGGAAAAAGAGACAGGCACCGATGACAAGGAGCCCGAGCAGGATGACCACCGTGGGCGCGTGGCTCATGATATTGTAGAAACGCTGGACGCGCTCCGGCACCTCGCCGGAGTCTCCGTCTCCCTTTGCCCCTCCGCCGTTCACGGCATCAAGGGACCGGGAGAAGAACTGCCCCGACAGATGGAGGATAAGCATCAGGCCCACAGGGGAGAGCAGGGCGCCTATGAGCCAGCCCACCCAGGGAAAATTCGCCATACGCGTGCCGTCCGGTCCCATGGTGGGATGGGCGACACCATAAAAGAAGGCCACACAGCCGACAATGAGTTCCAGAAAAGCCACAGCTATGAGATAATAAACCACTATCTCCCTGTTCTGGCCTTCGTACCAGTTCTGACGAAGCTTCCGGCCAAAGGCCTTTCTGCCATCGTCCTTCTTCGTATTTCCTCCGGCTCCGCCGGTCTTTTGCGTTCTGGTATTTTTGGTATCCTTGGTATCCATAATAATCCGGTATCTCCGCCACTGAAAAAATCTCTGTAAATCAGGGATCTAGGCAGCGGGAATACGCGCCTGCCCCTTGTTCAGATCCCGCCTTTATAGCGTTTTCCATCTCTTCTTTGCAAGTCCCCATCCCAGCGCGGAAGCTGCGGGGAAAGCCCGTCACGGCACATTCTCCGGCCCTTGCGCGCTCCCCTCTCTTGGCCTATTTTTCCCGGACAAAGGAGGTATTCATGCACATTCTGATCACCGGTGTCGCGGGCTTTATCGGCTTTCACCTTGCAAAACGCCTCCTTGCAGAGGGGCACCGGGTGACCGGCCTCGACAATCTGAACGACTACTACAGCGTCCAGCTCAAGAGGGACCGTCTGGCCCAGCTGAAGAACGATACGGACTTCTCCTTCATCAAAACCGATCTCGCCGACGCGGCGACCCTGGAACGGCTTTTCAGTGACGGCCACTTCACCCATGTGGTGAACCTGGCTGCCCAGGCCGGCGTCCGCTACAGCATTCAGAATCCCCAGGCCTATGTTTCCTCAAACCTCGTCGGATTCGCCAATCTCCTCGAATGCTGCAGGCAGCATCCGGTGAAGCACCTCGTCTACGCGTCGTCTTCCTCTGTCTACGGCCTGAACGCATCGCTTCCCTATTCCCCGCACAGCGGAGCCGATCATCCTGTCAGCCTCTATGCCGCCACCAAACGCAGCAACGAGCTTCTGGCTCACGCCTACAGCTCCCTCTATGCCATCCCCTCGACAGGCCTGCGTTTCTTTACGGTCTACGGCCCGTGGGGACGTCCTGACATGGCCCTGCACCTCTTCGCCACGGCCATTCTCCACAACAAACCCATTAAGGTCTTCAACGGGGGCAGAATGCACAGGGACTTCACCTACATCGACGACATCGTGGAAGTCATGGCACGCATCCTGCCCCTGCCTCCCAGGGCCGACCCTCTCTGGGACGCGAAAACAGCCGATCCGGCCTCCAGCTCGGCTCCCTGGCGCATCCTCAACGTAGGCAACAGCCACTCCGTGGAACTCTCCGAATTCATCAGAACCATCGAAGACGTCATGGGCAGAAGGGCTGAAAAAATTTATCTGCCCATGCAGGCCGGCGATGTCACGGCCACCTGGGCCGATGCCGGCGATCAGGCCAAACTTACGCACTTCATGCCCCATACGCCACTCAGGGAAGGCATACAGAAGTTCTACGACTGGTTCTCTGACTACTACAAAAATTCCGATCCTTCCGAGCGCTAACAGGCGCCAGGGACAGCACATGAGCAGAATACAGATACCCGAACCCACCCCCGAACACCCCGAAATCCTGGCTCCCGCCGGCGACGTTTCCTGTTTCCTCGCCGCCCTCGCGGCCGGAGCTGACAATATCTACCTTGGCCTCAAGCAGTTTTCCGCGCGCATGCAGGCTGAAAACTTCAGCCTTACCGAGCTCTCACGGCTCACGGATCTCTCCCATGAGTCGGACTGCCGGGTCACCGTGGCCATGAACACGCTCATCAAGCCCGCTGAAACCGACGCCGCCTACAGGCTCATCAGCCGCCTCGAGAATCAGGTCGGCATCGACGGCCTCATTATCCAGGATATCGCCCTTGTCGATATCGCCCGTCAGGCGGGGTATACGGGCTCCATCACGCTGTCCACTCTCGCCAATCTCACACACCCCGCGTCGCTTCTGGAGGCCAAACGCCTCGGCGCCGACCGCGTGGTGCTGCCCCGCGAACTCTCCATCGATGAAATCCATCAGATGAGCGATGCCTGCCCCGACGGCGTGGTGCTCGAATGCTTCATCCACGGCGCCCTGTGCTACTGCGTCTCCGGACGCTGCTACTGGTCCAGCTACATGGGCGGCAAGAGCGGCCTGAGGGGCCGCTGCGTGCAGCCCTGCCGCCGCGTCTATCAGCAGGGCGGCAATACCGTTCAGACGCTTTTCCAGAAGGGGCAGGAAGCCCCGCGCGGCGGAGAACAGCAGGGCCGCGGCAGGTTCGCGGAAAAAGCCCGCTCCGGCAGGCCGCGCATTCCCGGTGAACGCATGAACGGCACCGGTGACGGACGCCGTCTCCGTCCGGGGGGACGCTTCCAGACAGGGCGCTATTTCTCCTGTCAGGATCTCTCCATGGACGTGCTCGTCAAAACCCTTACGGGCATTCCCCATCTTGTCTCCTGGAAAATCGAAGGCCGCAAGAAGGGACCGCATTACGTCTACCACACGGTCACGGCCTACCGCATTCTCCGCGACAATCCGGGCGATCCCGAAGCCAAAAAGACGGCTGAGGGCATCCTGCAGATGGCTCTCGGAAGGCCCAATACCCGCGCCCGCTTCCTGCCGCAGCACACAGCCGTGCCCGTGGATCCCTCAGGGCAGACCAGCTCCGGCCTGCTCGTGGGCAAGATCGGCATCGACAGGCAGGGAGCGCCCTTCATCAAGCCGTTCATTCCACTCCTCCCGAAGGACTACCTGCGCGTCGGTGTGGAGGATGAGAACTGGCACACCACGCTTCCCGTCACCCGTTTCACGCCCAAGGGCGGCACGCTCCTCCTGCGCATCCCAAAACACAAGACCCCGAAGGCGGGCGTCTGTGTCTACCTCATTGACCGGCGCGAAAAGGAACTCACGCAGATTCTCAACGAATGGCAGACCCGCCTCGAGTGCATGCCCGAACGGACTACCGAAAACGTGACCTCACGGCCGAACCGTGTCATTCCCTGCCGGTTCACGCGCCTTCCCGACATGGTCGTTCACGCGAGTCTTCCCCAGGGCAAGGAAACGCGCGGCGCCCGCAAATTTCTCTCCTGCCTCTGGGTTTCTTCCAAATCAGCCGCCATTTCCCACACTGTCATCAACCGCTTCGGCTGGTGGCTGCCGCCTGTCATCTGGCCTGATGAGGAAGATCAGTTCAGACGCCTCGTCCTGAACCTGTGGCGGGACGGCGCCCGCTCCTTCGTCCTTAACTCCCCCTGGCAGGTCGGACTCTTCACCACTGAGATGCTGGACGACGAAAAGGCCGCCTTCACGGCCGGCCCCTTCTGCAACATTTCCAATCCGGCTACCGTCAATGTGCTGAAGGACATGGGCTTCACGGCAGCCATTGTCTCTCCCGAGCTCGGCTCCCGTGACTTCCTCGAGCTTCCCCGGCTGAGCCCGCTGCCTCTTGGCATGGTGCTGGCCGGCTGCTGGCCCGTCGGCATGAGCCGCTACGGCACACTCGGCGTGCGCCTCAACGAACCCTTCATGAGCCCCAAGCACGAGGCTTTCTGGGCCAGACAGTACGGCGAGAACACCTGGATTTACCCGGCCTGGCAGCTCAACCTGAGCGCGCACAAGGCGGAACTCGAAAAAGCCGGTTACAGCTTCTTCGTTTCCATGCAGGAAAACATCCCGGCCTCCCTGCCGCCCGTGCACAGGCCCGGCCTCTTCAACTGGGACAACTCGCTCATGTAGGCCCCTGCCCATGGCGGTCCGCTTCCCTAGGAATCTCGTCCAGCCTGAAGGCTCAATGCGCTTCGGGCTGGACGCTCTTCTCCTGGCCTGCTTCGCTGCCCGGGAATTCGGCGCCTCGCCTCACTTCGGGCTGAAAAATCCCTGCCGCGGTACGCCCTGGCTTCCGCTGGGCCCCGGATTCGCGGCCATTGACCTCGGCTGCGGGCAGGGCGCCTCCACGGCGGCGCTTCTCCTGCGCTCGGAAAATATGCGCGCCCTCGGCGTCGATTTCAGTCCTGCCCTCATTGAAGCAGCCAGAAAAAACATCTCCCTCCTGAACCTCACCGGACGGGCCGCCTTCCGCGTCCTCGACCTCTCCCGCGCCGGCGCCGCCTTTCCCCGCCCCCTGTTTGATCTCGCGCTTTCCAATCCCCCGTACTGGGAAAGAGGGGAGGGAAGAGCCTCTCGCGACAGCCTCAATGACACAGCCCGCCGCGGGGAAGGCGCCCTTCCGCTCTTCATACGCGCCGCGCGATCGGTCCTGGTTCATCACGGCCTCCTCTACCTTATCTTTCCGGCCTCCCGTTTCGCCGCTCTCGCAGAAGCCCTGGGCGCCTGCCGCTTCGGCATCCGCAAAGCCCTCCCCGTGCGCCCCGGAGCGGAGGACGCGGCAGTCCGCGTCCTTGTGGAAGCCGCAAAGGACAGCGCGCACGATATCCGCTTTCTCCCTGATCTCGTGCTCCAGGAAGCGGACGGCCGTTCCACGCCGCAGGCGCTTGCCTTCTGCCCTTTTCTGGATAAATCAGCCGGGGAAAGCGAGCAGTAAGTCCCCGTCTCCCCGGCGGATTCATCCCCATCCGCACACACAGATACTCCGGAACTTTCCGGCTTCTTTCCCCGCGCACAGGCTCCGGGACGCTGCGTTTTCATGGCAGCGCAGCCCTCTCTCACAACACGCTGCCCGTTCCGTTTTGACGGACTGGGCTCCGGAACACTATATTTCCGTACATACCGCGAATCTCTGCCGTGTCCGGCCGGAACACGGGATTATCCCCGTACAGGCCGCAGTAAAAATTTTAACCTATCCTGCAAAAGGTCTTCCGCCTCTATAGGCGGGAGTACGTTCACGGGGATCTTCATGAATTCCTTCATCTCCGATCTGCATATTCACTCCCGCTTTTCCATGGCCACGAGCAAACAGCTGACCGTGCCGCATCTCTGCGGCTGGGCCATGGTCAAGGGCATCAACGTTCTCGGCACAGGGGATTTCACGCACCCGAAGTGGCGGCAGGAGCTTAAGGACAATCTCGTCTTTGACGAGGAGACGGGATTCTACAGACCGGCAGTCCGGCCCGAGCCCGTCTTTCCGGATCTCGCCTCCTCTCCGGCCCGCCCTCCCTATTTCTGCCTGCAGACAGAAATAAGTTCCATCTACAAGCGGGGAGGGAAAGTCAGAAAGGTTCACAATCTCGTTTTCATGCCTACGCTCGAGGACGCGGACCGCTTTTCGGAGAAACTCGGTCAGATCGGCAACATCAATTCCGACGGCCGGCCCATCCTGGGGCTCGACTCAGAAGATCTTCTGGATCTCGTGCTCAACACATGCCCCCGTGCCTTCTTCATTCCCGCGCACGTATGGACCCCGTGGTTTTCCCTGTTCGGTTCCAAATCCGGCTTCGACGACATCCACGACTGCTTCGGCAGCCTCACGGAGCATATTTTCGCCCTGGAGACAGGTCTTTCGTCGGATCCCGGCATGAACCGCCTTGTGAGCGCTCTCGACGGCTACGCCCTCGTTTCCAATTCCGACGCTCATTCGGGCCCCAACCTCGGCAGGGAGGCCAATCTCTTCACGGGCAGGATCAGCTACGACGGTATGTTCGCCGCGCTCCGCGAAGCGGCCTCCCGCCTTCCCGGGGATCAGAGAACCTCGGATACGCACTTTGAGGGAACGCTCGAGATCTATCCGGAGGAGGGCAAGTACCATTACGACGGTCACAGGAACTGCCATGTGGTCATGTCACCGGAGGAAGCCGAAGAGCACGGCAATATCTGCCCCGTGTGCGGAAAGCCCCTCACCATAGGCGTCATGCACAGGGTCTGGGATCTGGCTGACAGGAAGGAAGAGCCTCACCTGAAAGAAGAGCCGGAGGTCCATCCCATCCTTCCCCTCCCCACCGTCCTTTCGGAAATTTACGGCGCAGCTCCCACAACCAAAAAGATAAAGGCGAAGTTCAGCGAAACGCTCAGCGCCCTCGGCAGCGAGTTCGGGATCCTGAACAGCCTTCCTCTTGATGAAATCACCCGGTTCTCCGAACCGCTCGGCGAGGCAGTGCGCCGTATCAGGGCAGGGCAGGTGACGCGCCACGCCGGCTTTGACGGCGAATTCGGGACTGTGACCATTTTCTCGGATGAGGAAAAGAAGGAACTGGGTTCTTCGGGGCCGCGCGTGTCCCTGCGCCTCACGCCGCAGCCGGAAACAGGAAGCGCCCCCGTCTGCGGAGAGGCGGCCATGAGCCTTCTCGAGCTGACCCGCCACGCCTCTCCCCACAGAAAGAAGGAAGCGAAGCAGAAGCGCTTCGCCCTCACGGAGGATCAGGAAAAGGCCTGTACGCATCTGGGAGGCCCGCTCCTCGTGCTGGCCGGTCCGGGCTCAGGAAAAACCAGGCTCCTCACGGAACGCGTCAGATGGCTTCTGGGGCAGGGTGTGCCGGCAGATGATATCGCTGTCCTCACCTTCAGCACGAAAGCCGCGGGCGAGATCCGTGAGCGCCTCAGGTCGTCGCTTCCTGACAGCGTGAAGATGCCGTCCTGCTCCACCTTTCACGCCCTGGCCTGGAGGCTCATTCAGGAAAGCGATCCCGGTATCAGGCTTCTCTCCGGAACGGAGGAGGACGCGCTCCTGATGCGGGCTGCCCGGTCCCTGGAGCCGGATATATCCGCAGCTGAGGCGAGGGAGGCCATACGGCGCATCCACTACTTCCGGGAAAGGGCAGAGGATCCGGGGTCCGGATTCCTCCGCGGCATTCTGGAACGGTACCGCGAGAGACGGTCTCTCGCGCGGGTCAGGGACTGCGACTTCACGGACATGCTGGAATGGCTGGCAGCCCATCCTTCCGGCGCAGCGGGAACGTTCAGGCCGAAGCACGTGCTCGTGGACGAAATACAGGACCTCTCCCCCCTGCAGGTGAATATCCTGAAGGCCATGCTGCCTGCGGACGGCGCGGGGTTCTTCGGTATCGGCGATCCCGATCAGGCTATTTACGGGTTCCGCGGCTCCACGAGCGACATACGCGGCGTCCTTGAGGCCATGTGGCCCTCCCTCTCCATCCTGACCCTGCACGAGAGCTTCCGCTCGAGCCAGCAGATTCTCACCGTGGCAGGCACGGCTATGCTCTCGCACCCGGCCTCCGGTTTTCTGAAGGCGGCACGGCCCCTCAGGGCCAGCCTGAACTTTTTCCAGGCGCCCGGGGAGGGCGCGGAAGCGCGCTGGATAGCCGGAAAGATCGCCCGACTCATCGGCGCCACGTCCCATTCCCTGCTCGACGCTTCCGACAGCAGCGATCCTCTGTCCGGCACCCTCACGCCGTCCGACATTGCTGTTCTGGTGCGTCTCAGGGCCCAGATTCCGGTGCTTGCGAAGATTCTCAGGGAGCACGGCATTCCCGTGCAGGTTCCGGCCGAGCAGCTTTTCTGGCAGGACGAGACCACAGCCGCCATTCTGGAGGGTGTCAGCCAGGCCATGGCCGGCGGTCAGGACGGCAATTCCGCGCCGCTCTTTGCCGACGGCATTCCGCCGGAACCCGCCAGGGCAGAAGTCATCCTCAAATCACGGGGATACGCCTCACTCTATTTCACGTCAGCCCCCTGGAAAGAACTCTGCAGAACGTACGACGCCGAAGGCGGGTGGGACGGCCTGATGAAAAAAATCAGCTTCCAGAGCGAGGTGGAGATGCTGCAGGAAAAAGCCGAGTCCGTGCGCCTCCTCACCATACACGCGGCCAAGGGCCTTGAATTCCGCGCTGTCTTCATGCCCGGGGTGGAAGACGGCATTCTGCCCCTTTCACGGAAGACGCTCTTCGGGGGAGAGGACGGGCAGGATTCCGATCCTGCAGAGGAGCGGCGCCTCTTCTACGTGGGCATCACGCGGGCCTCAGAGGCGCTCTATCTTTCCGTGGCAGACGAACGCTACATATGGGGGCGCAGGGTGGCCCTCGCTCCCTCGCCCTTCCTCGATGCCATTCTCAGCGGTTTCCACAGGACACGGCTGCAGAAGCACATACGCAGGGTCGCTGTTCAGAAGGATCTCCTTTCCTGAAAACGGTTCCCGAAAATAAAGAAGGCCGCTGACGCGCGTGCGCGCGTCAGCGGCCGGTATGCCAGCGCGCTCTTCCCTGACGGGGAGAGCGCGTCATTTTTTCTCAGACTGCCGGACAGTCTGTCCGGCTTCCGGAACGCGGGACTGCCTGCTACCCCTCGTCATCCTCATCCCAGCTGTTTTCGTCCTCGAGCAGTTTGTATTTACGGACTGTGATGTACTTGTCTCCGTCGATCTCCTCAACCGTGCCCACAGCCTCGATGGGGGCGTTGACGTCGTCGATGAGATCCACTCCGGCGCCTTTCGTCAGAACCCTGTATTCCTGGTCGTCCTGAATAATGGCGACGCGCGACTGATGCGTTTCGATGGTGCGGGGGAGAACGGCAACATAGCCTCTAACGGTAATAGGGGTAGTACTCATGGGATTGGCTCTTCGTTCTAAGCAGCCTGTGTTCCTGCACAGGTATTCTAAAAATGATGCTGATAAAACATCCTCTGCCGTATAGCGGAAAATACCTGCTGCTCCCGTACGGCCGTTTTCTGCAGTCAAAGCCGCTGCTGCAGAAAGGAATCCGGCGGGATACGCAATCGTATCTCCTGCATTTTCTTATTATATTCTTTCATTTTTTCACGCAACAGTCTGCACTGCACGCAGGGCGTGTCCGGCCGTCATTCCGGTGACCCGGGAGCCATTTTCCGGCAGTCTGCGCGGCCTCCGGATATGTCTCCTGGAGAAAAGGGGAAGGCTGTGAAAAAAATTTCTTTCATTTTTTCCCTGTCCCGCCGCCCGTTTTCCTTCGCCGTGAAAAAGGCTTTTCCCCCGGAACGCCGTCCTTCTTCATCACAATTCCATACAGTTTCCGGCCCTGTGCCATCAGACTGCGCCTCCCTGCAGCCGGAAGGGTAATGATCCCGGGGAAACCGGCCGATAAGTTCAATAAAAATCCATTGTCAGAGGTCTTCCCTGCGGACACGAGGAGACCAGCAGGGACAAAATCAACGTATGAGGCGCATTATGAACAGAACACTTCTCCTGAAACCCCTGGCCGTCATCACGGCCGTTCTGTTCCTTTCCGGCTGCGGCGCGGCGAACCATCATTCGGAGGGAGGATCGTACAAGGCTTCCCAGGCAGTGCGCGCGGCCTACTCCCAGATAGGCACCAAATACAAATCAGGAGGGGCTTCTCCCTCCCAGGGATTTGACTGTTCCGGACTCGTCTACTGGGCCTATCTCTCAAACGGCGTCAAAGTGCCGCGCATGACCTCGCAACAGGCCAGGGCGGGCTACGCCGTGTCGAAAAGCGAGGCTGCCCCGGGCGACATTGTCGTCTTCAGGGTGGGCGGCTCGGGCACAGGACTGCACACAGGTATTTATGCCGGAGGAGACAACTTCATCCACAGTCCCAAGCCGGGAAAGACGGTGAAGATGGATCAGCTGCAGAAAAAATACTGGAAGGAGAAGCTGATCGGGCTGCGGCGCGTCAGCTGAAGAAAGGAACTTCCGCCGCGGCGCGCACGCCGCGATTCGAAGGAGCCCCCGGGAGGGGGCTCCTTTTTTTGTTTCCGGGCCCGGAACAGGGACATTCCGCGGCCTTATCCCAGGGCCACGTCGAGCACCATCATGACGAGAAAGCCCACGAGGACGGAGACTGTGGCCCAGTCCGATTCACCGCCTGCCATGGCGTGGGACTCCGGAATGAGTTCCTCCACCACCACGTAGAGCATGGCGCCCGCCGAGAACGACAGGAACCATGGCAGAAGGGCAACGACGAGATCCTGGAAGCAGACCACGAGAAGGGCACCGGCCGGTTCGACCGCGCCGGAAAGCACTCCCAGGAGAAAGGACTTTTTCCGTGTTCCTCCGGCAGCGAAGAGGGGGACGGAGACAGCCGTGCCCTCGGGGATGTTCTGGATGCCGATACCGATGGCGAGAGCCAGAAGGGCCCCCATTCCTTCAGGAACGGAACCTCCGGCCGCAGCGGCCAGCACGCCCAGGGCCATCCCTTCGGGAACATTGTGAATAGTGATGGCAAGGAAGAGCAGAGACTGACGCCCCAGGCCCGATCTGACGCCCTCCGGTTCATCCGCATCGGTATGAAGGTGCGGCACGAGCCGGTTCATAAGCATGAGAAGGAGGACGCCCAGAACGAATCCGCCGGCCGGGGGCACAAGCCCCCCGCCTGCCGCGCGCCCCCCGTCTATGGAGGGAATCAGGAGTCCGAACACGGAGGCGGCAAGCATAATGCCGGCTGCGAACCCAAGGGAGACCTGGACAACTGTCTTCTTCCGTGAATGGCCCACCACGAAAACAAAGGCCGCACCGGCGGCGGTGCAGAGAAAAGTGAAGCACGTGGCGGTAAGGGCGAGGGAAAACGCATTCATGGGACGGCCTCCAAAGTTCAGGACCGGGTCAGGCAGCCTGCCGGCATACGCGTCAATCATGGCAGAAAGGAGGTGCTTTTGAAAGACAGCCCGGCGGAAACCGGTCCTTTCTGAAGAGACAGGAAAAGCCCGCGTCTCATAATAACAATGAGGCCGCGGGCTTATTCTGACAGGAAAAAACGAAGCCGGAAAACTATCTGGCCGCGTTCAGCTCGATTTCGATGGCTCTGCGGAAGATATCCTTGGGCACGGCGCCGCGGATCACGAGGTTATTGATAAGGAAGAAGGGCGTGCCTTCGATATGGAGCTTTTCTCCGTCCTTAATGTCCTCGTCGATGATCTTCTGGACCTTCTTGGAACGGCGGGCGGAGTCCATCTGCTTCATATTGACGCCCATTTCCTGGGCCGCTGCGCGCATGTATTCCTCGCCGCCGGAGAGGAGCTTGTCCCTGTTCTGAAACATGGTCTCATAAAATTTCCAGCCGAGGCTCTCGTTCTGCATGGAGATGGCCACATAGTACTGGGAAGCCAAGCCGCTCAGCCCCTTGGGTTCCAGGGGAAGGTTCTTGAAGACGAAAGAAACCTTGCCCTGGTATTCCTGCAGGATCTCGGCCAGCACCTTTTCGGCGCGCTGGCAGTAGAGGCAGGTGAGATCGGAGAAGGCCACAATGCGCACCTTCGCGTCGCTGTTTCCAAGTGTGGGGCGTCCTTCAAGAGCCACCTGCTTGGGTTCCTGGGCGTCACTCTTCCACTGTTTCTCCATATTTGCCATGCGGCGCTTGTTGGAGCCCTGCTGGGCTATGTCCAGCACAGTCTCGCTGTGCTCACGCAGGAAATCCAGGAGAATTTCCGGATGCTGCTTCAGGAGCTGCTCCAGGGCGGGCTTCACGTCATCCGCGGTCACTTCCGCAGCCCCGGCGGAAGGACCGGCGGCAAGGGAAAGAGCACATGCGAAGACGCAGGAAAACAGAAATTTTTTCATCATACGAAGTACGTTCCTCGGGAAAAGGACCGGTATACGGCCAGTCCTTATTTGTGGGATTCGAGCTGCCTCTGCGTGGCAGCGTCTTCTATTTTAAACAAAAGGTCTTCGAAATCAACAGGCTTCATCAGGTACCCGAAGGCGCCTTCCTCTATGGCCTGTACGGCCAGCTGCATGTCGGCATGGCCGGAAAGAAGAATAACCTGCGTGTCGGGCCAGTCTTTGAGAATGTGCCCAAGAGCAGTGAGCCCGTCCATGACGGGCATCTTCACGTCAAGCACCACAATCTCGCTCGGGCTATCCTTCATGGAATCCAGGGCCTCCTGTCCGTTGCCCGCTGTCCTGCAGGGATAGCCCCTGCGCGACAGGCGCTTGAACAGAATATCGGTCACTTCCTTCTCGTCATCCACGAGCAGTATGCTCGGCTTTTTCTCGCTCTCCATACTTTTCCCCTTCCTGATGCCGGAGATGTTTCACGTGAAACATTAAGAACAGTGTTAAACCTCTTTACTGAAAAGAGGTAATACTTTAAAGATTTTCCTGTATCACTTAAAACACATCATGCATCCAAAGTCGTCTTCTTCATGTTCCACGTGAAACATGCAAGGAGGAAGGAGCTTCAAAAGCATGGCGCGTGTCATATGCGTAGCTAACCAGAAAGGCGGTGTGGGGAAGACCACCACATCCATCAATCTTTCCGCGGCGCTGGCAGTGATGGAAAAAAAGACGCTGCTCATCGACTGCGATCCCCAGGCCAACACCACGAGCGGACTCGGGGTGGACCAGGAAGCCATCGAAAACGATCTCTATTCCACCTTCTATAATCCGACAAGGGAGAGCGTCCACAGATCCACCCAGAAGACGCGGACCCGCTTTCTGGATCTCATCCCTGCCAGCATCAGCCTGGTCGGCGTGGAAGTCGAACTGGCCACGGAAATAGCCAGGGAGCAGTACCTGAAAACCGTCATCGACCAGGTGAGGGACGAATATGAGTTCATCGTGCTGGACTGTCCGCCGTCCCTCGGCATTCTGACGCTTAATGCCCTGTGCGCAGCCACGGAACTTCTCATTCCCCTCCAGTGCGAGTTCTTCGCCCTGGAAGGCATAGCCAAGCTCCTGGACACTTACACGAAGGTGAAGCAGAAGCTCAATCCGCAGCTCGCCATTCTGGGTATCCTGCTGACCATGTTTGACCAGAGAAACCGCATCTCGCGCGACGTCAGGGAAGACGTGAAGTCGAAGATGCCGGCCTATCTGCTCAACACTATCATCCCCCGCAATGTCAGGCTTTCCGAAGCGCCAAGCTACGGAAAGTCGATCATCTACTACGACATCAAATCCAAGGGTGCGCAGGCCTACCTGCAGCTCGCCCAGGAAGTTGCCGTACGGAAGGCCATCTAGTCTTTCCTGGCGGCAGGCGTGAACTCCGTGACCATCTTGTCCTTGAAATGCTTCTGCCTGATGGTGCAGCCGCACTGTGCGCAGTGGAACACCAGAAGGCCGCCCATGTTGGCATTCGAAAGCAGGAAGGGATGGAACGGGTCAGTGCGCCAGTCCTCCGTCTCGCTGCCGCAGACCGGGCACTTCACGGCCGGAGAATACTCGTACGGGAAATCCCACGAATCCATGAACCTGCGGAAATCATCCAGAGGTTCGGATTTGACCACACCGTTCTGCATATTGAGTTCCTCCTCTCCGATATGAAGGTCGCGGCGCACCAGGTTCCAGAGTTCGCGGCTCAGGATGAAAGCGTAGGGCTTGCCGTCGGCGCCGTTCACGCTGGACAGGTGATGCCCGTCCTCAGCGGAGAGTTCGGCGTTGGCCTGTTCTATGGTTTCAGCGCAGTGCATGGCCAGCTCCAGGGAAATGACGAAAAACTCGTCCGTGGAATGGCTGTCGATCATATGAAGAATGTGTTTGCCGGGTTTGAACATATTTCACTCCTCCAGGCGTTTTGCACAGTGAAATCAGAAAAGAATCAATAGTCAAGGATCTGAGCAATGATGAACAAGGGTTTGGGGAGAGGGCTCAGCGCCCTCATTCCCGGAAATATGACTCCGGGAAATGGAGAACGGAAAAAAGACGGTATGACAGTCCTCGTGCCCATATCGAACGTCAGACCGAACGTCAGGCAGCCCCGCAAGACTATCCCTCAGGATTCCCTGGAGGAACTCGCCGCGTCCATACGCAGCCAGGGCATCATCCAGCCGCTCATCGTGCGCGAAACCGGAACCCCCGGCAGCTATGAGATCATTGCGGGCGAGCGCCGCTGGCGCGCTGCCCGTCTGGCCGGGCTCAGGGAAGTGCCCGTGCTGATCCGCTCCATGTCCGATGAGGACGTCATGATAGTGGCCCTCGTGGAAAATCTGCAGCGCGAGGATCTCAATCCCGCGGAAGAGGCCAGGGCCATTCAGGAACTCAAGAACAAACTCAGCCTGACCCAGGAGGATCTCGCCAAGAAGCTCGGAAAGAGCCGCTCCCGCATCGCCAACAGCCTGCGCCTCCTGCAGCTTCCCGAAGAAGCGCTCACGAGCCTCGAGAAGGGCGCGATCAGCGCGGGACACGCCCGCTGCCTCCTCTCCGTGGCTGAGGATGCCGCGGCCTGCCGCATCCTGCTCGATCACATGCTGAAGGACAGGCTCTCCGTGCGCGCCTCAGAAGACGCAGTCAGTGCATGGAAAAAGACCGGCCGCATGCCCTGGAATGAAACGGAGGCAGCAGAACATCCGGTCCGCCCGGCTCCGGCCCGCCGGAGCGGAGAGTTCAAAAAAATCGAGCAGCACCTCTCCACGCTCCTGCACTGCCGCACCCGGATTTCCGGTACGCCCCAGAAGGGACGCGTGAGCCTCGCCTACAAAAGCGAGGAGGAGCTTCTGCGCATTCTCTCGACACTCGGACTCGATGGCCGGGCTGAAGAAGCCGGAACGGAATCCGGTGCGGACGGAACAGCCGGGGAAAAAGGGAACAACGCCTAGATAACGGTCAGCCTGGCTCCGTACATGCCCTCCAGGGGCGAATCCACGGGCGTTTTCCACTCCGCTTCGATACGGCAGAGGCCCTCACTCTCGGCCTTTCTGACCACGTCCTCGTTTTCCTCGCGGTTCACGGTGCAGGTCATATAAAAGAGAGAAGCGCCCTTTCCGGAAAGGGCCGCGGCCTTTGCCAGAATGCGCTCCTGCAGCGCCGCGTACGCGGCAAAGTCCTGCTTTCTTCTGCGTATGTCAGGACGCCTCGCGAGCACGCCGAGCCCCGAGCAGGGCACATCCAGAAGCACGTCTCCGGGAGCCTTTGCGAGAGGCGGGCAGGAGGCGTCGGCGAGGAAAAGAAGCGGCTTTCCTATCCCCAGGCGGGCGCACTCGGCAGGAAGGTGCCGCAGGCGGCTGAAGGAGCAGTCCGAGGCCGCAGCGACCACGCGTCCCGCCTCAATAAGAGCCGTGGTTTTGCCGCCGAAACCGGCGCAGGCGTCCCAGATCGGGGCATCGTGCCGGAGCAGCCCCGTTTCGGCCATCACGCAGAGACTCGCCCCCTGCTG
>OIWU01000229.1_pt1 | contig 76870 bp, 69 predicted proteins | sample 1587711 | NCBI WGS metagenome assembly OIWU01 (sample SAMEA3888909, study PRJEB22519) | human gut metagenome | biome: human gut; feature: human-associated habitat; material: faeces | place: Denmark | collected 2010 | reverse complement strand
GCGAATCGAGCCGAACCCGGAGACGGCTAATGTGCCGCATCCCGTGGCTTTCATAACAAAAAGACCGCCCGAGCGTGCAAAAAGAGCTTTGCCGAGACCTTGCGATTTAATTTCAAGTGTCACGCCCTCGGTGCTTGCCAAATAGGCGCCGTCCGAGAGCATATAGGTCCGAGTCCCGACATCAAGGAGTTTGACGTCCCCGGGGATGGTCGGTGCAAGAAGCACCGTGCCCGGCCCTTCTTTGGCTTCAAAGCGCTCCTGAAAGAAATTCTCATCGTTAAAGAGCTTGCGCCCGATTGAACCTAAAATGCCGCCGCGCGCCACTCCTGTGAGCGTTAAGGATTTGTCCATGGCCACCATGGCATTGTTTTCGGCAAAAAGGACGTCACCCCTTTGCATCTGAACGGTAAGGAGCGGATCGACGCCGCCTGTGATTTCAAAGGTACTCATGGCGTTTCTCTTATCGATGCCTCGAAGGCTTAGGGTTTAAAGCGTTTTCGGAGGTAGTTTTCGTTGTATCTAATTCCGGAAAGTACGTCCCTGGTCCGATGCGAAGCCGTTGCAAAGTGCCTTGCGGAAGTTCAATGGCAACGTACACCAAGCCGTACGAGTGATGGAGCGTTAAGGAATTGGCGCGCATCGTGTCGGTGTGAAAAACAACACCGGTCGTATCGACAAACGCGATATCCAGATTAATCAAGGTGTTTTTCATCCAAAATCCCACCGATTCCGGGGGATTGAAGAAAAACGCCATGCCGGTGTTTTCTCTGAGCGTGCACCGCCCCATCAGACCCCGCTCACGCTCGGCTTCGGTGCGTGCGACTTCAAGTTCCAGCGTTTGATCTCTGATACGAAGAGAAAGAGTATCCATAGCTGTAACCGCCAAAGAGCAAAAAAGTAAGGCAACTGCCAAAAGAGTTTTTCGAGTGCACGAAGAAACTTCAAACAAAAACGCCCTCGCGGTTTTCCGGCAAGGGCGTTTGACTGACACCGTCAAGAATCACTTTTCGGGTTTGATGTGGGCAGCTTGCTTACCCTTGGGGCCGGTCACGACTTCAAAGGTCACCTTCTGGCCTTCTTTCAGGGTCTTGAAACCGTCGATTTCGATGGCCGAGAAGTGGGCGAACAAATCTTCACCACCTTCGTCCGGTGTAATAAATCCGAATCCTTTGGCGTCGTTAAACCATTTGACAATACCGCTTGCCATGTTTTTCTCCTAATATCCTCCACTTGTAGACCTACCGCGAATCAACGTGCCCGCTTTGCAAAAAGAAGGTCTCAAGCCCGGTTTGCGCAAAAAAAGGATATATCAAGCGCGCAACCGTCGGCGTCGTAAGCGAGAGGGTACGGAGTCATCAGGAGCGTCCCACCACATCAAGCCACTTCACCCCATCGGCACATTACCACCTTGCAACGCAAATAAGCAATTCCAACTAGACTGGATTTATGGGGTTATTAGGGGAAACCCTGTGTTTTTGCGCCAAAGACTCCCCGAAAAGGGGCTCCTTCGCACGTAAAAAGTTGGAGGAAATCGTCATTTTGCTGTAGTATGACGCCCTCATTGGCAAAAATCTGGGTCGTGCTTTTAATCCCCCCGTTTTCCACTGGATTAAAAGGATTTTTAAGGAGTTCGGTTTTTGCAGAATGTGAATACGCGGCGAGGGCTTTTCTTCGTCCGCTTTTTCGTGACCAGGTTTTAAAGCATTGAACAGACGGTGTAGCGGTTTTTTCCTGTTGCTACGCAGCCAAAGCAAAAGCGCCATCTTTTGTGAGTTTGATCTTTTTACCGCATTCGTTTAGGTGAATTACAAATGAAGACTTTCTCTGCCAAGCCGCTTGAAGTCAAGCGCGACTGGTATGTGGTCGATGCCGCCGACAAGATTCTCGGCCGTCTGGCCAGCGAGATTGCCTTGCGCTTGCGTGGCAAGCACAAGCCGGAATACACGCCGCATGTCGATACGGGCGACTACATCATCGTCATTAATGCCGAGAAGTTGCGTCTTTCCAGTGAAAAGGCCGGAAAAAAGACCTACTACCGTCACACCGGTTACCCGGGCGGCGTTCGTGAAACGACCTTTGCTCAGATGCAGGAAAAGCATCCGGGCCGTGCCCTTGAAATCGCCGTGCGCGGTATGCTCCCGAAGGGACCGCTCGGCTATGCGATGATTAAGAAGTTGAAGATTTATGCCTCCTCCGAGCATCCGCACACTGCGCAGGCTCCCAAGGCTCTTGACATTTAAGAGGAATACAGATGATCGGTAACTACAACTATGGCACCGGCCGTCGCAAGAGCTCGGTTGCACGTGTTTTTATCAAGCGCGGAACGGGCAAGATTACGATTAACGGTCGTGCCCTCGATGATTTTTTCAAGCGTGAAACAGGTCGTATGATTGTCATGCAGCCCCTGCAGGTCACGGACAATGTCGAGACGTTTGACATCATGGTCAACGTCGCAGGCGGCGGTGAGTCCGGTCAGGCCGGTGCCGTTCGTCACGGCATTACGCGGGCCCTTATTGATTACGACGCGGCGTTAAAGCCGACGTTAAGTCAGGCCGGACTTGTCACGCGCGATGCCCGTGAGGTCGAACGTAAGAAAGTGGGCCTTCATAAGGCTCGTCGCGCCAAGCAATTCAGTAAGCGTTAAGCGCTTTTCTGGCTTGTGCCGTTTCGCCATTCGGGGATTCCGGGTGGCGAAATTTGTATGGGGTTCGCCTATCATTTTTTCGCGTCTACCAATACGGTGCAATTGCCCATATACTTACGTTCGAAATTAGGAATTCTGCGTTTTTTGCAGTGTTTACTTTTTATCTATAAAGAGGACTATTGTGTTTTTCATCTCTGACGCTTACGCCCAGGCTGTCGGCGGCGGCATGACCGAATTGGCCATGCAGATTGTTCCGCTTCTTTTGATTTTCGTCGTGTTCTGGTTCTTTTTGATTCGACCGCAGCAAAAGCGCCAAAAGGAACACATCAAGCTTTGCCAGTCGCTCGGTAAGGGGGACGAGATTTTGACGCTCGGGGGCCTTGCCGGTCGCATCGTGAGCTTGGACGATTCGTACATTGTGATTGAAATCAGTCGCGTGGACGACAAGCCCGTCACGATTACGATGCAACGCGGATCGGTGCAGACCGTTTTGCCGCGCGGCACCATTAAGTCAATCTAAGGGACGCTCTGTCAAGCGAAAGGGCGCGCAAGAAGTTGCCGCGCCTTTTCGTCTTTTCTTTGATGGTCTTTTTCGGGTGCCTCTCGCTCGCTTTTTCTGGGGTTTTTCATGAACCGATACCCGCTTTGGAAATACATCCTCATTGCCGTTGTGCTGATTGTCGGCTTGGTGTACACGCTACCGAACTTTTACGGCGAATCGCCGGCCGTTCAAGTCAGTTCCGCCAAATCCACCGTCAAACTTGACGAACGCGTGTTAACACGTGTGGAAAAGGCCTTGGATGAGGCCAAATTAAAGCCGAACGGCATTTTCTACGAACAAGGGGCCCAGCAAAACACCGTTCGTGTGCGCTTTGACCCGACACAGGCCGAAGAGCAGCTTTTAGCGCGGGAAGTAATTGAGAAGGCTTTAAACCCGGATAAAACCGATCCGAGTTTTATTGTGGCTCCCAACCTGGTGCCCAATACTCCCAAGTGGCTACTCAGTATCAACGCGCTTCCGATGTACTTGGGCTTGGACCTTCGCGGCGGCGTGCATTTTTTGCTACAGGTCGATATGCATTCGGCGATTTTAAAGCGCGCTGAATCGACGGCGGCCGATCTTCGCACGCAGTTTCGTGAAAAGCGCATTCGTCATGCGGGCATTTCGCGCACCGGAACACAAATTGAAATTGCGTTTAATTCCGAAGACGACCGGGCGCGGGCTTTGGATTTAATGCGCACGACGCAGCCGGATTTGACCTTTAAACCCACGGACGTAGGCGGCAGAATTTTGATTTCTGCCGAGCTCTCGCAACGGGCGATTAAGAACGTTCAGGACTACTCCTTAAAGCAAAACATTTCGACCTTACACAATCGTATTAACGAACTCGGTGTCGCAGAACCCGTGATTGCGCAGCAGGGGGCCGACCGCATTGTGGTGCAGCTACCCGGTGTGCAGGATACGGCCAAAGCCAAGGACATTCTCGGACGCACGGCAACGCTCGAAGTGCGCATGGTCGATGATTCGCCCGAAGCGTATGCGCAGCTTGCGCAAGGCAATGTTCCCTTCGGTGACGAGCGGTATTTTGACCGAGAAGGAAATGCCGTTCTCGTCAAACGCCGTGTGGTGTTAACCGGTGAAAATTTAAACGATGCGCAGCCCGGGTTTGATCAGCAAACCCAAGAGCCGACCGTGAATCTGTCGCTCGATAATAAGGGCGCACGCATCTTCAAAGACGTCACGCGGGCCAACGTGGGCAAGCGCATGGCTATTATCCTGTTTGAAAAGGGTAAGGGCGAGGTTGTGACCGCCCCCGTGATTCGTCAAGAAATCGGCGGCGGTCGCGTGCAGATTTCTGGGCGCATGACGACAGTTGAGGCCACCGATACGGCTTTGTTGCTTCGTGCCGGGTCACTTGCTGCTCCCATGGAAATTGTCGAAGAACGCCTGATCGGTCCGAGCTTAGGTGCCGATAACATTCAAGCAGGCTTTAAGTCGACCTTGTACGGCTTTGCCATCGTGGCCATCTTCATGATGGTGTACTACTCGGTTTTCGGCGTCGTTTCCGCTACGTGCCTACTTTGTAACGTGATGTGCTTGGTGGCTCTGCTTTCGATGCTGCAGGCCACGCTCACGCTTCCGGGCATCGCGGCTATTGCGTTAACGCTCGGCATGGCCGTGGACTCGAACGTTCTCATTAACGAACGCGTCCGTGAAGAGCTCCGTGAGGGACGATCGCCGCAGCTAGCCATCAGCGAAGGGTATGACGCGGCTTTCAATACCATTATCGACTCGAACCTCACGAGTTTAATTGCCGGCGTGGCGCTTTTAATTTTCGGTTCGGGTCCGGTGCGCGGCTTTGCAGTCGTTCACTGCATCGGGATTACGACGTCCATCTTTACGTCGGTGACGGTTTCTCGGTCACTCATTAACCTGATTTACGGGCGCGTCAAGAAACTCTCGCACATTCGCGTCGGTCAGGCTTGGGATCCGCACGGCAAGGACCGTACGGCCAAGCACTACATGAAAGAGTAAGAGGGGACAATCATGGAATTCTTTCGTATTCATAAGACAATCCCCTTTATGCGGTACTCGCTCATCCTGAACTCGATTTCAGTCGTGAGTTTCTTTGTTGCCGTGTACTGGATTTTTTTTCACGGCTTGGCGTTTTCCATTGAGTTTACGGGCGGAACACAAGTTGTCGTGCAGTACCCAGAACCCGTATCGGCCGAAGTGGTCCGTAACGAAATTAAGGCGGGTATGGGCGTTGAGGCAGCCGTTCAAAACTACGGTACGGCGCGCGATTTGATGATTCGAATGCCCCTTAAGGAAGGCGCCGATTCCGGCCATCAGGCCAAAGAGCTCATGAAGGTTCTTTCCAAAAAAGACCCTGGCGTGCGCCTTGTCAATAACGAGTACGTAGGCCCGCAAGTGGGGGAGGAACTTGCGACCGACGGCTTTACGGCCTTGTGCCTGGTGGTCCTCGGTATCATGACGTACCTGGCATTTCGCTTTGAGTGGAAGTTTTCCGTGGCCGCCATCATCGCGAACTTACACGATATCATCATTGTGGTCGGTATCTTTGCCGTGATGCAGTGGGAGTTTTCACTACCGGTTCTGGCAGCTGTGTTGGCCGTTCTCGGGTACTCGGTCAATGAATCCGTGATTATTTTCGACCGCGTGCGTGAGCACTTCCGTAAGATGCGTCGCGTGGAAACCGAAGAGATTATTAACTCGGCCATTACGGCAACGATTTCTCGTACGGTTATCACCCATACGTCGACTTTAGCCATGACGCTTTCGATGTTCTTTTTCGGAGGCCCGGCGCTCCACTTTTTCTCGCTTGCCCTGACAATCGGCATTTGCTTGGGTATTTACTCGTCGATTTTCGTAGCGGCGGCGATTGCCATGTATTTGCGTGTGAAGCGCGAAGACCTTGTCAAGCCCATCAAGCGCGACGAAGTCGAGGCGATGGTGCCGTAACGAAAGAGTCTCGATCACAGAGCAAAAGCGGGCCTAAGCCCGCTTTTGCGCTATTGGGGCAGAAAGGAATTTCTTTAGGAGCGGAAAGGTACCTCCAGTCGATCGGAAAAGAAGGGGACGAATCATTGCATTTCCTTGAGCTTGCTCTTAAGATGCTCTCGTTATGGTTAAAAAATTGAAAAAATTAACCATATCCGATGCGATATGTTAAGCGCTTTAACATATCCTCCGTATTCTGACTGAAGTAGGCAAAATTTGACCGTAAGAGGTAGTCATTTTCCCCAACAGGGGGATGTCGGACCGTATGGTTAATCCGAAACGGTCGTCGCCGTGCCGGCCGACATTGTCTCGGAAGAAGGTGTTTCACGCGTTCCGATGACTTCGGATATACGTTTCCCGCGTGCTTGCGTTTGTTTGCTGCGGAACGGCTTTTCGGTTGGTTTGGCAAGAACTAAAGACGTCTTCGGGGCCATTGTGCTGTAGTTTCCTGCGGCAATGTCGCGTCGTGTGATGCGCTCGACTTTCACGCGCGCTGTTCCTGCTTTGTGATAGCCGAGTTTCACGGCTGCCGCATAACTCATGTCGATGATGCGGTCTCCGAGAAACGGTCCGCGGTCATTGACACGAACAATGACGCTTTTCCCGTTACTTAAGTTGGTCACACGGGCATAACTCGGGAGCTCCATGGTCGGATGTGCTGCCGTCATCGCAAACATGTCATAGCGCTCACCGATGGCGGTCTTGCGTCCGTGGAATTGTTTTCCGTACCAGCTGGCAACCCCTGTTTGAGAATAGGTATGGTCACCGGACATCGGGTAGTAGCGTTTCCCCATGACGGTGTACGGACGAGAAGCGGCTTTGCAGGATTTTTCGACTTTAAGGACGGTGTGTTCTTGCGCAGTGAAGGGCCGAGATGTTTCGGGCGGACCGTCTTTGTCATAGAACTTGCCGGCCTTGGCCATGGCAGAGGATTCGGTCCAACAGATTAAGACAAAAGTTAACCCAAGACAGGAAAAGAAAAGAATCGGTCGAGCAAAGAACATGAGGAATTTTCCGGCACAAAAGGAATTATTCAGATCAGGGGCGCGATTCAAAATCTATTTCCAATAGACCTGACTGCAAACGCTTTATTGTAATGGTTGCCATCGCGACTGACTCTGTGTCTACGGCGTAATCTGTAGCTATTTGTAAACCGAAGACTCGGGAATTTAACGCCATGGCTTGGTACTTGACTAGGGCAAGGTACCGTCAGCGATGTCAAAAGAAACCAGCCTTACCAACAAGTACACAACGGGGACGACTATCGTGTGTAATGCAGTGTCGAGAGAACAAGTCCCGTTAATGCGTCAGGATTTCTGTTAAGTTTCCCTGCGCTATTGACCGGAAGGTGTTTTACCCAGGCAATCCGTCTCGGTCTCTTGTACGGCGCGAGTTTCCCGACAAGTGCTTCTTTGAGATTTTTTTCGGGAAGGGGCTCGCTCTGAGCCACGAGAAGCGCCGTGACAACGGCGCCCCACGTTTTGTCCGGAAGTCCTAGGACGAGCGCTTCTCGGATTCCGGTAATGCGCGTTAATGCATTTTCCACTTCGGCCGGGTAGACGTTTTCTCCGCCCGTGACGATTAGATCCGTTCGTCGGGCGTAAATTGTAAGGCTCCCGTCTTTATCAAGTGAGGCGATATCGCCCGTATCAAACCACGCATCCTCGCGTAAAAGTTGGTGTCCCCAGTAGCCGGCCATGCGCATCGGCCCTCGCACGTGGAGTGTTCCGTTTCGAACGGAAAGTTCCGCTAAGGTGTTGGAACGAGCTTTGGCACCGAGAGTCAGACGCTCTGTGTAGGCACTCGTTGCAACATTGCTTGCCGTTTCCGTCATGCCGTATGTCGTCACAATCGGAATCCCTCGCCCTCGGGCGTCATCTAAAAGCGTTCGTGAGGCAAACGATCCCCCGAGCAAAATCACGCGTAACGATTTTTCGGGTTTAAAGTCGGGGCACTCCTTTAAAAGCTTGGTGAGCATCGTCGGAACAATCGAAGCCAGTGTGACGGCGTTTTCTTTCAGGGCACAAATAAATTCACGCGCACAAAAGTGCGGGAAAAGGACGACTCGACTTCGGGCAGCAAGAGAGCGCGTGAGAATTGAAAGCCCTCCGATGCGCGAGACCGATAGGCTCATGAGCCAGGCATCGTGTTTCATTAAGGCAATATTTTGAGCGCTTGACCAAGCACTGGCTGCAAGGGCACTACGCGTGAGCATCGCGGGCTTGGGAGTCCCGGTTGTTCCCGACGTCATGAGAACGGCAGCTACACCGTCCGGAATCGGGGCATCAATGGCATGAATATGCTTTAGAAGCGTTTCTTTTTCATGCTCGGTTAAGGTCGGATGCAACAGAAGAAAGGGAATCCGTTCTTCTAAAAGCGCGTAGAGCGTGACAAAGACATCAAGCCGATTGTCTCCGACAAGAATGTAAGGACGCCCTTTGGCGGGGCGGTAAAGGCCTGCCCGGCGCTCATGCACGAGGGCATTGAGCTTTCCGTAGGTGTAGTTCTTCCCGAAGTCCGTAAGAGCAACGCCGTCCGGACATTCTCGGGCGGCGTCTTCAATAGAAAAGGCCGTATCGACGTATCGCTCAAAAGGATAGGGCATGGCTCTACGGCAGGCGCGTAAATTTGGAGTAATTCGGACGTCGTTTTTCTAAGAAAGCGTTCTTACCTTCGCGCCCTTCTTCTGTCATGTAGTAAAGAAGCGTTGCATTGCCGGCAAGCTCCTGCAGACCTGCCTGTCCGTCGCAGTCGGCATTGAGCGACGCTTTCAGACATCGGATGGCAAGCGGGGAGTTCGCGAGAATTTCACGGCACCACTGCACGGTCTCCGCTTCCAAGTCTTTTAATGGAACAACCTTATTGACGAGCCCCATGTCAAGCGCTTCCTGAGCACTATAAAAGCGGCACAGGAACCAAATCTCACGGGCCTTTTTCTGACCGACGATTCGAGCCATGTAGCTTGCGCCCCAGCCGCCGTCAAAACTGCCGACGCGGGGCCCGGTTTGTCCGAATTTGGCATTGTCAGCCGCAATCGTAAGATCACAGAGCATGTGCAAAACGTGACCGCCCCCGACGCACCAACCCGCAACCATGGCAATCACAGGCTTCGGGCAGTTGCGAATCTCTCGCTGAAAATCCAAAACATTAAGACGCGGAGTGCCGTCGCTTCCCACATATCCACCTGTTCCGCGCACACGCTGATCGCCGCCTGAGCAAAATGCTAAATCCCCGGCACCCGTCAAAATCACAACGCCGACGGCGGCATCGTTTCTTGCATCGTCAAGAGCCTGACGCATTTCTTTGACTGTAAGTGGCCTAAAGGCATTCCGAACCTCAGGACGATTGATGGTGATTTTGGCAATGCCTTCGGCCTTTTCATAGCGAATATCTGTGAAGGCTCTGGCTGGTTTCCAGGTAGGAATTCGTGGCAGATTCGATGTATCAAGCATGGGTTGCATAGGTCTTCTCTCGAGAAATGTAGTCGGATTGTAATGCGCATGCGACGCTAAGTACTTTGCTCTAGAAAAAATAAGGTGTTCCAGTTAGAGATTATGTTTTTTGCAACAGTCATTTGAAAAGGTGATATTTCTTTGTTGTAGCGCCTAAATGCGCAAGGTTATCTTTCTTGTGTCCCGCGGGTAGTTCCCGCCGAAAAGGACGGGAGAGACCTCGGAACGGGTCTTGAATTTATTGAATTTGCAAATAGGAGAACACGATGAAAAAGCAAATTCTCGCTTGCGCTGTGGCTGCCGCTTTTGCGACAGGTGCAGTTGCGGCTGAAGTGACAATCTACGGAGATGTCAACACAGGCGTTGTTTATAACTACACGAAGGTCGGTGACAATGCATCGACCAATAGCTTCACAATGGAAAGCGGCATCAGCGGAGCTTCTCGCTGGGGTGTCAAAGGCGGAGAGGACCTCGGTAACGGGTACTCCGTAAGCTTTGATTTGCAGAGTGGCTTTGATTCCGATACAGGCAAGATGAAATATGACCGCTTGTTTGGTCGTGAAGTTCGTCTGACGGTTGCCGGTCCCTTCGGTGAGGTAAGTTTCGGCCGTATGGGTACGATGACATCGTCTGCCGGTACCTACGATATCTTCCAGGGTACGACTGATTTGTTTGACGGCGGCTGGACAAGTGCTATCGCCGGATCGAACTTCTTCTACGATGTGACTCGTGCGGACAACATGGTGACTTACGCCACGCCGACAATGGCCGGTGTGAAGGGCTACGTTCAGTACTCCTTTAAAGTGGATAACGGTGCCGAGGGCACGGAAGGAAAGAATTCCTCCAAGCGTTATGCCGGTGTCGGTCTGACTTATGAAAACGGTCCGCTCTCTCTGGTTGCCGTTTACGACTCTGTCTTGAACCCGACGGCTGACCCTGTTGCCAAGAAGGACGGTCGTGCCTTTAGTTTCGGCGGTAACTATGATTTCGGTGCGGCCAAGCTTTATGCCGCTTATCAGTATGGTAAGAGCCAGAACTTTGCCGGTGGTGTTGATACCTACGGAGAGCGCGAAACCCAGGTGAAGGGACACAACTTCGGTCTCGGCGTGGCTGTTCCGGTTGGCGTCGGCACCGTCAATTTTGCCGGGTACTACACAACGGCCAAATCCGAGAACAATTCCGATAATACGGTTAAGACCTACAACGTGGCTGCGACCTACACCTATCCGTTTAGCAAGCGCACATCCGTTTATGCCGGTGTCGGCTATCTGCAGATCAAGGACAAGCTCACCGGAATAAGCGAGAAGACCAAGTCCTTTGATGCGGCCATCGGCCTGGCGCACTCCTTCTAATCGGTCTGAGAAAGTCCGTCGGACTTTCGTGTAACGTAATCAAAACGGGTGGCGAGCAATCGTCATCCGTTTTTTTCGGACACCGACGGAATCGAAACGATTTAGCACGTACGGCGTCCCGCCGTAATTTTGCCCGAGACAATTTCGAAGCGCGGTTATCGTCGAAGACTGTCGCTGTCGAGTAAAAAATCAAACAAGTCCATGAAGAGCACTCCCTGATTGTTGTAGTGCGGAGCAGGGAAGTCTTTCGTGATCATGATTCTCTTGAAGCCGTCGCGAAGCAAAAGCAAGGGACGCTCCTCTTGATGTTTTTTCGGGAGTCGGCAAGCTGTATGCGACCTGAATGTAGTAACGCTCCGATCCTTGATTGCACACAAAATCAATCTCAAGCCGGTTACGGGAGTACTCGCCTTTCTTGTTGCGCTCGGCTTGCTCGATAAGCCCGACATCGACATCGTAACCGCGCATTATCAGTGCATTGAAAACAAGGTTTTCTAAGGAATGCGTCTCCTCGACTTGTCAAAAGTTAAGCAGGGCATTTCGTAGACCCGAGTCGGAAAAATAGTACTTTAACGGGGTGTTGATGTACTTCTTCCCCTTGATATCAAAGCGCCTTGCTCCGGTTAGGACAAAGGCATCCTCAAGGTAGTCGATATAGTTTTTTATCGTGACAGGACTCAGGGTCTTTTTCTTAACGCTTTTGAACGTGGCAGACAGTTTGGCCGGATTCGTCAGAGCCCCGATTCCCGAAGCTAATAGGCGAATCAGATTTTCAAACTCTTCTCGATGGCGAATAGAGTGTCGGTTGACGATGTCGGAAAGATAAGTCTCTCGGAACAAAAATTTCAGATAATTGCTTTTGTCTTCCGGTTCCGTGAAACTTAGAATCAACGGCAACCCGCCGTACAAAAGATACTCGTTCCAGCCGCTTTGCCGTTCTCCGTCATACACGGACATGAATTCTGCGAAAGAGAGCGGGTGCATGTGGACCGGATCGTCTCGTCCGCGGAACTCGGTAATGACATCCTTGGAAAGAAGCCGAGCGTTGCTTCCCGTCACGTAGACATCTATGTTCGGTCGCCGAATCAAACTATTGAGGACACCGGCAAAACTGTCAAGTAGTTGCACTTCGTCAAGAAGCACATAGTACAGGTCTGAATCGGTTAATCGGGAATTGAGGGCCTCTAGGAGCGCAGTCGGATTGCGTAATGGTGCGTTTTCGTATGCATCGAAGGCGATGTCGATGATGTGCGTTTCGGGGACGCCGCACTCAAGGAGGTAACGCTTAAAAAGTCGAAAAAACAGGAACGACTTCCCACAACGACGCATCCCGGTAATCACCTTGATCAGACCGTTGTGCTTTCTCTGCCGGAAAGGACACGTCATCGAGAGATTCTTGTTTTCTTGGCAAAGAAAAAAGGAGCGATGCAAGAAATCCGACACTCGGTCCCTTGCAACGCTCCCTTTTGAAGTAGGCGTTCGGAATTACTTCTTCGTCTTCTTGGCAGCCGCAACCTCGTTCAATTCCTTGTTCTTGGCAGCAAACTTGGCACGGAACTTCTCTACGCGACCCGCTTCGACGATACGCGTCTGGGCACCCGTGTAGAAGGGGTGGCTGGCCGAAGACGTATCGAGTTTAAAGAGCGGGTAGGTCTTGCCGTCAATCTCGATGGTCTCTTTGGTCTGAACGGCGCTCGAGATGATGAAGGTCTTGTTGACGGAAACGTCAAGGAACGCGACTTCGCGGTATTCCGGATGAATATTGGGTTTCATTTTTCAGTTTTCCTAGTAGTTGATTTGTCGGTCGCCCTGGCGTCCTTGCGCACCCGCCGTCCTGAAAGACGGTCTTATGGCGGGCATGCGCCCACGTGCCCAACCGGGAAGGTTGCCATTATGGACAAGACAGGCGGCAAAAGCAAGAAAAATCAGAGGATTTTCAATCTGAAATGCTTCCCGAAGCTAGGGCTCGCGAAGGGTGTGCGACCCGATAGGAAATCCTTTTCCCCGATTAAGACGCTTTAGGAACTCTGATGCGCCTTGTGCGCATGCCAAGCAAGCGCCAGATTGCTGTGGCGTTTTAACGATTCGGTTCCCTGTCGAATACAATTCCAACTGTCCTCATAGCCGCCGAGAACGGCAAAGTCCGAAGACTCCATAAAGCGTTTGAAGCCGGCGGGATTATCTTTAAAGCGCAGGGCAAATTCCAAAGCAAATTTAACTTTTTCGCGCTCCCCGCAATTCAGTTTGTTGTGTAGCACATGCTCCATATTGCACGACATAAAGAAAATGCGGTACGGGATGCTTCCGAGAACGGTTCGCATCTTGATGAGCTCTTTTAGGCAACTGCTTTTTCGTTTATTTCTCTCAAGAATCGAGCGACGGCAGGGTGTTGTGATGGCCGACGTGCTGTAGCGGATTTTGCCGAACGTGGAGTTTTGATAGACCGCCTCGTCGGGAATAAACACACCGTCCGTGTCGGTTAATTGAATGACTTCCCGTATATCGCTTCGCGTCAGGAAGTGATTGCGGTCTAAAAATGCATGAACGACTTTGCCGACCTTACGACGGACGGAAGCGGGCGTGACGCCCGCGCGCGAGGTAATATCGCCGTGCGTGATTTCAACGATTAAATCATCTCGGGAAAAAATCGAGGATAGGCATAGTTCCAAGGCATCCGAATCGGTTCTTCCTTCGACAATCACCAGGAGAATCTTCTTTTCGTACGACCTAGTCATGACGGCCTCCCGCTTCGCGTAAGGCCAGGGCAATGCGGGCACTGCTTGTCGGGTTATAAAGCGGCGTTGTTCCCGAAGAGCCGAGAATGAGCATGCGGTAATAAAGATCCCGAAGGTTCATTGCGGCCTGCGAGGCCTTGATATGCACATAGGCATCTTTCGGGTCGGCTGTCGTAAAGGCAACGCAGGCGCGGTCCATGGTCTCGAGAGCGCGCAGATTGTGGGAGGTAAAAATCAGTTGTCCCATGCCGCGCTGCGAGATGATGCGTAGCAGTTCCCCGAGTAGGTACTCGAAAACGCCGGAATCCAGTTCATCGATAGCCACCGTAACCGATGCCTCGTTGTAGACACAAATCAAGAGGTTTAAAACGGAGATTATTTTTTTGATGCCCTCGGATTCGTAACGAAGCGGTATGGGCTCACGGCTTTTAAGCGAGGAAAGTTCCAAAACGGCAACAGCTTCACCCTTCGGACCGAGTGCGGTTGAGACTCGCTTGGCAACAATCGCCAACCCCGGAATCATTTCCTTAAGGACAAGGTTCATTTGCGCGACGAGCTTTTCTAGGGCAGGGAGCTTTTCGACAGCCACCTTCACAGGATCTGTCAGCGGCAAAAGAAGGAGCCCTCCGCTTAGTGTCGCCGGTGTGTTTTCACCGATGCCGTCGGTGTGTAGTGTCAGTCCCGTACCGGTCGTATCCGAGACGAAAAATTCGGTTTTCCCGTAAGTAACAAGCCGCTCAAGTACGCCGAGGACCTTGTAAAGGGCCCTGTTTTTTTTCGGATTACTTCCTAGGCAATCCGTGAGGGCTTCCTTCAGAGTCGGGGAAAAGAGAAACGACGTTCCCTTTTCTCGCGTCAGTTCCCGAGCAACACTCAGCGCCATACGGCGGCTTTTATCAGGCCTGACAAACTCTTTAAAACGCGATTGCGGTCCGAAAGGTAAATCGTCCGTTGTCGTATCGATTAAGAGTGTCTTGCGGGCTTTTCCGTCTTTGCCTTTTAAAGCCACCGAAAGCTTTTCTCCGGCAAGGACACTTGCCGTGGCGTTGACTAGCCCCGAAGGCGGGCTTTGTAAGAAAACTTCGTAAGAAAGAAGGGTTTTCTCATCCTCGTTTGCAAGACAAAAGTCATAGGTGATGTGGGCTTTTTCGGCATCAATCCGAATGCATTCGGCAAGAGACTTTTCCAGGGCGCGTCCGACAAGAAGAGTTTTAAGCCCGGCTAAGGCGCGGATAAGGGCCGACTTTCCCGATCCGTTTTGACCGTAAAGTCCCAAGACGCTCCCGCCGTTTTCCAGTTCCGGGAATGTCAGTTTCCCATGGATGACGTTCTTAAAGTTCTCGAGCGTCAAGGCCGTTAAGCGAACACACGATGCCATAACAACACCTCCGAAACAAGACGGGCTTATTGTCCCATTTTAGCGAACTCATCCAAGTTGAAAGCGTGTTTAGGTGTTCTTCGGAAGTCTCCTCTTGACCGTCTGTACCGTATAGCCTTCGGTCTCATGTCCGGAGCAGTGGTCTATAAACGGGAGAGGGAGCAGAATGCATGGGGGTATACGAAACTCTACGGTTTTATACGGCAATATACAGTCGCATACATCCTTGCCTGACGGAGTGTCGCAACCCAAGCATCTGCCTACTTTAAGAAAGAGAGACAGACCGGGTTTATCTAGTTGGATGCTTTAACGGGAATCGGGCGGTTGCTGTCGAACATACGACATACGCTCACAACGGTTTCGATTCCTTTGATTTCCTGCAAGATGCGCTCTAAGTGGGTCGTATCTCGAACCTGAATCATCAGACGGATGGTGTGGGTTTTCCCCGATTCCTGATCGGTAATTCCGACGCCCGTAATCGAAGAGCGCAGTTTGGCAAGTTCTGTAGCTGTTCTCGCGAGTGTGGCTCGCTCATCGGTTGTCACAATCAGAACCGGAACGGCAAAAAGGGCCTCTGTTTGGGATTCCTCTTTCCACTGGGCCGGCATCCAACGCGAAGAATCAAGTTTGCGACCGCGTGAGACGTGATCGCAATCGGCTCTGTGGACACTTAATCCCAAACCGGTTCGCATAAAGCCCCAAATCGCGTCGCCCGGAATCGGGTGGCAGCAGCCGGCAAGCTGGACGGCCACGCCTTCAGTACCGTGAATCGTTACGGGCACGCGACTTGTCGCCGGAGCTTTTTCCTGCGCCAGGCTTGTGATACGCGAAATCAAAACGGCAGCAAAGAGCTTGCCGAGCCCTACGTCTTGTAGGAGAGATTGTCGATTCGGTTCGTTGGTTTCTTTCAAAATCTTGTACCAAATCGGTTCCGGAACCGTATTGATGTCGAGTTTGGCCTCTAAAGCCGCCTTTTTTAACGCTTCCTGCCCGAGATTCACGGATTCTTCGGGGTTGCGCTCGCGCAAGAATTCACGAATCTTGGCCCGGGCTTTGCCCGTACGCACGAAGCGCAGCCATTCGGGAGCCGGATGTGAGGTCGGATCGGTGAGGATTTCGACCATGTCGCCGTTTCTCAGTTTCTTAGAAAGCGGAGCCTCTTCGCCGTTGACGCGACAAGCCACGGCTCCGTTTCCGATACCGGTGTGAATTTGGTAAGCAAAATCAATCGGGGTGGCGCCTTGCGGCAGTGACAGAATTCGGCTCTTGGGTGTAAAAACGTAGATGCGGTCCGGGAATAGGTCAATCTTGATGTTTTCGATAAATTCCGAGGGGTCCGATGTCGTCCGCTGAATTTCCATTAGGCTTTGGAGCCAGTTGGAAACAAGGTTTTGAATTTCACTTGTGTCCATGCCGTCGCCGTAAAGCCAATGAGCCAGAATGCCTTTCTCGGCAATGCGGTGCATCTTTTCGGTACGAATCTGGTATTCAACCGGGGTGCCTGAAGGACCGATAACCGTCGTGTGCAGACTCTGGTAGCCGTTAGCTTTCGGGATGGCGATAAAGTCTTTAAAGCGTCGATTGACGGGTTTGTAGAGTTTATGTAAGGCCCCGAGCGTTAAGTAGCACTCTTCGACCGTGCGTACGATGATACGAAACCCGTAGACGTCCAACACGTCGGAAAATGAGGCATGCGAATCGCGCATGCGGTTGTAAATTCCGTAAATGGTTTTGTCGCGCCCCTGAATGCGTGCTCGAATGTTGGATTTGGGAAGAGCCTCCCGCGTTTCTTTGAGGATGCGCTCTAAGACGGCACGGCGTTTGTCACGGGTGCGAAGAACATTGATGCGAAGAATTTCGTAGCGTCTCGGATATTGATTGATAAACGCCAGTTCCTGCAATTCCCGAAATAGGCCGTTAAGTCCCAAGCGGTGGGCAATCGGCACATAGATTTCCAGAGTTTCCGTGGCAATGCGCCGGCGTTTTTCCGGGCGCATCACGCCGAGCGTACGCATGTTATGCAATCGGTCGGCAAGTTTTACGAGGATAACGCGTACGTCGCGACTCATCGCTAAAAGCATCTTGCGAAAACTTTCGGCCTGAGCAATTTCGTTGGAAGAAAAGCTTATCTTCGTGAGCTTACTCACTCCGTCAACAAGGTCGGCAATCTGTACGCCGAAGCGCTGGACCATCTCGAACTTGCCCATGCCGGTGTCTTCTAAAACATCGTGCAAAAGACCGGCGCAAATCGTATCGGCATCCATGTGCCATTGGGCTAGGATGGAGGCAACTGCCAAGGGGTGGGTGATGTACGGCTCTCCGGATTTACGAAACTGCCCTAAATGCGCTTCGTCAGCGCACCTAAAGGCGTCTTTGACTTTGTCGATATCCGATTGGGCTAGATAAATCGCGCAGCGATCTAAAAGTTCTGCGCTCGTGACAATCTTGGCCGGTTTAGCCACAGAGAAAAAGAGCGGCAAATCAGCCGAGTCATCGAGCGCGTTTTCAGCACGGTCTAAGTACGCAACGTCATAGTCCTCGTCGCGTTCGGAGGATTGATTCGGCGAAGAAATTTTCCTCGTTGCTGTATCCATGCTTGTCCCCGGTCGGGTCTTGTGCCCCGAGGGCTTTCAACAATGGGTGCGAGAGCTCTCGCAACGCCGAAGAACGCCGGTTTTCAGGAGACGCGCTCGAGCATTTCCTTACCGATAAAGCCCTGCTCGATTTCGCGCAGCGCAATGACGGTATACTTGTCTTTGGTATCGACCTTCGGAGCATGTCCCTGAGCGAGCATGCGAGCTCGGTAAGTCGCGCAAAGAACCAGTTCGAAGCGGTTTGTCACCTTTTTCAGGCAATCTTCAACAGTAATACGTGCCATGTGAGTTCAATCGGTTTGAATTCGGAAAAAGGAAATTTTATAACAAAAATCACAAAAAAATCACAGCATCCGAGCAAAAAGAAGTCGTAGCAAGACCAAGTAACGAGGTCGGGACGACGTCCGGATGCATGGGATAAAAAACTTCGTGTGTCGCCGCGCGCCTTCTTGCGAAGTTTCCTTGTTCCGTGAGACGTTGCATCAAACGATAGGATGCCTGAACGTTGATTTGCAGCAAGCCGATGACATCCGACCGAGTCATGTCCGCACTTTCCGTAGCAACCCGTAGAACCAGTTCTTCATGCCTCAAGGTTCTGATATCGGACTGGCGCCTGTACTTAATCGTTTGATTCTGCGCCTTGTAGACCGCTCCAGTGAGACTGTATTCCTGAGCCTTGCCGGCGCCGACGGCTTCGATAAATCATCTCTTTGATGGATATCTCGATCTGCTGCCGAGTCCGAGTGGAGCCTAAAGGGCTGTGAGCGACTCAAGGTGCCTGGCGATTTCAGAAGTATTTCACAAGCCGAATGAGGCAAAAAGGGCCTTCTTGGCGTTTTTTTGAGCTTCAAACGCCAGTCGCGAGGCTTTGACAATCGTATGGAGCTCCTCGCAGGCCTTTTCAAAATCGTCATTGATGACAATGTAATCAAAGTGCGGGGCTTGACTGATTTCTAAAGCCGCTCCGGCCAGGCGCCTGGCAATCACATCGGGGGCATCGGTTGCTCGTCCCCTGAGGCGCTTTTCCAAAACAGACATCGAGGGCGGAAGAATGAATACAGCCGTCGCTTTCGGGAAAAGCGTTTTAATTTGGCGCGCTCCCTGCCAGTCGATTTCCAAAATGATGTCAGCCCCGAGCGACAGTTCCTTTTCAATCCAGATGCGGCACGTTCCGTAGTAGTTACCGTGCACGTAGGCCGTCTCCAGAAAATCTCCGGCTGCCTTTTTTCGGTTAAATTCCTCAAGCGTCACGAAGTTGTAATCGATGCCGTTTGTTTCGCCTGTGCGCGGTGCACGGGTGGTGTAGGACACGGACATTTTTAAGCGCCCGTCTCGGGCAATTAAGGCCTTATTAAGGGAACTTTTTCCGGCGCCTGAGGGGGCCGAAACGATAAAAAGGTGTCCGCGGGGACCTTCGATTTCAGGAGCAGGCATAATTTTCAATAGAACGCAAAAATTCGTTATCAGGGAAACCGACGTCAGGTTTTCCGGACCGGACGGCAAGGCGCATCTTAAAAAGTGGGGTGTGCTTTGCGCTAATATCTGAGTCCTCTTGAAGCGGGCAGTTTAGCAGAGCCGTACTCTGCCGTAAGCCGAAAGAGGCTCGAAGAACACTGATTTTTCTGTGTGCCGGTGCAAGATGTTTCTTGTCCGAGGCCCATAGGTTGGAGACGCACGATGCAGTACCACTTCCCGGTTGTCATCATTGACGAACACTACAACGCGCAAAACGCAAGCGGACTCGGGATTCGCGGTCTGGCGCAGGCACTCGAAGCGCTTGGCATGGAGGTGACGGCCGCGACGGCCTATTCGGACATGGCCAATATCGCAGCACACGCGAGCCGCGCTTCGGCGTTTATCGTAGGTCTTGTGGATGCGGACTTTCCGAAGGCCGGCAAAGAAAACGATACGGTGCACGAGTTGCGCGATTTCGTACGTAAGGTTCGCGTCTGTAGCCCTGATGTGCCGATTTTCCTATACGGAGAAACCAAAAGCGCCGCCGCCGTTCCCAACGATGTTACACGTGAATTACACGGGTTTATCCACATGTTCGAGGATACTCCCGAATTTGTGGCACGCTACATCGCCCGGGAAGCCAGGGAATATTTAGAGAGCCTTCCGCCGCCTTTTTTCAAGGCACTTACCCAATATGCAGCCGGTTCCTCGTATTCGTGGCACTGTCCGGGCCACTCGGGGGGCGTGGCATTTTTAAAAAGCCCGGTCGGGCAAATGTTTCATCAGTTTTTCGGCGAAAACATGCTGCGCGCGGATGTCTGTAATGCCGTTGAAGAACTCGGGCAACTTTTGGAACACACGGGCCCGGTGGCCAAGTCCGAGAAAAATGCAGCGCGCATCTTCGGATGCGACCACCTCTTTTTTGTCACGAACGGCACGTCGACCTCCAATAAGATTGTCTGGAATTATGCCGTGGCGCCGGGCGACGTGGTCGTCGTCGATCGCAACTGCCATAAATCGATTTTGCACGCCATTACGCTCACGGGAGCCATTCCCGTCTTTTTAACGCCCACACGCAATCAGTACGGCATCATCGGACCGATTCCGAAAAAAGAGTTTTCCATTAAAGAGATTGTGAAGAAAATTCGCGCGAACCCTCTCATTAAAGATAAGAGCGCTCGTCCGAGAATCCTGACTCTGACGCAATCAACGTACGACGGCATTGTCTACAACGACGAAGAGATTAAAAAGGGTTTAGACGGCCAGGTCGATATCCTTCATTTTGACGAGGCGTGGCTCCCGCATGCAGCGTTTCATCCTTTTTATCGGAACATGCACGCCATTGATCCGGCCAAGTCCCGCACGAAAGAAAGTCTCGTGTTTGCGACGCACTCGACGCATAAGCTCTTGGCCGGAATTTCTCAGGCAAGCCAGATTTGTGCGGAAAACTCCGAGACAAGAAAACTGGACCTGGCGAGCTTTAATGAATCCTTTCTCATGCACACGTCCACCTCGCCCCAGTACGCGATTATCGCAAGCTGCGACGTGGCCGCCTCGATGATGGAAGGGCGTGCCGGGCATGCTCTGGTCGATGAATCGCTTCAGGAGGCGTTGGATTTTCGGCGTGCTATGCGCGAGGTGGCACGCGACTACAAAGACTGGTGGTTTGATGTTTGGGGTCCGAAAAAACTTCCGCGTACGGGAATCGGCACACAAAAGGATTGGATGCTCGATGCGGGCGACACGTGGCACGGGTTCGGGGATGTGGCTCCGGGCTTTAACATGCTCGATCCGATTAAGGCGACGGTCGTCACACCGGGCTTAAATCTTGATGGGCACTTTGCCAAGACCGGTATTCCGGCAGCCGTTGTTACGAAGTACCTTTCCGAGCACGGCATCATTGTGGAAAAAACGGGGCTGTATTCGTTTTTCATCATGTTCACCATCGGCATTACCAAGAGCCGATGGAACACGATGGTCACCGAATTGCAGCAATTTAAAGATGCGTACGACGTCAATGCACCCTTGTGGCGTGTGATGCCTAAATTTATTACCGCCTTCCCGATGTATGAAAATAAGGGCCTCAAAGACTTGTGCCAAGCCGTACACGAGGCATATCACGCCGCCGATGTGGCACGCCTTACGACCGATATGTATATCTCGGAGATGCATCCGGCAATGACGCCAACAGACGCCTATGCGTGCCTCGTGCACAAAAAGACTGAACGCGTGAAAATCGATGAGCTTGAAGGGCGTATTTCTGCTGTTCTTTTAACGCCGTATCCGCCGGGAATTCCGCTTTTGGTCCCGGGCGAGCGAGTCAATCATCGCATCGTGCAGTATCTTAAATTTGCCCGTGACTTTACAGCTAAGTTCCCCGGGTTTGAAACCGATGTGCACGGACTTGTTAAAGAAAAGGATACGGACGACATCACGGAATATTTCCTCGATTGCGTCCGGGAGAAGTGAAAATGGCATTAAATATGGTGTATTTCCCGATTCGGTTGGTCACTGTCTTGACAGTCGAGGCAGCTCCCAAGTTTTTAGCGCGCTTGATTACGAGCGATGCGACAAAGCTGATGCAAGGGTCTGTCGTGCGCACGGCTCTTTTAAATGCCACCGGGGGACTTTTAGGAATCGTCCTTCTGACGCGAGAAGGGCAGGAGACGTACAAACTGTATTTAACGGACGACAATGCCGATGCCCTTGAGGCATGGATTCGTCAGGTCTCTCAGGCTTTCGATGCGGAAGTGCTCTCGGAAAAAGTGCCGATGATGCCGTATTTGGGCGATTTTGCCGGTCAGGCGCCCTCGCGCGGACATTTTGAAAAAAAGACGCACGTCACGCTCATCAATCGCGGATGGATTTCGTATGCCGTGGGCCCTGAGGACGCTTTAAAGTCCCTGATTAAGCAACTAACGGATGCCGGAGTCGAAGAGGGCCCCGTTGAGACCATTGAGGCGCTACGCGTCATGGCACGGGAACCGGCCCCAGGTCTTGAGTACGATGAGACGACAAGTCCCTTGGAGGCAGGCCTTGAGGATGCGCTGGACTTTTCCGATTCGGACCGTATCTTTATCGGTAGGGCACTGACGCAGGCACGCTTTGAAGCCAAAGACTATGAGCGCCTTCATCTTGTGGCCTTTAACATCCCGTTTGACCCGGCGGCTTTAACGGAAATGCCGCTTGTTGTGGTCGGGGAGCTCGGATATCAGCCGACATCGCTTGTGCGCATTCCGGAGATGAACCTGACGGCTTCTCTCGTGCGACTTCCGCCGAGTATCGAAATCGGGACGACTCTCGATGCGCTCGTGAAAACGGATCCGCCCTGCAACGCCAAGTCCGTTTTGGTTGTGTCGCCGCAAGCGTAATCTGCTCTCGTGATATTCTGAAAATTCTGTTCCCGAGTCACTCGGGGACGGATTTAGCGCGTTTGAAGAGGGACAAGATTGCGATAAACCGCGCAAATTTTCATCAAGTGCCTATGATAGAGACCGCACTCGGCGGAAGTCCGTATTCAGGGATGGTATAAGCGAAGTTTTCTTTTTGACGAAGAGCCTTTCAAAACTCAGCCTCAATTGAAAACTGTCTTCGCGGGAACATCTTTCAATCTACCGAGGTGAAATTGGAGGTTTCAAAAAGTATGCTTTGGGCAAATAGCCAAGAGAATGGAGAAAGGATTCGGCCGGCATCTCATGCTGTTGGTGTGTGCCCTCTTTGTTGCGGTCCGGTTATCGCTGTTTGCGGGAACAAACGCATTTGGCATTGGCGTCATTCATCCGATGCCCAATGTCCCTTTTCTAAAAACGAAACGCCCTGGCATAGAGGATGGAAGAATCAGTTCCCCGAAAAATGGCAAGAAATCATCCGCTACGATTCTCTGACCAAAGAAAAACACATCGCTGATGTCATGACGCCACAAGGCTTTGTTTTGGAATTCCAGCATTCTCCCATGCCGGAAGAAGAACGGATTTCTCGGGAGAAGTTTCACAAAACAATGGCGTGGGTTGTTGATTGCTCTGAGAGTAAGCGCGACAAGACTAGGCTCGCCAAGAATCGCCTAACTACTCTACATCTTTTAAAATCTGGCATGCATAATTGTTACCTGACTCGGTTTAATTTCGAGAAGGAACTATTTCGGAATGAGTGGCTGAACTCCGCAGTCCCTGTAGTTTTCGACTACGGCCAAGAGTTTTGCTTAGGAGACGAAGAGTTTAAAGGAAGGGTTGTGTGTCTCTTTCCGAAGCAAGTCAATCGATTCGGTGTTGTCTTGATTATCGAGAAGCAGCGGTTGATAAAACAAATTCAAGATAATCAGTGGACATTTTTGACAGACAGCACTATCTACAACAAGGTATTTGACTGTTTGAGGCAAAACGGTGATATTGCTCGCAATAGTGACGCAGAAATAAAACAGCGAGTTGTTCCTGTTGCCCCGAGGAAAAAGGAGCCGAAAGGCGGATTCGTTTCGCAGTCTTCTTGCCCCATTAAAGAACCGGCGCAACCTCATGCTCCCGTAGTCAATAATGCTACATGGTCGGAAAGGACCTTCGCTAAAGCAGGGGAGAGAGTAAGACTCTCCCTTTCGAATAGTTGGAAACGTCGCAAGTGACTTCTTTAGGCTTTTAAAGTCTGAAGGTCTGCTCACGGCTTTCTCGTCAGCCGAAAACTTCCCCTTATTGCGGACAGTTCCCTGTTAAAGCAATCCCGTGAGGGAGAGCATTCTACGGGATGCTTATCAGAAAGCGTTTTTCCAATAAAGTTGCTTTTTTGTAAACGCCAATGTTATTCAGCGCGGTCGCCTACAAGAATTGGAACAGTCTTATCGTCACCGCCTTTAGTCCTGTAGCGAAAGGTATTAACTACTCGGGGATTCTTCAACGCGATAATCTTGCTGTCATACATCATGGAGTCCATCGTGCGAGGAATGTAGCCGACTTCAGAAGAGTCAAAATCGAAATAGTCCTTACACTGGCTTTCAGAAGAGTTCTTGCATTTGAAAACTAAGGCGTCTCCGTTTTCCAATACTTGTAAAACCCTGTAATACGCCATCTCGTTAACTTCGGCCGGCTCGTTTGGCTCTTCTGTCGGGGTTGTTAAAGTCGGCTGATTCACTACGGAGGGTTTATAAGAGTCCTGATTCGCACTGTCTAGCGCCATTTCCGAGCATCCGAATAAAAGCGGAACAACAAAAGTAGATAGCATCAGATGAGTCAGTTTCATTTTTTCCTCCGAAGGGTTTCGTGATTTGAGTTTAGCACCGGCATTGTTGGCGCCTGATGTTTAGCATGAGGAGCTACTAGGGAAGGTATCGTTCTGGTTTTTGTGGCTATGACTTTACTTTTCGAGACCGGTTTTTCAAAAGTCATTCGCAAGTTGCTCAATGGACCAAAAATGTTTTCATTAGAATGCCGTTGCTTATAAGTACAAGACTGGCGTTGCCAGAGAATTTGATTTAGCCACCGGATGAAAACCGTGATCGCAAAAACACTGTACGTGCGCAGCTTCGGTTGCCAAATGAATGACTATGACTCGAGCCGTATCGCCGATTTACTCATCGATCGTTACGGACTGAAACGGGTAGCAAGTCCGCAAGAGGCCGACATCGTTGTGATGGTTACCTGCTCGATTCGAGAAAAAGCCCACGAAAAAACCTTTTCCGACTTAGGGCGCCTGCGCGAGATGAAAAAACTGCATCCCGGGATGCTCATTGCCGTCGGCGGCTGTGTAGCGAGCTTAGAAGGTGCCGGAATTCTGACGCGTGCCCCGTGGGTTGACGTGGTTTTCGGACCGCAGACACTGCACCGCTTGCCGGATTTACTTGAAGAACGGTTGAAAACAGGTAAGCCCCAAGTGGATACCTCGTTTCCCGAAATCGAAAAATTTGATTGCTTACCTAAGCCCTGTGTTCAAGGGGCAACGGCGTTTTGTTCCATCATGGAGGGGTGCAGTCACTTTTGCTCGTACTGCATTGTCCCGTATACGCGAGGCGCAGAAATCAGTCGTCCCGTGATGGACGTTTTGGTCGAGTGTGCGCAGCTTGCCGACCAGGGGGTCAAAGAAATTACGCTCCTCGGGCAAAACGTCAACGGCTATCGGGGGCGGTCTCCTGACGGCACGACAGCCGATTTTGCTCTTCTGTTGGACTACGTGGCGGAAATCGAGGGTATTGAGCGTATCCGCTTTATGACAAGCCACCCGACGGAGTTTTCCGATCGGTTGATTGATGCATTTGCACGGTTGTCGAAACTTGCCAATCACGTGCACCTGCCGGCCCAAAGCGGATCGAACAAGATTCTGGCAGCCATGAAGCGCGGCTATACGCGAGAAGAATACTTGGACCGCGTCGAAAAGCTTCGGGCCGTGCGCCCGGGGATTTCGATTTCCACCGATATCATCGTTGGATTCCCGGGAGAGACCGAAGAAGACTTCCTCGAATCGATGTCGCTTGTGAAAGAAGCGAATTTTGACGCAAGTTTTTCGTTTGTGTACTCCAAGAGACCGGGAACCCCGGCTGCGCGCCTTGAGGACACAACGCCGCAATCGGTTAAATTGGCGCGCTTACAGAAACTCCAGGCTCTGATCGATGAGCAAGCGAAGGCCGTTTCCGAGTCGATGGTCGGGAAAATCGAACGGTGCCTTGTTGTCGGTCCCGCCCGTCGCGGTCAGGGGTTATTAAGTGCCCGTACCGACAACAATCGCATTGTCAATTTCCCGGGTGACGTGTCTCTTATTAACACGGTTGTTGACGTACGCATCACCGCCGTCAATAGCCATACGCTCGGAGGCGAACGTGTCGGAGAAAAATAAAGAGGAGACCCTCTTTTTTACCTTTGATGCCACGGCCGGCGAAGCGGCGCAACTTGTCGGACCCTTGGAAGAAAACTTAAGGCGCATCGAAGCGGCCTTTCAAATCAAGATCCATCGTCGCGGAACACGCTTTACGTTAACGGGCGAGAAAGCGGCCGGCGCGCTTCGCGTTTTGGAACTTTGTGCCGGGCGGATTTTGTCCGGCGATCCGATTCGCGGCGAAGACGTGGATTTAGCTTGTATTGGCGAGGCCGCTGACGGGAAAGCCGGCAACGCTCCCGAGGCTGTGTGCCTTAAGACGCGGAAAGCGGGGCTTAAACCGAGAACGCCCCATCAGCGCGAGTATCTTAAGGCACTGCTTACGACCGATATTACGTTCGGAATCGGACCGGCGGGAACGGGAAAAACGTATTTGGCCGTTGCGGCGGCGGTCGATGCCTATGAGCGCAATGTTGTGGAACGCATCGTTCTTACGCGTCCTGCGGTTGAAGCCGGCGAGCGTTTGGGGTTTTTACCCGGCGACTTGGCGCAAAAGGTCGATCCGTATTTAAGACCCCTTTATGACGCGCTTTACGATTTACTCGGTTTTGAGCGCACGCAGCGCCTGATTGAAAAGCAAATTATCGAAATTGCTCCCTTAGCCTACATGCGCGGGCGGACCTTAAATAACGCCTTTGTCATTTTAGATGAGGCGCAAAACACGACGCGCGAGCAAATGAAGATGTTTTTAACGCGTATCGGATTCGGGACGCATGCGGTTGTTAACGGGGATGTGACACAGATCGATTTGCCGCACGGAGCCAAAAGCGGTCTTGCCGATGCAGCTGCCATCCTTAAAGACGTCGTCGGGATTTCATTTGTCCGGTTTGATGCGACCGATATCGTGCGTCATCCGCTTGTAGGGGCCATCGTTCGCGCGTATGACGCCGTTAAAAAGAGAGGGGAGTAACACCGTGACGGAAAAAAAGTTGGCACTGACCTTTGAGCGCGCCGACGGAGGCGTAGGACCCCTCAAGCGCCTTCCGACACGCCGAGAAATGACGTCTTGGATTCGAGCGGCCGTCTGCCGTCCCGCAATTCTCACCGTGCGTTTTGTGGGAGAAGTTGAGGGGCGGGACCTTAATGCTCGCTACCGGAAAAAAGACTATCCGACTAATGTTTTGACGTTTGACTACGCGCATAAACCGATTGCCGAGGCCGACATCGTCGTTTGCACCTCGGTTCTTCTTAAAGAAGCCGCTGCACAAGGAAAGAGTTTTCGGGCGCACTTGGCGCACCTACTCATTCACGGCGTGTTGCATGCGATGGGCTATGACCACGTGACCGACGAGCAGGCCCAAAAAATGGAAGCTCTTGAGACTCGCATTCTCAAAAAACTCGGATTTCCCAATCCGTATTCGGATCGGGCTCGGGGACACTAAAGGATGCACGCCATGTTCCGTGACGCTCGGCTAAAGCCTGTCTTGGTACTCACAAGCTTTTTAGGGCTCGGGATTGTTGCCTCGCTCGGGTTTCGCTTTCCGGGAGCGTATTTTTGGACGGCCGTGGCGTTTGTCGGGTTCATCTACCTACTTATAAAAGAAAGTCATCCGAAAGGCGGGGCGCTTGACGCGTTTTCGTTCGGAATCGGCTATTTTGCCTCGGGTTTGACCTGGGTCTTTCACTCGGTTTATGTGTACGGTAATGCTCCGTGGCTTTTTGCCGCGCTCTCTGTTTTGGCGCTTTCGGCGGTCTTGTCGCTTTTCCCGGCAGCCGCCGGGTACTTGGCCGTCAAAATTCGGGTTCCGAATGCTCTGAAGGCCTCGCTTTTAATTCCGCTTTTGTGGACGGGGGCCGAGTTTTTGCGCGGCGAGTGGATCGGCGGCTTCGGATGGCTTTCGGTCGGATACGCGTTTACGGACAATATGCTTTCTTCATGCGCACCGATTCTCGGTGTGTATGGTGTGACGCTTGTAATCCTTCTTGCCTTAGGGGGAGCTTCCGCGGTTTTGATGCGAAGCGAAGCTCTGGCAGCTCGCCTTCTTTCGGGGCTTATTTGTGTCACGGCGGTGCTCGGGGCCTATGCATTAAAAGACATTGCTTGGTCGAGTCCGACTTCGCGTCTGGAAGTGCGGCTGGTGCAACCGGACCTGCCGGTCACAACGCGTGCGACCTACGCCATGCAGCAAAAAGCGCTTGAACGCGTTGAGGCGATGAGCCTTTCGCATCCCGTCGGGCGTCCCATTGATTTGATTTTGTGGCCCGAGAGCGTGTACGCGTTCTTGCCGGCTGCCCTTCCGGAAGCTTGGAAAGAAATTCCACAAAAAGTAGCGAAAAAACAAGGTTCCGAGGTTCTTTTCAATGCATTTTCGATGCCCGCAAAACGCGCGATTTCCAATAGCCTGTATCTTGCCGACGCTTCAAAAACGCGCCCGATTTACTCCAAGCGCCACCTTGTGCCTTTCGGGGAGTTTGTTCCGTACGGCTTTCGTTGGTTGGTCGACGCCTTAGCCATCCCGATGGCAGACCAAGTCTCGGGTTCAGTGCCCTCCGAGCCTGTCTCGGTGGCAGGTGTTCCGACGGCCCTCGGGATTTGCTACGAGAATATGTTTCCGGCGGAACTGGCGGACTGGTTTAACGTCGGGAATCCGAACCTCATTATCTATAGCGCCAACCTCGGGTGGTTTTCCGAGGACGCTGTGCGTGAGTTTTCTCAAATGAGTCGTATGCGGGCCAAAGAAGCGGCGCGTCCCGTGTTGCAGGTGATAAATAACGCTGGATCCGCTCTTTTTGACCCGACAGGGGTTGAATTAAGGCGCGCCGGTCTCGGAGCTCAAAACTTAGATGTGACGGTTCGCCTTTACGGAGGAACCTCAACTCCGTTTATGCGCTACGGCTTTGCGGTTTTCGGGGGCATCTGGGCGCTTCTTTTCGCAACAATTTTCGGGTTTTGCCGGCTCGCAAACCGCTTTTCTCGGAAAAGCGAAGTCTAAACGGCTAAAATCCTGTCCCGATTGTTCTTTAGCCCGTCGGTTTTTCCCACGGGCTCTTTCCCGTTGTCTCAAATGGGTCTTGAAGTCACGAAAAGGAAATTATGATTACCTTTCAGGAAGTCATCCTGCGCCTGCAGGAGTATTGGAATCAGCAAGGTTGCGGGATTTTGCAGCCGATTGATATCGAAGTCGGTGCCGGCACGAGCCATACGGCAACGTTTTTGCGGGCTTTAGGCCCCGAACCTTGGCGCGCTGCTTACGTGCAACCGAGCCGCCGTCCGAAGGATGCCCGGTACGGAGAAAACCCCAATCGCCTGCATCAGCACCATCAGTTTCAGGTGGTTTTAAAGCCGGCTCCCGTCAATATCGTGGATTTGTATTTGGATTCACTTCGGGCCCTCGGAATCGATACGCTCGTCAATGACATTCGCTTTGTCGAAGACAACTGGGAAAACCCGACCCTCGGAGCTTGGGGGCTTGGGTGGGAAATCTGGATGAACGGCATGGAAGTGACGCAGTTTACGTACTTTCAGCAAGTGGGCGGCTTGGAATGTAAACCCATCACAGGCGAGATTACCTACGGCCTCGAACGCCTGACGATGTACCTACAAAACTGCGACAACGTTTTCGATTTAGTCTACACGAACTGGAAGGACGGAGCGGGTAACGCCAGAACGCTGACCTACGGGGACGTGTTCCACCAAAACGAAGTCGAGCAGAGTATCTACAACTTCGAAGCAAGTGACCCCGTCAAGCTTTTCGGACAATTCGACTACTTTGAAAGCGAGGCCAAGCGCCTGATGGATTTAAAACTTGCTCTTCCTGCCTATGAGATGGTTTTAAAGGCCGGCCACACATTCAATCTCTTGGATGCCCGGGGTGCGATTTCCGTTACCGAGCGTGCGGCCTACATTGCCCGCATCCGTGCCGTGAGCCGAGCGGTGGCACAAAGTTACTATGAGTCGCGCGAACGGCTCGGTTTCCCGATGTTGAAAGCGAAATAAAAAGGGTGAAAAGAAATGACCAGTTTGCTTGTTGAATTTCAGACCGAAGAGCTGCCCCCGAAGGCGCTCAAGAAGCTTTCAGCGGCGTTTGCCGAGGGTGTGTTCCGCGGGCTACGCGAAAAGCACTTTACGGGATCGGCCTCGGAGGTAACGCCCTTCGGCTCGCCGCGTCGCATGGCCGTTCTCGTGACCGATGTTGCGGCAAAGTCTCCCGATGAGCCGTTCCGTCAGAAACTTGTTCCCGTTCAGGTCGGGTTAAATTTTGACGGTCAGGCGACCCCCGCTCTCACGAAGAAGATGGCTACCCTGGAAATTTCCTGTCCCGTTTCCGAGTTATCGCACGTGACGGAAGGAAAGAACACGTATTTGTATTACGACGGTGTGCGTGCCGGAGTTCCTTTGACCGAAGGGTTGCAAAAGATTTTGGAAGAAACCGTCAAGGCACTTCCCATCCCGAAAGTGATGAATTATCAATTGGCTGACGGCGTAACGACCGTGCAGTTCGTGCGCCCGGTCAAGCACCTGACGGCCCTGTATGGGCAATCCGTTGTTCCGGTGACGCTTTTCGGCCTTTCCGCTGATCGTGTCACGTCCGGACACCGTTTTCACACCCAGGGATTAATTGCGATTGACAGCGCCGATGACTACGAAGAAACGCTTTTTAGGAAAGGCAAAGTCATCGCGAACTATGAGCGGCGCCGTGCCGTTCTCGTGGACCTGCTTAAAAAGGAGGCGGCCAAAGACGGCGGGACGCTCATTGCCCCCGAAGTCTTAATTGACGAAACCAATTCGCTGACGGAGTGGCCTGTTATCTACACGTCGACGTTTGAAGAAAAGTACCTTGCCGTTCCCGAAGAGTGCTTGATTCTGACGATGCAGACCAATCAGAAGTATTTCCCGATGCGCGATGCCGCCGGGCGCCTGATGAATCGCTTTTGCCTTGTTTCGCACATTGAGGCTAAGGACGGCGGCGAGGCGATTCGTTCCGGTAACGCGCGTGTCGTACGCGCTCGCCTTGCCGATGCCGAGTTCTTTTACAAGGAAGACTGCAAGGAGACTCTTGCAAGTCGCGTTGAAGGTCTTAAACACGTTGTCTATCATAACAAACTCGGCACTCAGGCCGATCGCGTCAAACGCGTGATGGAACTGGCGGCATCGGTTGCCGGAAAAATCGGCGCCGATGCGGAGAAATCCAGGCGAGCGGCGTACCTGGCTAAGGCCGATCTTCGGACCCTCATGGTAGGAGAGTTTCCGGAATTGCAGGGCATCATGGGTGAGTACTACGCGAAAAACGACAAGGAAGACCCGGAGGTTGCGCTTGCCGTTCGCGAGCATTATGCGCCGCGCTTTGCGGGCGATGCCCTCCCGAGTACGCCCGTGTCGATGGCCGTTGCCATCGCCGACAAGCTCGAAACCTTAACGGGAATGTTCGGTATCGGACTTCTGCCGACCGGCGATAAGGATCCTTTTGCGTTGCGTCGCCATGCGCTCGGTATTTTGCGCATGATTATCGAGCGCAATTTGGACTTAAGTTTGGAAGACCTCGTGAAAAGCGCCTTTGCTGTCGAGCTTTCCGTGCCCGGCGTTCAGGATGCGACCGACGCCCTCATGACGTTCTTTTTCGATCGCCTGCGAGTCATGCTTCGTGATGAAGAGTACTCGGCTCAGGAAGTCGATGCTGTTCTTGCCAAACACATTGTCAAGCCCGCCGATTTCGTGCGTCGCATCGAAGCGGTCAAGAAGTTCATGATGCTTCCGGAAGCGCAGAGTTTGTCCGATGCCAACAAGCGTATCGGAAACATCTTAAAGAAGGTCACAGGCGACATTCCCGACGCGGTTTGCGAGGGGTTACTTAAGGAGCCTGCCGAGCAGGAGCTTTATAAGGCCCTTTGCGAGCACGAACCCGTAGCACGTCTTTTGTATGAAAACAGCGGCTACGAAGGGATGCTCGCATCGCTTACGCCCCTAAAAGTCCCTGTCGATCGCTTCTTTGCCGATGTGATGGTCAATGCCGAAGATTCGGCTGTTCGAGCCAACCGTCAGGCCCTGTTAAAGCGCCTGAATGTGCTCATGAACAGTGTGGCCGAACTCTCGCATCTGGCTAACTAGAGGCATTGTCGTATGCGCCTTTTGCGTTCGCTTCTTTATTACGCGCTTCTACTGATTGCGGTCGTTCCCGTCGGCATCGGTTGTCTTTTCACGTGGCCCGTAACGAGCACCAAGTGGCGCTACGACGTTTTCGAGCGGCCTTACATGCGCTTTGCCGTGCAGTGCGCACGGGTCATTTGCGGCTTGGATTTTGAGGTACGGGGACTTGATAACGTTCCCGCGACCGGCGAGCGCGTCGTGATTTTTTGCAAGCACCAATCGGCTTGGGAAACGCTTTTTCTTCCGGCGTACATTCCCGGGTACATTGCCTATGTGTACAAGGAGTCGTTGCACTGGATTCCGTTTTTCGGCTGGGCAGCCAAGTCCATGAAAATGATTCCGATTGACCGCAAAAACGGTCGACTTGCCTTCGAGCAGATTATGCGCGCAGGTGCACGCCTTTTAAATGCCGGTTGGTGGATCGGCATTTTCCCGGAAGGCACGCGTGTAGCGCCCGGGGCGGAAAGTACCTTTAAGACGGGCGGTGCTCGATTTGCCGTTCGTCAAAAGGCGCGCGTGCTTCCGATTGCTGTCAATTCCGGCGAATTCTGGGCTAAAAACGCCCTGGAAAAGACGCCGGGTAAAATTATCGTTTCCATCGGTCCGGCCATCGATACGCAGGATAGAGACTTTAACGAAGTCAATCACCTGGCGAGCGCTTGGATTGAAGAAGAAGTGCGCCGTATCGGAAACCCTCGGTTCTATGACGCATCCGGCACCTGAGCAACTCTCGCTTTTTGACGCGACCGACAACAAGGCTCCGTCGACACCTTCTTCCCGAAGCGAAGGCAACGCGCTACTGACGCTTACGCCTCAAATTCCTTATGTCCTCAAGCGCGTGCGACGTCGCTCGATCGGGCTACGCATCGGACCGGCAGGCTTAGAAGTCTCGGCTCCGCGCTATGTCAGTCAGACGGAAATCGACCGCATCGTGACCCAAAAGCGCGGTTGGATTGAAAAGAAACTTGCTGAGCGCGCCGCATGGCGTGAACGGGAAGGCATCGGTGCGATGCGCTTTGAAAACGGAGGTCTGATTCCGTATCGCGGCTCGCGCCTTAGCCTAAGCGTGCTCGGAGTGCCTAAGACGGGACTACTTACCGACGGAAAGACCTTGGCCCTCGCACTTCCCCCGACAGCCGAATCAAGTCGCATTCGCGAGGCCGCACTGGCGTGGCTTGTCAGTCAGGCTCAAAACGTCATCGGCGAGCGCATGAGGTATTGGATCGCCAAAACGGGCCTTACGCCGCGCTCCTGGCGCCTTTCGAATACACACGCGAGGTGGGGAAGTTGCTCAGTAGATCGCTCGATTCGCCTGTGTTGGCGCCTGATTTTCTTTCCCGATGATGTGATCGATTACGTTGTCGTGCATGAACTCACGCACATCAAACACATGGACCACTCGACTCGGTTTTGGCAAGACGTGCAAGAAGTTCTTCCCGACTATGTGCATTCTCGTGAAAAATTACTCGGAGTTCCGGCCGGCGAATTGGAGTTCTGACAGGGAAGTCAAAGGTAAATTCACTGATTTAAAAGAAGAAATTTTATTTATTCCCGGATTCGCCGAGCTGGGCAGAATGTGGTAGAGTTCGGTAGAAAAGTGGGAAAAAGTGGTTTCCCTTCGTATCGTTTGCCTTTAATCCGCACAGAGGAATCGGACGTGTTCCAAGGAACATCGTTACTGACGCTTGATTCTCGCGGCCGTATCGGAATCCCCGCACGGCACCGCGAGGCTTTCAAGGTTTCCGATGTGACGCTGACGCGCCACCCGGACGGCTGTGTGCTGTTGTATCCGAGAGCGCTTTGGGAAGAAAAAAAAGCAGCTCTAACGGCCTTGCCGTACGCCTCGCGTGTCTTTCAAAGAATCGTTCTCGGTAGTGCTGTCGATCTTCAAATCGATGCCGTCGGTCGTATTTTGATTCCAAGTGAGTTAAGAACTCTGTGTGCATTAACGCGCAAGGTCGCACTTGTGGGCTTAGGCGACCACTTGGAAATTTGGGATAGCACGCGTCTTTTGGAACAAGAAAAGAGCGGGCTTGAAAAAGGATTCGGCGAGGCCGCCGAAAGCTTTCGATTTTAGGGGGTGATGATGAGCGTTTTAAGCGACTCACAGGGACCCCTGACACACGTACCCGTTTTGGCTCGTGACGTTCCGGCGGCTCTTATCGGCAATCGTGACGGCCTTTATGTCGATGCCACATTCGGCCGGGGCGGTCATACACGGCTCCTGTTAAATGCATTAAGTCCGAAGGCCCGTCTTTTTGCCTTAGATCGCGACAAGGAGGCCGTGGCGTATGCTCAAAACGTGGTCGACCCCCGTTTTACGATGATTGCCTCGCCCTTTTCCCGCATGAAAGAGGTCCTCTCTTCCTACGGAATTGAAAAAGTCGACGGCATTTTGATGGATTTGGGCATCAGTAGTCCGCAAATCGACGATCCGAGACGCGGATTTTCATTTCGCGCCGACGGACCTTTGGATATGCGCATGGATCAGGGGACAGGACCGACGGCCTCCGAGTGGCTTATGGCCGCAGATGAATCGCGCATCCAAACCGTGTTACGTGAGTACGGCGAAGAGCGGTATGCCAAAGCCATTGCCAAAGCGATTGTCAAAGCGCAAGAAACCGGACCGATTCGCACGACGGCTTCCCTTGCTCGCCTTGTGGAAAAGACCATCCCGAGAAGTCTGCGTGACGGGGCTCAGCACCCGGCCACACGCACGTTTCAGGCCATTCGAATTGCCGTAAACGATGAGTTCGGCGAGCTGCGGTGTGCTTTAAATGCCGCCGGAAGCTTGCTCGCTCCGGGTGGTCGCTTGGTGGTCATTGCGTTTCACTCGCTCGAGGACCGAATCGTCAAGCGTTTTTTTGCGTCCGGCCTACACCCGCAAGTCGATCCTCGTCTGGTGCTTCCGGAGTGTGATCTTCCGCCTCCTCTATGGAGGGCGTGCAAGCGAATTTTTCCCGGTCGTGAGGAAATTCAAGAAAATGCGCGCTCCCGTAGTGCCGTCTTGCGGGTAGCAACGCGCACCGAGGAATCTTGGCGCGAGGGAGAAGGCCATGCGCTTTAGCCTCACGCAAATATCCGATCGCGTTTTGACCGTCGTTACGGTGGCAAGCGGCTTTGTTCTCCTTTTTAGTTGCTTTGCGCTTGTTCGGATGCAATACGAAGTGCGCACGCTTACGGCGGAAAAAGAGCGGGCCGAGCGTGTGCATCACGCCCTTACGGATGAGGCCAGTCAATTGGCTCTCGATCTTTCGAAAGCTGCCCTGCCCAAATACGTCATCGCACGAGCCGGAGATCTCGGATACGTGAATGCCGACGTCACCAATACGGTCATGATTCAGGTTCCCGCCTCCAAACTCGGTCACATTCGCCTTGAGGTGCACAAATGAAACGCGTGGACCTAACGTGGATATGGCATAAAGTTCACGCGAAGGCGCTTGCAATCTTGCGCGCTGACAGCACGCCGCGTCGCAATGAAAGCTCGGGTATCGATTCGATGCTCGGCGTACAGATTTCTCCGAAACGCAGCCGGCAACTCTTTTGCCTGATGACGGCGGTCTTCGGAATCGTGATGTGTCGGGCGGCCTACTTGCAGTGCGGGATTCAAACCGAGTTTTTGCAAAAGAAAGGCGAGGAGCGCTACGCACGCACGATTTCCGTTCCGGCGCAACGCGGACGGATTCTCGACCGAAACGGCGTTGTTCTTGCCAGTTCGATTCCGGCCAAAAGTATTTGGGCGATTCCCTTCGAGACACTCGGAGCCGACAAGGGGCAGTTAAAGGAATTGGCATCGCTCCTTGAGGTGCCGACATCGACCCTTTTAGGTAAGCTCACAAGCAAAAAAGAAAGCACCTTCGTGTACCTGGCCCGAAAGGTTGACTTAGAAACCGCGCAAAAGATTGCTGACCTGCGCATTCCGGGCGTTTATGATGAAGACGAAGCCAAGCGCAACTACCCGGACGGCGAGGTCTCGGCGCATGTCGTGGGCTACACCGATACCGATAATCACGGGCGAGAGGGCGTAGAGCTTGCGTGTGAAGAGACACTTTCCGGCCAAAAAGGCATGCGTTATGTGATTCGCGATCGCTTGGGACAGCGTATCGACAGCGCTTGGCTTAAAGAGGCCACACGCGGACGCGACGTGGTGCTTTCGATTGATTCGCGCTTGCAATACATCGCCTACAAGGCTGTGCGCCGCGCCGTGGAAGATGCCCGCGCCAAGGCCGGGGCTGTTGTTGTGGCCGATGTGCACACGGGCGAAATCCTGGCGATGAATAACTGGCCGACTTATGACCCTAACCAGCGCAAGGATCTTCGGATTGAAAACGTGCGTAACCGGGTTTTGACCGACATGTTCGAGCCCGGGAGCACGATGAAGCCTTTTGCGATTGCCAAGGCCTTGGACCTGGGGATTGTTCGCCCCGATACGCTGGTGGAAACGGGTCCCGGGATTTTGAATATCGGCGATAGGAGTATTTCCGATACCCACAACTACGGCATGCTGACCGTGAGCCAAATCGTTTCGAAGTCATCCAATATCGGCACCTGCAAGATTGCTCTGGAAATTAATAGCGAAGACTTGTGGGCTACGTACGATGCCTTGGGGTTCGGTAAGGTTCCCAATGTGCATTTCCCCGGTGCGATTCGCGGAAAGCTTCGCCGCGGCAATCTGTGGCGCCCTGTGGAAAAAGCCACGATTTCGTACGGCTACGGGATTTCGGTCTCGCTTATGCAGCTTGTGCGGGCCTACACGGCCTTGGCGCGTAACGGAGACGTGATTGATTTGACTTTTAAAAAGAGTCCGCGAGAAGCCGTCGGTCAGCAGGTTTTCCGTCCGGAAGTGGCGCGTCAAATGCGGACCATGATGAGTAACACGGTTTTACAAGGCGGCACGGCTCAGCGTGTTAACGTGCAGGGCTACACGGTAGCCGGTAAGACCGGTACGGCCAATAAATTACGCGACGGCAAATACGTTGATAAGCTCGCGGTCGGAAGCTTTATCGGTATGGCTCCGGCGAGTCACCCGCGCCTTATTGTTGCCGTTATGATCGATGAGCCGACACGCGGGAGCTATTTCGGCGGCACGGTTGCGGCGCCCGTCTTTAACGAAGTGATGGCCGGGGCGTTGCGCCTGATCGGTGTCAATCCCGATGCGCCGGACTACGTGGCGGGGCCCGGAATCTCAATTCGGGGTATTCGGCATGAAGGAAGTTTTTAAAGAACGATCGGCGGTCGCTCACTGGCTCCACGCACGATGCGGTGCAGGAGCTCATTTGCGGATTGATTCTCGCGATGTCGCCTCAGGCGACGTTTTTGTTGCGTTAAAAGGCGAAAAGACCGACGGACTACGGTTTGTGCCTGTAGCCGCCGCGCTCGGGGCCCGTGCGGTTTTAACCGAAGAGCGCAAACGGCCTCTTGCTCCGAGTGAAATCGAAGTGCTTGAGGTCAAAGATCTTCGAAGCCGCTTAGGGACGATTGCCTCGGACTTTTACCGCAATCCGTCAGCCTCTCTTTACGGAACGGCCGTTACGGGAACAAACGGAAAGACGAGTATCAGCCATTGGTGTGCGGCGCTTTTAACAAAGCTTTCGATGCCGTGCGCAGCCATCGGGACCATCGGAACGTTTTTCCTCGGGTCGTCCTTTAAGGCGCCAGCCTTAACAACGCCCGATGCCGTGAGTACTCAAGGGCTCTTGTATGACTTAAAGGAAGCGGGTGCTAAGGCCTTTGCGATTGAAGCGAGTTCCATCGGTCTTGTGCGGGGGCGCCTTTCGGGGGTGTCTTTTAAGACGGCGGTCTTTACGAACTTAACGCGCGATCACTTGGATTACCACAAGACCTTTGAGGCGTACGGGAAGGCCAAGGCAATTCTTTTTGATTGGCCGGAGCTTAAAAATGCCGTCATCAATCTCGATGATGCCTTCGGCAGATGTCTTGCGAAAAAAACGTGCGAGAGATCTGTTACGACAGTCGGTTATTTCATCGAGGGCGTCACACCGGAAGCGGACCTTACAGAGCTACCCGTCAAGCGCCTTGCGGCGCGATGCGTTCGTTCGAGCGAATCGGGCATGTGTTTTGAAGTGCTCTGGGACGGAAAAACCTATGAGTTGCACGCTAAAGTTCTCGGGCTATTTAATGTCTATAACCTACTGGCGGTTGCGGGGGTTGCTCTGACAGCCGGATTTGCTCCCGAAGCGGTTTTTGAAAACTTGGCCCAATTGCGTCCCCCGGCCGGGCGCCTACAGGTCTTTTCTCGTCCGGGGATGCCGCTTGCCGTTGTCGATTACTGCCACACACCCGATGCGATTGAAAAAGCCTTAGCCGCTCTTCGCCCGACGGCGCGCGAGCGGGGCGGACGTCTGTGGATTCTTGTCGGGGCCGGCGGTGATCGCGATCACGGCAAACGCCCGGAGATGGGAAGAGTTGCCGAACAAAATGCCGACTGCGTGGTGGTCACAAGTGACAATCCGCGTTCGGAGAATCCGGCGCAAATTGCCTCTGATGTGTGTGCGGGCATGAAAAATCCGGCGCCCGTCGTGATTCTCAATCGCCGTGAAGCGATTATCGAGACCTTTTGTAAGGCGTTACCCGAGGACATTATCCTTGTTGCCGGTAAGGGGCACGAGGACTATCAGGAAATTGCCGGTGTCCGGCACCACTTTAGCGACGCTGAAACGGTCCGGGAAGCAGCCAATGAGCGTTTCGTTCGAGAAAAGTTAACGTCATAGAAGAAGCCATGCACGAGCCAACGACGAACCAACACTGGACATTAAGCGAGCTTTGTCAGGCCCTTAAGGACGACCTTGTCGCCCTTAAAGGGAGCACGCGTCAAACGTTTCCTTCGATTACAACCGACAGCCGTGCCGTTGCGAAAGGGCAGGTTTTCGTCGCTCTTGTGGGCGAAAAATTCGACGGGCACGACTATGCACTTGCGGCTGAAAAAGCCGGGGCCGGTGCTCTGGTTTTAAATCGCTCCGTGGGAGCCGCGTGTCCGGAATTAATTGTGAACGATACGGACGAGGCTTACGGGCGACTGGCGCGCTTTTGGAGGCACCGGTTTTCGCTTCCTGTAATTGCCGTTGTCGGATCGAACGGCAAAACCACGACAACGCAGATGGTGGGGGCCGTCCTTTTTTCCTACGCAGGCGATGCCTCGTTTTGTACACGCGGGAATCTTAATAACAATGTCGGCGTGCCGCGCATGCTCTTGGAATTAACCGAGAGAACTCGAATTGCCGTCATCGAGGCGGGAATGAATCACGCAGGCGAGATGGCGCAACTTGCCAGTTGGATTGCCCCGACTGTTGTCGTCATCACGAACGCGCAGCGTGAACATCAGGCCTATATCGACGGCGTTGAGGGCTCGGCCCGGGAAAACGCGATGGCACTTGTGGCGCTTCCCGAAACCGGGTGTGCAGTTTTGCCGATTACCGATTCGTGTTATCGGATTTGGGCCGATTTTGCTCGGGCGCGCGGATGCCGGGTGTTGACGTATTCGGCCGGAGAAAGCGCGGCCGATGTTCAAGCCGTGCGCGAGAGAGGTGACCTTGTGCTCACGACGCCCTTGGGCGTGACGCGGTTTGCCTTTTCTATGGCAGGCGAGCACGCCGTGCATGATGCAGCCGCTGCCGCGGCAGCCTCTCTGGCAGCCGGCGTTCCGCTTGAGGACATTGCGTGCGGACTTACTTCCTTTACGGCCCTTGACGGGCGCGGGAAGATTCACCGCTTTGAAAGCGGAGCCCTTTTAATCGATGAGTCTTATAACGCCAATCCCGACAGTATGCGCTCGGCCATCGATGTGCTCGCTACAATGCCCTCTCCGCACATTTTAGTCGCAGGAGAAATGGGCGAGCTTGGGGACAAAAGCCGAGATTATCACGAAGAAGTGTTGCGCTACGCCAAAGATAAGGGTATCGATGCGCTTTATTTGACCGGAAAGCCCATGAAAGACGCGATGGGAGCTGCCGGCGATGCGGCGCACTTTTATGCAACGCGCGAGGCTCTGACTCGCGCGGTGCAAGAGGCGATACAAACCCCGTGCACAGTCCTTATTAAAGCGAGTCACAGCGTGGGGTTAGATGCGGTTGTACGAGCCGTGACAATCGATCTGAAGAAAGGAAGTTAAACGGATGCTTTTAAGTGTGTTTCAGTGGCTTTCCGAGTCTGTGAGAGCCTTCGGTGTTTTTAATTATTTGAGTTTGCGTGCTCTGATGGCGGCCTTAACGGCCATGGTCATCGGATTCGGGGCGGCTCCCTGGGTGATTCGGCGTTTGCACGCCATGCGAATCGGGCAGGCCGTGCGCACGTGCGGCCCCCAAACGCATTTGGCTAAAAACGGAACGCCGACGATGGGAGGCGTGCTGATTCTCGTGAGTATCGGGATTTCAACGCTTCTGTGGATGGACCTTTCGAACCGCTTTGTGTGGATTGTGCTTTTCGTGACGCTTTGTTATGGTCTAATCGGTTGGTTTGATGATTACCGCAAAGTGGTCCACCACGACCCGAACGGCATGAGCGCCAAGGAAAAATTCGCTTGGCAAAGTCTGGTGGGCTTTTCGGCGGCCGTGTATCTGGCGTTTGCCGTCTCGATGCCGAGTAATGCCGAGATCTGGAGCGCCCTTGCACAGTGGGTCCAGGGCGGCTTTTCCATGAACGAGCTCTCGAAGTTGGACTTTATGGTGCCTTTTTTCAAAGAGGTGGCCATTCCCTTCGGAATTTGGGGCTTTATCATCCTCACGTACTTTGTCATTGTCGGTACCTCCAACGCCGTTAACCTCACGGACGGTTTGGACGGTCTGGCGATTTTGCCCTGTGTGATGGTCGGCTCCGCGTTGGGAATCTTTGCTTATGTGGTCGGACGTCCGGACTTTTCGGGGTACCTCTTTTTTCCGTACATTCCGGGTGCCGGGGAGCTTGTGGTGGTCTGTGCAGCGCTTGCCGGTGCGGGCCTGGCGTTTTTGTGGTTTAACACGTATCCGGCTGAAGTCTTTATGGGAGACGTGGGAGCTCTGGCTTTGGGCGGGTGCCTCGGGACCGTTGCCGTCATTACGCGTCAGGAAATCGTTTTGGCGGTGATGGGCGGCATTTTCGTCGTCGAGACACTTTCGGTGATTATTCAAACGACGTATTTCCGGTTTTCTCACGGGAAACGCGTCTTCCTCATGGCCCCGATTCACCATCACTTTGAACTAAAAGGCTGGAAGGAAACGCAAGTTGTCGTTCGTTTTTGGATTATCACGTTTATTTTGGTTTTAATCGGGCTTTCGACATTAAAGATTCGGTAAAGGCAAAAAAGAGTATGAGCAAGGCTTTGGTTTTAGGGTGCGGAGCATCGGGGATTGCTTCCGTGCGGTTTTTAAAGCGTCGCGGCTGGATTGCGGCGCTTGCCGATACGCGGGAAAGCCCTTCATCTTTGGCGGAATTTAGGGCGGAATTTCCCGATGTGCCGTTTACGGGCGGCACCTTGCCCGATGACCTTCTAGCCGGGTGTGATGCCCTTGTTTTAAGTCCGGGGCTTTCACCCGAGCATTCGGCGGTCTCGTCCCTTGTTGATAAAGCCCGCGCATCGGGCATTGACGTTCTCGGAGAAATCGAACTTTTTGCACGCGAGCTTGTGCACTTAAATAAAACGCAGGGCTATCGCCCGAAGGTTGTAGCCGTAACGGGTACCAACGGCAAGACGACGACAACGCGTCTGACGGGACTGATGGTTCGTCAAGCGAATTGCACGGTTTGCACGGCAGGAAATATCGGACTGAATGCGGTCTCCGAATTGGACCGTCTGCTTGAGGCCGGAAAGCTTCCGGATTTTTGGGTCTTGGAGTTATCGAGTTTTCAACTTGCGACGACAACTAGTCTTCATTGTGATGCGGCGGCGTTTTTGAACCTCACGCAGGACCACGTGGATTGGCACGGCTCGATGGGCGAATACGAAGCGGCCAAACGCCGCATTTTTTCCGAAGCGACTGTCCGCGTTTTAAATCGCGATGATGCTGCCAGTATGCGCGCCGCAACCGAAGGCGCTGACATTCGCACGTTCGGCGCATCCGACCCGACAACTCCCGGTCAATACGGTTTAACAAAGGATTCCGGACTTGTTTGGCTTTCGGGCATTCCGTATGTCAAGGACACAGGAAGCCGCCGTCGCAGTCTTCTTTTATCGCCCGAGCCCGTGCAAAAGCGTCTTTTAATGCCGGTTTCGTCGCTGAAGATTCGCGGCCAGCACAACGCGATGAATGCCCTTGCGGCAATTGCTTTAACGGAAGCCGTGGGAATCCCGCTTTCGGCGGCACTACAGACACTGACAACGTTTGCCGGCGAACCCCACCGCGTTGAGTTTGTGTTAAAGACCACCTCGGGAGTGGAATTTATCGATGACTCCAAGGGCACGAACGTCGGCGCGACATGTGCAGCCTTAGAAGGGCTCGGCGCCACGGGCCAAAAGTGTTCGCTTATTTTGGGGGGCGACTCCAAGGGCCAGGACTTTTCCGATATTGCCAAATCCGTTGCCGACCACGCGCGTTTTGTGGTGTTAATCGGGCGCGATGCCGACCGGATTGCGCCGGTTTTGGAGGGCCTGAAAGTCCCGGTGGCAAGTGCCGGTTTTGATTTTGAAAAAGCCGTTGATATGGCCTATGCCGCTTCCCGTGAAGGGGATGCGGTTCTACTGAGTCCTGCGTGCGCCAGCTGGGATATGTTTAAAAATTACGCGGAGCGCTCCGCGCGTTTTGTTGCGCGTGCTAAGGAGATTGCCGCCCGAGAACAGGCAGACTAACCGTGTTCGGCCTTAAGAAAGACACCCCAGCTAAATCCCCGATTTGGACCGGGACTCAGACGAGACTTTTGGGTGGAAAAAGCTCGCGCCGCGTCCGGCCCGACGGCATGGACTTGGGAATTCTTTGCGTCACGGCCTTTCTTTTGTGCTTAGGGGTGCTGATGGTGTACTCGGCGACGATTTCCTTTTCCGACAGTCCCAAGTACCACACGGCTCCGTATCACTTTCTCATTCGGCAACTCATTAACATCGTCATCGGTTTAATGGCAGGCTTTGTCGTCTACCGTACTCCGATGCGTGTCTGGATGCGCATTGCTCCGTATTTAGCCGGCTTTGCAATTTTTCTTTTGATTGTCGTGCTCATTCCGGGAATCGGACGCTCCGTGAACGGAGCACGACGTTGGATTGCTCTCGGTCCGATGAATTTTCAGGTAACTGAGTTCGTTAAGTTCGCCGTTTTAATCGGGGCGGCTGCCTTTACCGTCAAGCGGCAAGAGTACATGCATTCGGTCACCAAGGGCTTGGCGCCCATGTTCGTCGTAATGGCCGTGATTTCAGGCCTTATCGGTGTACAACCGGACTTGGGAGCGACGGCAGTCATTATTGCCATTGCCATGGGCGTGCTCTTTTTAGGGGGGCTGGACAGCAAGATTTTTACTGCCGTTCTCATTTTGGCCATTGCTATCGGATTTTTGATGATTTACCTTTCGCCCTGGCGCTTAGAGCGCATGATTTCGTACTGGGACGTTTGGGGTCATGCCTACGGTAAGGGCTATCAGCTCAGCCATTCGCTCATTGCGTTTGGGCGGGGCGAATGGTTTGGAGTCGGACTCGGTGCGTCGATTGAAAAGCTCCACTATCTACCGGAATCGCATACGGACTTTATTATGGCTGTCATCGGGGAAGAACTCGGCTTTGTCGGTGTTGTGGTCGTTGTCGTTGCGTTTTACTTTTTCGTGCGTCGGGCCTTTGCCATCGGCCGTCAGTCCATTAAGTTAGACCGTGTCTTCCCGGGGCTTGTTGCCGAAGGGGTCGGCATCTGGATCGGCTTTCAGGCCATTATTAACCTCGGGGTGGCTACCGGAATGTTCCCGACAAAAGGGCTGACGCTCCCCTTTGTCAGTTACGGCGGCTCTTCGCTAATCGCTACAATAGCCGCCGTTGCGCTTTTGTTACGCGTGGATCGAGAAAATCGCATTTTGATGCGCGGCGGGAGAGTTTAAATTGTCAGGCAAACACTTACTGATTGCAGCAGCGGGCACAGGCGGGCACGTGATGCCGGGTCTGGCTGTTGCGCGTGAAATGAAAAAACGCGGATGGCGTGTGACGTGGATCGGCACACAAAAGGGCATGGAAGGCCCCCTCGTGGCTAAAGACGGTATTGATTTTATCGGCCTTAATTTTCAAGGTGTGCGCGGGCACGGCCTTAGCGGGCTCATCACAGGCGGCATTAAGCTTTTGCTTTCGGGGCGGCGGTGTCGCTCCATCGTGCGCAAGTTAAAGCCCGATGTGTTTTTTACAACGGGCGGCTACATTGCCGTTCCCGTCAACGAAGGAGCGAGGGTCAATCATATCAAGCCCGTCTTGATGAATTGTGATGCCGATGTCCTCTTGTCGACCAAAATGATTTTAAAAGACGCCTGGGGCGTGGCCTGCGGATTTGCCGGAAGTGCCCGGTCGCTTGCCGGTGTCCGCGGAAAGATTACCGGTAACCCCGTTCGGGCCGATATCGAGGCAATCGAAGCGCCCGAGATTCGATTGCAAGGGCGTGAGGGTCCTTTTAAGCTTCTTGTTTTCGGCGGTAGTCTCGGCGCCCAGGTTTTAAACGAAACGGTTCCGAAGGCGCTTTCCTTTTTCGATCCCGAAAAGCGACCGACGGTGCTCCATCAGTGCGGTGCGCGCTGGATCGATTCGGTCACGGCTCGCTACAAGGAACTCGGAGTCAAGGCTCAAGTTGTGGGCTTTATCGACGATATGGCCTCTGCCTATCGCGAGAGCGATCTTGTGATTTGCCGGGCAGGCGCCGCAAGCGTTGCCGAGCTTTGTGCCGCAGGCGCGGCAAGTATTTTGGTGCCTTTTGTGGTCGGCACGACCTCGCATCAGCTCGGAAATGCGCGCTACATGCAGGGAAACGGCGCGGCTATCATGGTCGAGCAGCCGCAGTTCACGCCCGAGCACTTGTTCGGAACGCTCATGACGCTTAAACGAGACAAGATTTTGGATATGGCCTCCCATGCCCGGCATCTTTGCCGCCCGCATGCCGCTCAGGCCGTCGCCGATATAATCGAACAGGTCAGCGACTTAAAAGAACGCCCCTATTAACGGAACGATTGATAAATTTGAATTTTCTATGAAGTTTGTTGTCAAGCATTTGCATTTTGTCGGAATCGGCGGCTCGGGAATGTGCGGGATTGCCGAGGTGCTGTTGAACTTGGGTTACGTCGTGAGCGGATCGGATATTGCCCGCAGCTCCGTCACCGATCACTTAACGGCGCTCGGGGCTAAAGTCTATATCGGCCACAGGCCCGAAAACATCGAAGGGGCCGATGCCGTCGTCGTCAGTTCGGCCATTAGACCCGATAACCCGGAAGTGGTTGTCGCTAAGGCGCGTAAGCTTCCCGTGGTGCCTCGTGCTGTCATGCTTGCCGAGCTCATGCGTCTTCGCCGCGGCATTGCGATTGCAGGAGCCCACGGCAAAACGACGACAACGTCGCTTACAGCAACGCTTCTTGCGGCCGGAGGTTTAGATCCGACGTATGTCATCGGCGGACGCTTAAATAGTTCGGGTGTTAATGCCAGGCTCGGGGCCGGAGAGTTTCTCGTGGCCGAAGCCGATGAATCCGATGCGTCGTTTTTAAACCTGACGCCCGTTTTGTCGGTTGTGACCAATATCGATCACGATCATATGGATACGTACGGCCATGACTTTAATAAACTTAAGGACGCATTCGTAGAGTTTCTCTCGCGTCTGCCGTTTTACGGCGTGGCCGTGCTGTGTGTGGACGATGAGAACGTGCGCTCGATTATCCCGCGCGTGACGCGGCGCATCATCGGATATGGCCTTTCCGAGGTGGCTGAAGTGCGGGCCATTGATATTCGAAGCGAAGGAACGCGGACGGCCTATACGATTTTGCGTCCCGGGCACGCTCCGCTTCCGGTGGTGCTTAATCTTCCGGGACTCCACAACGTTACCAACTCGCTTGCTGCCGTTGCCGTTGCAACGCTCGTCGGGATTGACGACGAGGCTATCGTCAAGGGGCTGTCCGAATTTACCGGCGTCGGCCGGCGCTTTGCGCAGTACGGGGAATTACCCATTCGCAACGCAGACGGTCAAAAGACGGGGTCTTTTACCCTCGTTGACGACTATGGTCACCATCCGCATGAAATCGAAGCGACGATTGCCGCCGTGCACACGGCCTGGCCCGAAAAACATCTGTTGGTTGTGTTCCAGCCGCATCGCTACACCCGCACGCGTGATTGTTTTGAGGACTTTGTCAGTCTTTTATGCCAGGCCGATGCCGTTGTTTTGGCCGATGTGTATCCGGCAGGTGAAGCGCCTCTTGTCGGTGCCGACGGTCGGGCTCTGGCGCACGCCGTGCGGCTTCGCGGACAAAACAATCTGATTTTCTGCCCGCGGATTGAAGATGTTCCGGCGGCCGTCCGTAAGATGGTTCGGGACGGCGACGTGGTGTTAACCATCGGTGCGGGATCGATCGGTCGCGTTCCGGCGATGCTCGTTAAGGAGTCCAAATGACGGATAACAAAACAAAATACGGACGCGTGGCCGTTTTAATGGGCGGCGTGAGTTCCGAGCGTGAAATTTCTCTCATGAGCGGCTCGGGTGTTTTAAAAGCATTGCAGGCGCGCGGCGTGGACGCCGTGGCCCTCGATCCTGCCGAGGGCTTAGGGCGACTGGTTACGGAAAAGTTCGATCGCGCCTACATTGCGCTTCACGGTCGGTTCGGCGAAGACGGAACGATTCAAGGTGTTTTGGAATACCTACAGATTCCGTATACAGGCGCCGGTGTTCAGGCGAGTGCCGTGGCTATCGACAAGGTGGCTACTCGTGCGCTTTGGGCAAACGCCGGTCTTCCGGTGGCGCGCGGACAGGTTGTCACAAGCACCTCCGATGCCAGCGATGTTTTAAAGACCCTCGGGGGCGACGTCGTCGTCAAGCCATCGCGCGAAGGGTCCTCAATCGGCGTCATACGCCTTCATAAGGCCGGGATTGAAGACATGCGTCAGGCTCTAGGAGAAGCACTTAAATTCGATACGGACGTTCTCGTTGAAGAGCGTATCTACGGTTCGGAGTTGACCGTGTCGATTTTGGACGGCAAAGCCCTTCCGATTATCGATATCCAGGCGCCCGAAGGCGACTACGATTACAAAAACAAGTACTGGGGGAATGCCGTGCGCTACGTGTGCCCGGCCGAGCTTGCACCCTGTGCGGCACGTCAGGTTGCTGCGGCTTCGGAAAAGGCCTTTGCCGTGCTCGGTGCACGTGGCTGGGGACGCATTGACGTGATGATGCGTGAGGACGGCTCCTTTGTGCTCTTGGAGCTTAATACGAGTCCTGGCATGACGCCGCATTCGCTTGTTCCGATGGCTGCCCGCGCCGTCGGGTTAAGTTACGAAGACCTTGTGTTACGAGTTCTGGATACGGCTGCGCTTGACCGGGAAAACGCAGTTTTGAAATCGGCAAAAACGTGTGAAGATTAATCGACGCCTTATTGCAATCTGTCTCGGGGGTCTTGCAGTCCTTGCGGGGGTGCTGGTTGTGATTGTCAGCATCAGCCGCACGACGCTCGAGATTCGCGAACTCGTTGTCACAGGAGAGTCCGACGCTCGGGCTGTGGCCGATGTGCGCCGAGCGGTTCAGGCCGAATTAACGGGAGGATTTTTCTCACAGGACTTGGACGCTATCAAGCAGGCTGTCGAACGCCTGACGTGGGTCAAGTCCGCAACGGTTGCGCGTGTTTGGCCCGACTCAATCAGCGTGACGGTCACGCGGTTAGACCCCGTGGCGCGCTGGGAAGACGGGCGACTTGTTTCCCGGGAAGGCATCGTTTTTATGCCTCTAGTTGAGGAGGGCGGTAAAACGGCGTTGTTGCCGCTTGTTTTGGCCGATACCGTCGAGTATGCTCCGGAGGCGATTCGGTTTTTAAAGCGCTTTGAGGAAATTGCCGCGAAGGCGCGCGCTCGCGTTCAGTCCGTTGCTGTTTCCTATCGCGGCAGTTGGACCGTCACTCTTACAATGCCGCGCGGTACGGCGTTACGCATCGAGCTCGGACGAGCCGTCAGTTCCGATGCGGTTTTCGAGCGAATGCAACTGGTTTTGGATTATTACTACAAACAGGTGTGTGAGACACTGCGCGGATGCCCGTCTTTTGTCGACGCGCGTTACGAGAATGCCTTTGCAGCGCGCTGGCCGAATTCGCAGTTTGAAAGTAACGAGAATCCTCAGAAGGGGCGCTAGGATGGAAGGGATACAATCGGACAATGTTGTCGTCGCAATCGACATCGGCGCAAGTAAGGTCGAAGTTGCCGTTGCCGACATCAGCGTGCCCAAGCAAATCGATGTGATTGGCATCGGTAAGGTGCCTTCTATGGGGGTTGTCGACGGATGCATTCAAGATATTGAAAGCGCCGTCGAATCGATTCGGCATGCTGTCCAAGAAGCAAGTGAAACCTCCGGCTACCCGATTAGCCACGTCACGGCGGCTTTTACGGGGAAAAACCTCCACTGCGTCAATAAAATCGGAAAACTCGTGCTCTCGGGCGATGAGATTACGCGTGAGGATGTGGCCGCAGCCACAAAGCTTGCGATGGTTTTCGACCCGAAGATTCATGACGCCGATACCGATCCGTCTTTAAAGCACGAATCCGATACGGTGGTTATGCACTCGGTCAAGGGGTACACGATTGACGATGATGACACGATGATTGCCGATCCGGTCGGCATGGCAGGAACGGTTCTTAAGGCGCACGTGCACTTGGCTATTGGGTCGGACAGCATTGCCGTGAATCTCGCCAAATGCATCCGCAAGGCCGGGCTTGACCTAGACGATGTCGTGATGCAACCGTGGGCGAGCGCCGAAAGTTGCCTGACGTCCACGGAAAAAGAGCTCGGCGTGATTTTGATTGATTTCGGGGACGGCGCGGCCGATGTCGCCTGCTATCGGGGCAATCAAATTCAGTACACGGCCGTCGATCCCAAGGGCGGGCGGTACCTATCCAGGGATATTGCCTCGGGAATCGGCTGCTCGCTCGATGCGGCTGAGGATATTAAGCTCACATACGGCCACTTGGACGACCGTCCTGATGATGTTTTCACGCAGATTCGTTACACACACGATGCCACGGGGACCGAACGCGTGATTACGGCCCGCGAAATCGTCGGCATCATCAAGCCGAGAGCTCAGGAAATCATCGAGCAGATTGCAAGAACGCACCTGCTGCGGGATAACTGGCTGGGACGAGCTGCCGCCGGCGTTGTCATTACGGGCGGTATGGCCAAGATGCCCGGGTTCGATGCCATGATTCGAAAAACCTACGGTCTTCCGGTTCGCATCGGGGAGCCCTTGCGGGTTCGCTCCACGCGTTTTTCCTTAACCGATCCGGAAGATGCCACCGTGATGGGTGTTTTAGCGCAGATTCAAAAGCATCGCGAAATCGGCGAACATCGGACCGAACGCTCTCGTAGCGGCATTATGGGGTTCCTGCGCGGACTCATCTACGGGGACTTCAGCGACTGACGAGAAAGAAAAACCCTCCCGGAGAAGGCTCCGAGAGGGCTGAAACTGGGGTGGGAGATGGGACTCGAACCCACGACAACCGGAATCACAATCCGGGACTCTACCAACTGAGCTACACCCACCGTTAAATTTTTCTGGCCTGCCCGGCAGGATTCGAACCAGCGACCCTCGGCTTAGAAGGCCGATGCTCTATCCAACTGAGCTACGGGCAGTTTAGCAACGTTTTTGGTCGGGGTGAAGAGATTCGAACTCCCGACATCCTGCTCCCAAAGCAGGCGCGCTACCGGGCTGCGCTACACCCCGAAAGAGGAAGCGGATTATAGCAAAGGTCCGTCTTCTTGCAACGGCAAAAAGCAAACTCGGCGTATCGAGACCCTGAAAGTGTCTCTCGTCAGGGAGTGGGAAGGCTCTTTCTTCGTAAAATTAAAAGCCTCGGCAATCAACATGTACGGGTGTGCATCAAGGGCGTTGCCGGCGCAAAGGATTGAGTGTGACGCACGAAAAAGAACAAGGAGCATTAGAGAACCTTGATTTTGTCAGGGGCCCGTACTCGGCCGGGTGGGAAGAACCGTTGACGGCTTTTTTTTCCTCGCCTACGGGCAACGTTCTCACGCAAAGACTCAAGGAGCGCTTACTGGCCGGAGCCACTATTTACCCGAGCGACCCCTTGCGCGTGTTGCGAGAAATCACCCCCGAAGCTACCCGCGTTGTCATTCTCGGACAAGATCCGTACCACGGGCCGGGGCAGGCCGTCGGCATGGCCTTTTCCGTGCCGCCGTCGTTAAAGCGGTTACCTCCGAGTCTTAAAAATATCTTCAAAGAAATTGCCGGGGAATTTGGCTGTCCCGTGCGCGAAAACGGAGATCTGACGGACTGGGTTAGCCAGGGGGTTTTGCTGCTTAATACGGTTTTAACCGTCGAGTGCGGAGTTCCAGCAAGTCACGGTGCCTTCGGTTGGCAGACGCTCACGGAATCTCTTTTGGCGGCGCTCCTGCGGACACCTCGCCCTCGGGTTTTTATGCTTTGGGGGGCTCATGCACAGGCAAAAGAAGCGCTGATTCGGGAAAACGCTGTCAGCGACACGTTGATTTTAAAGGCCAATCACCCGTCTCCGCTTTCGGCAAGGCGCTCCCCGGCTCCCTTTGTCGGATGCGGGCATTTTACCCGAGCCAATGCGTTTTTCGTAGAGCACGGAGAAAAGCCGATCGGTTGGTTCAATCCGCACCAAGGTCTGCTTTTTTAAAGGGCGCAAAAGAGAAGGCGCGGACGCACTTTCGGGGCGCTTTTTAGGATCAGGGTCTCGGGTCTTTTTGTGTAGAATTGCAAAAACTTCTGCCCGATCGGGACAGAAACGGCAAACCGCGATTGTTTGCTCGCTGTTTGTTTTCATTCGGTCGATTCCGAACGATTAAAAGCGTCTTCGGAACGCGCCGCAAGTTTCGTGAACAAGGAAATGTGATGTCTTTGCAGATTATTAATGATCAGCCCGAAATGTTTAACGCAGTCATCAAAGTCATCGGCGTGGGCGGCGGCGGAGGAAATGCCGTTGAGCACATGATTGACAATGAGGCGCAGGGCATCACGTTCATTGCTGCCAACACCGATCAGCAGGCCTTAAATCGCTCTCGAGCCGATATCATTATTCCGCTTGGGAAAACGGGGCTCGGGGCCGGTGCACGCCCCGAGGTCGGTGCTATGGCCGCGCAGGAAGCCAGCGAAAAAATTCGCGAGGCCTTAGAGGGCACCAACCTTTTATTTATCACAGCCGGTATGGGCGGCGGAACCGGAACGGGTGCCGCACCGGTTATTGCCGAGATTGCCAAACAGCTCGGAATTTTAACGATTGCCGTTGTGACCAAACCCTTCGGTTTTGAGGGGATGCGCCGCATGCGTCAAGCTCAGGCCGGCATTGAAAACTTAAAAGACAAGGTCGACAGTCTCATTGTCATTTTGAACGACAAACTTGAAGAAGAGGTCGGGGAAGATGCCACGATGCTCGACTGCTTTGCAGCGGCCGATGACGTGCTCTACAAGGCGTGTAACGGTATTGCGGAAATTATCCACACACCGGGCTTGATTAACGTGGACTTTGAAGACTTAAAGACCGTGATGGGAGCGCGCGGAACGGCCATGATGGGAACGGCCACGGCGGCCGGCGATCACCGTGCGCACGAAGCGGCCGAACGGGCCATTACCTGTCCGCTTCTGGAAGGTGCCAATTTGCAGGGTGCCCGCGGACTCCTTGTGTATGTGACGGCTTCGGCGGCAACGATGAAGCAAAGCGAAGTACGCGAAGTAATGTCCATCATGAAGAACTTCGTCAGTAAGGACGCCATCCAGATTGTCGGTACGGCCTTTGATAATGACATGGGCGAAGAGCTTCGCGTGACGGTGGTGGCGACGGGTCTGGATACGCCCGAATCGGAGGCAGGAGCCGCTACTGTTTTTAAGCCCTTTATCATCAACAATGCGGCAGCCGGGACGGCAAAACCGGTTGCAGCAACGACAACTCCCGAGCCTGTGGAGCAGCCTCAGGCCGAAGCTGATGTCAAGGCCCCCGGCGCTCCGGCCCAGTTCGACCAAGCGCCCTCGGCGCCGACCGAATCGATCTCTGCTACGCCGACAACCGTTGCCGAGCCCTTCTGGAAGAACCCTGCCGGACACGCTTCGTCTTCCTTTGATGTGCCGACCTTTATTCGCAACAACAGCGAGAAAAAGTAAAGGGTATCCGTCGATGATCAAGCAAAAAACGTTGGCATCGGAGGCCACGGTAAACGGCATCGGACTGCATTCGGGAAAAGAAATCTGCATGCGGATTATGCCGGCGCCGGAAAATTTCGGAATTCGCTTTCGTCGTACGGACATCACGCCGGCGGTCGAGATTCTCGCTCAGGCCACGCGCGTCAATGACACGCGTCTTGCAACCGCTGTCTTTGAAGGGAAGGTGTTCGTTTCCACAATCGAGCATTTAATGAGCGCGCTGTGCGGTCTTTCGGTCGATAACGCCCTCATTGAGGTCAATGCTCCGGAAACGCCGATTCTCGACGGATCGGCCTTAGGATACACAGACTTAATGGAACGCGCCGGAATCGTTGAGCAAGACGCGCCGCGTCGCTTTTGCCGCATCAGAAAGACCGTTCGTGTCACCGAGGGCGACAAGTGGGCAAAGCTTGAGCCCTTTGAGGGTTTTACCGCCGAGTTCACGATTGCCTTTAATAATCCCGTGATTGACAAAACCGTCCAGACCGTCTCGTTTCATTCCGAGAGCGATGACTACGTCAAAGCGGTTGCGTACGCACGCACGTTTTGTTTTGCCGAAGACGTCAAGAAAATGCATGCCGCGGGCCTGGCATTAGGTGGATCGCTTGAAAACGCCGTTGTCGTCGAAGGGGATGCGATTCTTAACCCCGAGGGCCTAAGAGCTCCAGATGAGTTCGCCAAGCATAAGCTCCTAGATTCCATCGGGGATCTGTACGTCCTAGGGTTCCCCCTTTATGCCAAATACAGCGCCTACAAATCCGGGCACGGACTGAATAACCGACTGCTCCGCACGGTGCTTTCTGAAAAGGACGCTTGGGAAATCGTCTCTCAGGAGGTCTGACGCAAGGTCTTCGCAAGTGACATGAGTGCGTTTCGCAAGGCCGTATCGCGTATAGTTTTTGCGCCCTTTTCCAGGCTTTCGGCCCCGGTCAGGGTCCCGGTGCGCGCCGGCGACGTGCTTGGGACCACTCCCACGTCAAGGGGCTTGACGGTCGGCCTTACGACGATATCAAGCGCAAGAACGAAGCCTTTTTCCTGCAAGGCTGCCTCAAGGCGCGGCAAAACCTGTCGCAATTTTGTCTTTTGTAACGCATCGGGGACAAACAAAACAATTTTTTTATCGGTCACGCGCACACAGGAGATATTCGTCCAATCCGGCCCGCGACAAACGCTTTGAAGAATCGGCGAGAGAATCGATAAAACGCGCCTGGAGTTCGCGAGGGCCTGAGTTAAGGTGTCGGCACCATCTGCTACCCCGAGGGCATACTCGGAGAGGCGTTTGGGGTAATTATTCGAAATTGTCGACATAGAAACGGACGCGGTCCATAGGCCTAGCTCAGGCGCAGTTTAACGGTTTTTTGCGCTTTCTAACCGAATTGCCGTGTGCGATAATGCACGTTCTGTATTCGGCCCTTGCTTGAAGAAAAGTTAGGTACCGTTCCTGCTGATTGCAAATCGATTTTTTAGGGTTCATTTTCCGTATGTTTGATTCATTCCTGACGAAGATTTTCGGTAGCCGTAACGAGCGTTTGATTAAGCAATACCGTCGCAAGGTTGCGCTCATCAATAAGCTTGAGCCTGCGATTCAGAAATTGACCGATGCGGAGCTTGCGCAAAAAACCGAAGAGTTCCGTGCGCGTTATGCCAAGGGCGAGACACTGGAAAAGCTCTTGCCGGAAGCCTTTGCCGTTGCCCGGGAAGCGAGTTTCCGTGTTCTCGGACAGCGTCCTTACGATGTGCAGTTAATCGGTGCGATGGTTTTAAACGACAACAAGATTGCCGAAATGCGCACGGGGGAAGGTAAGACCTTAACGGCTGTCATGGCCGTGTATTTAAACGCCATTGCCGGAAAAGGCGTACACGTTGTGACCGTGAACGATTACCTGGCTTCGCGTGATGCGGCCTGGATGGGGCACGTCTATAACTTTCTGGGTCTTACAGTCGGAACGATTTTGTCGTCCGTACAGGATACCGAAAGTAAGCGTAAGGCCTATGCGGCCGATGTGACGTACGGTACCAATAACGAATTCGGGTTTGACTACCTACGTGACAATATGGAATACGAAGTGAGCCATCGCCGTCAGCGGGGTCTTTTTTATGCCATCGTCGACGAGGTGGACTCGATTTTGATCGATGAAGCGAGAACGCCGCTCATTATCTCGGGCTCGGCTGAGGACAGCACGGAACTGTACCGTCAGGTCAACGACATCCCGGCGCTTTTGATTCGTCAGAAGGAAGAAAAGGGACCGGGCGACTACTGGGTCGACGAAAAGCAGCATCAGGTGTACCTATCGGATGCCGGTCATGAGCACGTGGAAAAGATTTTGATTGAGCGCGGCATGATCAAAGACAACACGAGTCTTTACTCGGCGCAAAACATCATGATTATGAGCCACTTGATTGCCTCGCTTCGCGCCCATACGCTTTTCCATCGCGACCAGCACTACGTGGTTCAAAACGGCGAGATTGTCATTGTGGACGAGTTTACGGGACGCCTCATGCCCGGTCGCCGTTGGTCCGACGGTCTGCATCAGGCCATCGAGGCCAAGGAAGGCGTGGAGATTAAGCAGGAAAACCAAACCCTTGCCTCCATTACGTTCCAGAACTATTTCCGTATGTACAAGAAGCTTGCGGGTATGACGGGGACGGCCGACACGGAAGCCTACGAATTCCAGGACATTTACGGTTTGGAAACGGTGGTGATTCCTACGCACCGTAAGATGATTCGTGTCGACGAGCAAGACAAAGTCTTTAGGACCGAAGAAGAAAAGTACCGGGCTATCATTCGTGATATTCAGGCCTGCCATGCACGCCATCAACCGGTTTTGGTCGGTACGACCTCTATTGAAAATTCCGAGCGCCTTTCCAAGATGCTCGACAAACTCGGCATTGACCACAACGTGCTAAACGCCAAGCAGCACGAACGCGAAGCGCAGGTCATTCTCGAGGCCGGACGCCCCGGTGTCGTGACGATTGCGACAAACATGGCAGGTCGCGGTACCGATATTGTTTTGGGCGGCGGAATCAACAAGCGCCTGGATGAAATTAACTTTGATAATGAGCTGACGGATGAAGAAAAGAAAAAGCGCTCCGATGCCGTCAAGGCCGATTGGCTCAAGTTGCACGATGAGGTAGTGGCCGCCGGGGGGCTTCGCATCATCGGTAGTGAGCGCCATGAGTCGCGCCGCATTGACAATCAGCTGCGCGGACGTTCGGGACGTCAGGGTGACCCGGGAAGTTCCGTCTTCTACCTTTCGATGGAAGATCAGCTCCTACGCATTTTCGGCGGCGACAGAATGCGCGCCATTGCCGACAGGCTCAAGCTTGAAAAGGACGTGGCCATCGAATCGAAGATGCTCAGCCGCATGATTGAATCGGCGCAGCGCAAGGTCGAAGGACATAACTACGACATCCGTAAACAGCTTTTGGAATTTGACGATGTCCAAAACGATCAGCGTCAGGAAATCTATCGGCTACGTAACGAGATTTTGGAAAATAACGACGTGGCTGAAGGAATGAAGGAATTGCGCCACGGGTACTTTACGAGGTTGTTCCGCTCGTACGTGCCGGCCGAAACCGTCGAAGAGCAGTGGGATTTGGCCGGGTTAATGAAGGTGCTCAAAGAGCAGTGGGGTTTGGATATTCCCATGCAGGCGATGCTCGAGGAAAGTAACGAGACGACCGATGAGGATTTGCTCAATAAGCTTTTAGCCGAGAGCGACCGCGTCTTGCGTGAAAAAGAAGAAATCGTCGGACACGAATCTTGGACCAATTTCAGTAAGAGCGTCTTACTGCAGATGATTGACTCGATGTGGCGACAGCACCTGCAGGCCCTGGATGCCTTGCGCATGGGCGTTTTCTTGAGAAGCTACGCAGCTAAGCAGCCCAAGCAGGAATACAAGCGTGAAGCGTTCTCGATGTTTGAAACGCTTCTCGATAATATCGCCGAATCGGTCTCGCGCATTCTTATGCGTGTGCAGATTCAGGTTCAGGACGACTCGGCCGAAACCATTGCCAAGCAAAAACGCGAAGCTGAGGCCGCCGGCATTGATTTTTCCAATGTCGGACGCAACGATCCGTGCCCGTGCGGTTCGGGTAAGAAATACAAGGATTGCCACGGACGGCTCGCTTAATTCGGTTTTTTGTAAAAATAACCATCAAGGCAGCGTGGCAGGGTTTCCCTTGTTGCGCTGTTTTTGTCCGATGCCATGAAAGAAAAGAGAATCGTTTTCGGAAAAGAGCTTTTTGCCGCCGGAGCCTGTGCCTCGTTTGTCAAAGACGCAGGACGCGTTGCCGTCGATGTGCGAGCCGCGTTTTCCATTGACCCGACAGACGTGCGAAAACGCCTTGCCACACATTCGTTTATTGAGTTTGTGCAGATTTCAACCGGGGCGTGTCTCGTGCAGGCTAAGGATCCGGAAACCGGAGACATCCAACCGCCTTGCATCTTTTTACTGACAGATGCCTCGTTATCGAACGACGTGTTACGACAAATCGGAAAACGCATTTGCTCGGAACTTTCGTATGCGGTCTTTTTGTTTGCTAACGGCAAAGCCGATATGAAACCGGTTCAAACCGACAAGGATCCGCGCTTTGAGTCCTTTGCTCAAACGTTGTCTTCTTTAGCGCGTCGCCTTTTTGAGGATAAACGATGAGGCGTCCGATAACGCAAGTTGCCTGCGGCGTTTTAATCGACAAGAAGGGGCGTTTTCTTTTAGGCTCTCGCCCGGAGGGAAAACCCTGCGCAGGTTTTTGGGAATTTCCGGGCGGAAAACTCGAACCAGGCGAGACGCCTTCTCAGGCGCTGTCTCGAGAACTCAAAGAAGAACTCGGTCTTACAATCGGCGAATCGTTTCCGTGGTTTGTCATGGAGCACGACTATCCGCACGGCTATGTAAGGCTTCACTTTCGTCGGTGCTTTGCTTGGGAAGGAGCCCCTCGCGCTCTAGAGCACCAAGAGTTTGTTTGGATTGCTTCGTCCTCCGAGCTTGCCGGGCGAAAGAATCTCCCGATGAATCCGCTCATCGCCGAACGCGTGGCTTTGCCGGACGTTACTCGACTGACAGGTGAGATGCGATTGGAAAATATGCAAGGACTTATTCCCGAGCGAGGGGTGATTCTGAGTACGCCCGAAGCCGTGCATGAGGCGGCCTCGGCCGGTCTTCTTTATGCGGTTGCGTCACCCGGTTCGGAACGACTTCTTTTGGCAACGCAAGAAAGCGAATTGCCGCTTTACGTTTTCGGCAGGCGAGAGGAACTTAACGCCTGGCGAAAAAAGGGTGCACACGGCGTTGTCGTCGCCGCCTAGGACGATTTGTCCTCGGTCTTTTGAGCCAGTTGCCGTTTGGCTTCTTGAGCTAACAGTTCGGGATCAGCCGAGCCCGGAGTGCCTTCAATGCGGTAGGCGCCGCTTGCCCAAGCCCCTAAGTCGATAATCTTGCAACGCTCCGAGCAAAAGGGGCGCCACGGGCTTTTGACGTCGTATTCGTGCAGACGTTTGCAGGTCGGGCATTTCACGAGCATGGCTGTTCTCTCTTTGTGGTTTCGGCTCAATCTTAACGAATCTGACGGAAAACGTGGCTAAGTGTCTTCAAAAGCAACTGAGCTGACTCTGTCCGAAAGATTCGGATCTTGCAGCAAAAGATAACTGCGCTAAGCCGTCTATAGCAAGGGTCGCAACGTTTTCTCACGGTTTTCCTTTGTAGCTACGTTTTGATGCGGGGCACAGAAAAACTTACGGAATGAAACGAGAGGGGCGTGCGATACTACGAACGGTAAGAGGTCTTGTCGACAAGCGCTATATATTTGGAATGAAGAAGCGATACGGCTTCTTTTAATTCTTGCAAAGTGCCGTTATTGACAAGAACGTCGTCGGCAACGGCAAGACGGCTTTCACGCGAGATTTGACAGGCAACAATGGCGCGGGCCGTCGCCTCGGGGATATTTCGCAGGCGCATCATGCGTTCGATTTGCACGCATTCGGGGACATCGACAACCAAAAGACGGTTTGCGAGGGTTCGCCAAGTGTTTTTTTCTACCAGCAAGGCTGCCTCGAGTACCACATAGGGTCCCCGACTCGATAAAACGGCCTTCTTGAGATCTTGGGCAATGAGAGGATGCAAGATGGCTTCAAGCCGATTGCGTGCTACCTTGTCGTGAAAAACAAGCTCTCGCATACGAGGGCGATCTAAGGCGCCGTCCGAAATGAAATCTCGTCCGAAGGTTTTCTCAATGGCGCAAAGTGCTTTCCCTCCGTGTCCCGTAAGTGCGTGCGAGACGGCATCGGCATCAATCAGTGTGGCACCGAGAGCCTGAAAGAGTGCGCCGGCCGTGGATTTTCCGCTTGCAGCGCCTCCTGTGAGTCCGACAATGAAGGTCATAGGGTCGTATGCGTAACAAAACGCCTTAGACTATAACAAAGATGCCCTCGCATCGGAGGGCATCTTCGGGGAAGAAGGTATCACGCATCTTCCGTAAAAATGGTCGGGGTGAGAGGATTCGAACCTCCGACACCTGCGTCCCGAACGCAGTACTCTACCAGGCTGAGCTACACCCCGAATGTTGCATTTTTTGACCTAAAAATCTCGGTCAACTGCAAGGGTCAGGAACTTTATCAGAGAATCTCGGAAAAGTCCACCCGGTAGTTGCTCAATTGCCTCTTTGCCGAGGCGAACTTGGTCATGAGCTGTTGCCAAAGATCGCTTAAGTGCTCCGGTTTTTTCGATGACGGCCTCGATGGCTTGAAAGTCTCCGTGCCCCGCTCGAACGGCCTCACGAATTAATCGCCGATCCGATTCGTCTGCTTTTTGCATGGCATACAAAAGCGGCAAGGTCACTTTCCCTTCGCGCAAATCCGCGCCGAGGACTTTTCCGGTTTCTTGTGTACTTCCGGCGTAATCGAGAATGTCGTCGACAATCTGAAAGGCGTTTCCGAGTCTGAGGGCGTATTCTCGGCAGGCAGCTTCTTGGGCTTGTGTGGCCGGAGAAATCGCTGCGGCCATGCCGGCGGCAGCCACAAAAAGGCAGGCCGTCTTCCGTTCAATAACGGCAAAGTAAGAGGCCTCGTCGATATCGGGGTTGTGTGCGTTTTTTAGTTGCAGAACCTCGCCTTCGCTTAACCGGTTGGCTGCATCGGAAAGCGCCTGCATGACGCGCAGACTACCTGTTTTGACCATCATCTGAAAGGATCGTGTGTAAAGGAAGTCTCCGACAAGAACGGCCTGGGGATTGCCCCATTTGGCGTTGGCTGTCGGACGTCCTCTGCGCATTAATCCCTCGTCGACGACATCGTCGTGCATGAGTGTTGCTGTGTGAAGGATTTCAATGACGGCCCCTAAGTAGGCGGCTTTGTGCTCATCGGCTCCGAGTGCACGTGCCATGAGAATCAGGAGGGCAGGGCGCATACGCTTACCCCCGGCCTGAGTAATGTATGAGGCAATGTCGTGCACCTGGCTGACAGCGCTTTTGACTTCGTTGGCAATGATGGATTCAACTTCAAGCATGTTTTGGGCAATCGGTAAGAGAGCTGCCTGAAGGATTTTCTTTCGTTGGTCGGATTGCGTCATGCGTTACCCGCGTATCAGTTTGAATGAATAGGGAGAATACAACGCGGTTGTGCCCGATGCCAATAAAGACTGACTTGAAGCCGAAAGGGAGAAGACGAAAAATCTCTTATCTCATGATCGACGAATACGATCAAGGAGCCAATGATGTTCTCGCAACAAGCCTTAAGTCGTTTCAGGAACTGACAAAATCCGGCGGAGTGTTGAAACCCTCTTATGCGAGTTTGAAAGATTTAGCAACCACCGGACCAATTGCTCGAGTTTTCATCACAGCGTGATGTCGATTCAGCTCGACTCGATGACATCCGGATTTTCCATTGCGGACAATTTGACCACCAATCCGGATTTGGTGACGATGTTCGGGTTTACGGAATCCGAGTTACGGGGATTAATCCCTCAAATTGTCAATCTTCAAAAGTGCGGGAAGACGACTGACGAAGTCTTTAACCGAATGAAGGAGAGGTACAACGGATATAGCTTTAATCCCGACACCCAAGCACGACACCACGCTTCCGAGTTACGTTAACGAGGTCAAGGACCTTAAGGCCGATGCAACCGAAGCGGATGTACAAAAAGCGGTTAAAAGCACTAAAGAACAAGCCGAGCGGTACGCCTAAGGGCAAGCGCTGAGGGGGCTTTCCCAACGTCACGCTCCTTGCCGTTGTTTACAAGGGTTTAAGACTCGCAGCATGAGAGGTGTTCTGAATCCGGCCTTGAACTCGCAAGAAGGGCGATTGTCGGACAAAAGTTTTGCGCATGAGACGTATAATCCGCAACGTCGTCCGAATGAGTTGTGGTGCGCTCTTTTGCGGTCGGTCTGTTTTCAGAAAATAATCTTTGCAAACAATGAATGAGCAATATGTAAAAGCGTCTTTAAAAGAGGCGCAGGTCGGTCTTGACGCTCTCATCAACAACGAAGCGATGATTGGGCGCATTGCGGCAGCCGGGCATCTGATTGCTCAAAGCCAGAAGGCAGGGGGCTCGGTTTTTTCGTGCGGTAACGGCGGAAGCCTTTGCGATGCCATGCATTTTGCCGAGGAGATGACAGGCAGATATCGCAAAAATCGTCAGCCTTTCCGGGCCGTTGCGATTGCTGATGCTTCGCACATGGCCTGTGTCGCGAACGATTTCGGATATTCAGACGTATTTTCCCGTTGGGTCGAGGCCTTCGGAAAATCGACGGATGTGCTTCTTGCTATCTCAACGTCCGGGAAAAGCGCCAATATTCTTAAGGCAGTTCGTAAAGCGAAAGAAAAGGGTATGAAGGTCATTGTCCTAACGGGCAGGGACGCCACCGAGCTTACCGATACCGCCGATGTGGCGATTGCTACGCCGGCCGGGCATTGGGCCGATCGCGTTCAGGAGCTTCACATCAAGGTCATTCATATTTTGATTGAGTTGATTGAACGCGAACTAGCCTCGGAAAACTACTCTGAGTAGTCAGGAGAAGATTTTTTGTTTACGGAGTCCCCGGCAATGTTTCCAAGGGACGAAAGCGGTAGTTAAGAAATTCTTGACTGCCTCGGAGAAGAATTGTTATGGAAAAACGGATTCCCATTACGGCACGCGGTGCACAGCAGTTGCGCGCGGAATTGGATGAATTAAAAAAGGTGCGTCGTCCGGAAGTGGTTCGTGCCATTGCCGAAGCGCGTGATAAGGGCGACTTGTCCGAGAACGCCGAGTATGATGCCGCCAAGGACCTGCAGGGTCAAATCGAAGGGCGCATTGCCGAACTTGAAGGGAAGATGACACTCTTGCAGATTATCGACCCAAAGGCGCTAAATGCCGGAGACCGCATTGTTTTCGGAGCGACCGTGGATTTGGAGGATGAGGATTCCGGACAGGCCAAGACCTACCAAATCGTCGGTGACGATGAGGCCGATATCCGCCAGGGACGCATCTCGATTTCCAGTCCCTTGGCTCGCGCCTTAATCGGCAAATACGAAGGCGACGAGACGCAGTGCCCGGCCCCCAAAGGCGTGATGCACTACGCCATCGTCAACGTGCGTTACGAGTAGGGCAATCGCTTTGTTGTGAATCTGTGTCGTCGGTCACTTGAGTGACTAAAAGCGGCACGGTTCCTCTTGAGGCAATGCGGGTGGCCGTCGATCCCATGACAGCCGATTTAATTCTCCCGTAGCCGTGACTGCCCATGACAACCAAATCCAAGCCTTCGTTTTGTGCGAAGGCGGCGATTTCATCACCTGCGTTACCCACAAGGCCGACGGTCTTGGGGGTGATGCTCGCTTCGGTAAAAAGCGGCAACAGGGGCGTCAGGACCTCATCGAATTCCTTTTTCTGCATTGCTTCGATTTCTTGAGCCGAGAAAGTCGGAAGTGTCATACCGAAAATGTCCGGGTAGACGGCCGACGCATAATCGTTTGCTACATGCAAGAGGTAAAAGACAGCGTCCTTGCCAAAGAATGCTCGGTTTGCCAGAACGTGGCGTACGGCTGCAAGATCGTAACGCGAACCGTCAACAGCAATGCCGACTCGAAGCGCTTCGCGATGTGGGGTGCTTTGACCGCGAATAATCAGAACCGGAATCTTGGTTTGTTTTAGGACACCGTTTGTCACCGATCCCAGGAAAAGACCGGCTAAGGCTGTGCGTCCGCGAGAGCCCATCACGATAAGGTCGGCTCCGAGTCGATCGGCTTCGCCGGCAATCTGATCGGCCGGATTGCCGATTAGCACGGTTTTCATCAACGTCACGCGTTTGCCGGCTAGGCTTTTCAGAGCCGGGGCAAAAATATCCGCGGCTTTTTCTTCGCAGTAGCGTTTGGCGGCGCACTCGGTAGGATTTCCGGGAACCGAATCGAATACCGCTAAGAGTTCGATAGTCGGATTCTCGCCGAAAAGCTCACGGCGAGATGCGAGGAACGCCAAGGAGTTTTCGCTATAGGAAGATCCGTCAATCGGTACCAGAACTTTCATGTGTTTTGCCCTCCGAAAACAAGCGCGTCTTTTAGTTGCGCAGGCTGTGAATCGGGGCGGGAATTCGTCCGCCGAATGCGACAAAGCGTGCCGAATCACCGCCGGGAACCCGGATGATGCTCGCCTCACCGAGCAGTCCCCCGAAAACGGCCTTCTCTCCGATACCTTTTCCGGGAACCGGAATAAGGCGTACGGCCGTTGTCTTGGAGTTAATCATACCGATTGCAGCCTCATCGGCAATCATGCCGGCGATGGTCGCAGCCGGTGTGTCTCCCGGAATAGCAATCATATCCAATCCCACAGAACATACGCAGGTCATCGCTTCGAGTTTTTCAAGCGTCAAGGCTCCGGTGCGAGCCGCTGCCTCAATGGAACTATCTTCACTTACGGGAATAAAAGCGCCCGAAAGGCCTCCGACGTGGCTAGAGGCAAAGACGCCGCCTTTTTTCACGGCATCGTTGAGCATGGCGAGGATGGCCGTCGACCCCGGGGCTCCGATGGACGAAAGTCCGAGCGTTTGGAAAATTTCACCGACGCTGTCGCCCACGGCCGGGGTCGGTGCAAGCGACAGATCCGCAACGCCGTAGGGAATCGCCATTTTCTCGGCGACATCACGTCCGATGAGTTCGCCGACTTTGGTGACCTTGTAGGCCGTTTGCTTGATGATTTCGGCGATTTCCGAGAGTGTTAATTTACGTCCGGCGTTTTCAATGGCTCTTTGCAGGGCCTTGTTGACAACGCCCGGACCCGAGACACCGACATCGATAACGACATCGGGTTCGCCGACGCCCAAATAGGCGCCTGCCATAAAGGGCACGTCTTGCGGGATGTTGCAAAAGACAACGAGTTTGGCGCATCCGATGCCGTCTCTGTCGGCACTGGCTTGAGCCACGTCGACGATACGCTGCCCCATGAGGGACACGGCATCCATGTTAATGCCCGAGCGTGTCGAGCCGACGTTAATCGATGAGCAAATGCGATCGGTTGTTGTCAGAGCTTCTGGAAGCGAATCGATGAGGTTTCTTTCCCCGGGTGTTATGCCTTTTTCCACGAGAGCACCGAACCCGCCTAAAAAGTCCACGCCGACGTCTTTAGCAGCCGAATCGAGGACCTGACAGGCCTTGACCATTTGGTCGCGTGTAAATCCGGCACAGACCGTGCCGACGGGACTGACGGAGATACGCTTATTGACGACGGGAATCCCGTACCGATCGCCCACGGCATTACAGGTTCGCACGAGTTTGCCCGCATAGTGTTCGATTTTGGTGCGGACCTTTTTTTCAAAGACGGAAAAGTTCTCGCTGGCGCAATCGAATAAATTAATTCCGAGCGTTACGGTGCGAACATCAAGGTGCTCGCTTCGGAGCATGTTGATGGTCGAAATGACTTCGCGTTCTGTCAGCATGATTCCTCCCTAGACAACCTGTACGCGGTGAATGGCTTCGAAAATATCCCGGTGTTGCAACGTTAGGTTCAGCCCCATGGCTTTGGCGCGGGAAATCAGTTTCTTATGCAACGCCCCGATGTCGGTTGTTGTCGGAATCAGGACTTCGTAGACAATCATGAAGTCGCCGGTTTTCGGTTGCAGGGCGCGCAAGTCTTCGATGTTGATTTTTTCTTGACCGAAAAGAGTGGCAAAAGTGCCGACGATGTCGTTTCTGTCTCCGCCGTAAATGCTGATGACAAACGGTTCGGTTTTTTCCGGTTTTACGCCGGCCGGAGCCTGAGCATAATCGAGAACCTGGGCTGTCACGGGGAGAGAGGCATCGTGTAGGGCTTGACACAAGAGGTCTTGTAAGACGGAGTTTTCTAAGTCCGTCGGCTTTTCGACGATGAAAAGACTGGCGAACTGACCGCGCAGATTCGACTGGGTCATGTCCGAAATGTTGCAATGGGCTTTGGTCAGCGCCTGACACAGTGCGGCGACAACGCCGGGTTCGTCCACGCCGACAGCGCTTACGACACAATAGGCAATACTCATAAAAAAAGCGAACCCATCCTTAACGGATGGGTTTTCCGGTTAATCCATCAAACTAATCGTCTTCGTCTTTACGCTGGTACTTGGCGGCGAGCTCTTGTTGCTTTTGCATGGGAGCGGGCTGGTACGCGTAGAACTCAAAGGTAAAGACAGCCGCGCCTTGCGTCATCGCATTTAGGCGCGCGGCATAGCCGTCCATTTCCGCCAAGGGCACCGTTGCGAGAATTTCCATCGACGTGCTGCTGGTGGCGGCCGTGTTTAACACTTGGCCGCGACGGCTCGCCAAGTCTCCGGCGATATCGCCTAACGTGACCGTCGGTGTTGTAATCGTGAGCTTTGCAATAGGCTCTAAGAGTGTCGGCGAGGCTTTGGCAAGAGCATCGAGCATCGCCTTGCGACCGGCGGCAACGAAGGCCACTTCCTTACTGTCGACCGGATGCGATTTTCCGTCGTAGACCGTCACTTTGATGTCTTGCATCGGGTAGCCGGCAATAAAGCCCTGGGTCAATACCTCACGCACACCTTTTTCGACGGCCGGAATGAAGTTAAACGGAATGGCTCCGCCCTTGACTTCGTCGACAAACTGGAACCCTTCGCCGCGGGCCAAGGGTTCGACACGCAGATACACTTCACCGAACTGACCGGCACCGCCCGACTGCTTCTTGTGACGTGCGTGACCTTCGGCCTTGCCGCTGATGGTTTCACGGTACGGGACAGACGGAGCGCAGGTTTGCACTTCGAAGTTAAACTGGGCCTTCATACGGTCCAAAACCGTTCTTAAGTGCAGTTCCGAAAGCCCTTGCAACATGGTCTTATTTAAAACAGGGTCGGTCGATGTCTTTAACGTCGGATCTTCGGCGAGCATCTTATTGAGGACATCGCTCATGCGGCTTTCGTCACCGCGGCGAAGCGGTGTTAAATCCAGGCCGAACATCGGCTGCGGGAAATCCAAGGGCTTCATGCGCACGTCAAAGTCCAAAATGCTCGAGTGCAGGATGGCCCCGTAGTGCATGTCATCAATCTTATTTAACGCCCCGATATCGCCCGGATTAAGCTCATCTGTTTCGGTCGTATCTTTGCCTTGCAAAATTAAGGGTTTGTTGACCTTAATGGGCTTACGAGAGTCATCGATATAAAGGGTCGAGCCCGGACGAATCTGTCCCTGATGGACGCGGAAAATACCGATCTTGCCGACAAAAGGGTCACTGATAATCTTAAAGACGTGAGCGAGAACGGGCATTTGCGCGCTCGGCTCCGTGGGAATCGGTGTTCCGTCGCGTTTTTCAAAAAGCGAGACATTGGCCTCGGCAGGCGAGGGAAGGTGACGAATGATGACCTTCATGAAGTCGCGGATACCGATTAGGTTCTTGGCGCTTGTAAAGCACACCGGAATGATGTGGCCTTCACGCAGCGCTTTGGTAATCGGAGCATGCAGGCTTGCCGGATCGGCATCGCCTTCTTCCAAGTAACGTTCCATCGTGGCATCGTCGACTTCGACAACGCGCTCGATGAAGGCGCGGTGCACGTCCGAGACGCTCATGATGTCGCTTTCGCCTTCTTCAGTGTTGTAGCAGTCGATGACGTGCGTCATGCCCTTGGTCGGAAGATTCAGAGGAATGACCGCATCGCCGAACGTCAGTTTCAATTGGTCCAGAACGCCCATCAAATCGACGCCAGGGACATCAATCTTATTGATGACAATCATGCGGCAAAGGCCGCGTTTTTCGGCCCAGTTCATCATGCGTTCTGTCATTAATTCGACGCCTTTGGTGGCGTCGACGACAATAACGGCGGATTTGACGGCATCGAGGGCCGGAAGGGATTGCCCGATGTAGTCGGGGTATCCCGGTGTGTCAAGGACGTGAATACGGACCGGGTCAAGACCGAGTTTGTCCGTATCCATATGGGCTACGGCAAGACGCAGGGAGTGTCCCACTTGCTTTTCTTGAGGATCGCTGTCGCAAACTGTCGTGCCTTTATCGACACTTCCGCATTCGGAAATGGCTCCGGCACGCATCAACATGGCTTCGATAAGGGATGTTTTGCCGCTTCCTCCGTGACCGACGAATGCGACAGTACGCAAGTTTTGTGTTGGGTATTTCGACATTTACGACTCCTCTGGTGTGATTCGGGATACTCAGGCGCGAGAGGAACGACCACGCATTCTGAGTTTTACGTTCAATTGTACGTATATCGCATGAAAATGGCGGAGTGATTTCGGACTGGGAACCCATTTACGCGGCCTTCCTGCTCTGATGTGCTGAAAATGAGGGAAAAATTTTTTCCTTTGCACTGCTGTAGTTTCCAGAAGGCGGTGCTTTTATTGACGTGATTGCCAAGTACAGCCGTTTAAAGAGCGACTTTGACATGAGCGTGATGAGCGGCACGTCTAAGAATAACGCCTATAGCGCCAGTGCCGAGTTCGGTTGGTATGTGCCGTTTGCAAATATCGCCTTCGTTGAGCCGCAAGCCGAAATCACCTACGGTGTTGTCAAGGGCGATGACTTCACAACGAGTAACGGCGTTGCGATTTCCCAGAAAGACACCAAGGCTTTGATCGGACGCTTAGGTGTTCGCACCGGCTTGCACTTTAACGAAAACAAGGGTGTTGTCTATGCCCGTGCTTCCGTTCTGCGCGACTTTAAGGGCAAATCCGAATTTACGGCGAGCCTTGTTTCCGATTCCTCCGTGTGTTCGACCGTCAAGGACGATATCGGCGGGACGTACTACGAGATGGGTATCGGCGCGAACTACAAGTTTGCGGACAATGCCTACACGTATGTGGACTTTGAGCGTCAAAACGGCGGAGACGTCAAGGAAAAGTGGCGTTGGAACGTCGGTTTCCGTTATGTCTGGTAAGACCTAATCGGAAAACGTCGGCGAAAGTAATTTTCGCCCCTAAACTCCCGACCGACTTGATACATAACGTATAAAGTCTTCGGGAGTTTTGTTACCCCGACGAGCGCGAGCAAATCGCGATAGTGTTTCGGAACGACTCCGACAATGAAAGCACCGGTTCGCCGGTGATTTCTTGCTTGTTCCAGCGAGAAGAGACCCGAGGTGACCGAAGAGTCGGTCACTTTTGTCAGACTAGATACTTCTGAAGGAGTGCATATCTATGGCACGAAACAATAGGATCTAGTGCAGGCGTGTGTTTGACGTTAAACGATACCGTTGCTTCGGGCTGTTCTTAGCCTCGGTTGCCCGGATGAGACCTTCCTGAATGAGATTGCCGATGTATTTTCTAAGGGTAGGGGAACTGCGTCCGGTTGCTTTTTGTAGTTCGCGGATTGATAACGAACTTTGACGAGAAAAGAGGTCGAGAATTACCTCTCGGACGTTTTCAGTTTTCCTGTCGCTCGTGACGGATTCTCGAGAAAGACGATCAAAGACAATTCTGAAATACGCGTTGTTACCTTCAAATCGCACAGACCCGTGTTGGGCTTGAACGAATGCCTGTCGAATCGCTCTAAGCCCCGTTCCTCGGTTTTCAACAACGTAGCTATTGTCCGGCATCGCCGTGGCTTCAAGAATCTGCGAAAGAAATTCGTTGCGTGTGGCAGAGAGTCCTGAGCTTAGGAGTTCATCAACGTCAAGCGCCCCATAAAGGCCTCCGGGATTCAGCACTTCCAAACAATCGGAGTACAGGTTGAGTTGAACCTGCGAGGAGCAACCTTGAGCAGAGTAGTCCCGATGCTGCAAGGCGTTTGCGACTGCCTCGCGAATGGCAATTAAGGGATAATCAGGGATGTCATAACGGACCGCTCCTTTGACGTGCGCGCCGATATGCATGTTTTTGCGCACAAAGGTGACGGCATCGACCACCATATCGGGAATAGAGCCGACAAGACGCTTTGTGTCAAGATAACGATTCTCGATAAAGTCGCCGATTTCAAGCGATGTTTGTTCTCGCGTTGTTGCGTAGCATGTGCAGGTTACGCAAAGCCGCGGGAAGTATTTCTGAGGAAATTCGCCGAAGGCAAGAAGGCCGGCCAAGGTTGGTTTTAATTCGCCGTCGGCTTTCTGCAAAACGCGCATTTGTACAAGTATTTCCTCGTCCGAAGAGTTTGCAAACCCCCGCGGTGTAAGAAAACGTTGTCGACTGATAAATAATTTGAGTGCATTTAAATCTAAATCGGCAAGAGAGGCTTCCTGGACAACACGGATGTCGTGCTTGGGCTGAATTCGCTCCTCGAGCATGCGACTGATTTCATACTCGGTGAGTTTTCGGTTGCCGTCCCCGGTTCGGATGTAGGAACCGCCGTAAACGCCTTGAGTTGTTACATAACAGGGCCTCTCAAGTAAGGGCATCGGTGCAATGATGGCGACAACAATCTTTGTTCCTTCAAAATCTAGCAAATGCACCTGCGGTCGCACCACCGGTGTTAGCTTGTCGCCGTAGTGCAGCATGTCGGAATAAACGGCATCTGCGTTAAATTTAGGAACGGGACGAAAGCCTTTTTCTTCGGAAAGACCGAGAATGACGGTTCCGCCTTGCCCGTTGGAAAACGCCGAGAGGGTTTCGGCAAGACTTTTAGGCGTTCCTTCCTGAGCCGATTTGACCTCGCAATGTTGGTTGTCGCGTCCGGATTTTCTCATGAAGGCAATTTGCCTAGTGATTGTTTCTTGTAACGAATCGGGCATAGAAGTCTGCAATTAACTTAGATAGTTGCTAAGTAGATTATAGAGTAAATCGCAGAATTGATAGAGTAAACAGGCAAATTTGTAGAGTAAATCGATAAGTTTGTAGAGTAAGTGGAGCCTTTGTCGAAGCGATTAGTCAAGTTAAACGCACGGAAGCTGCGGTGCCGGAAGATTTCGGGCGAGAACTCCGATGCGGGGCTCTTTAGTTTATTGTCCGAGCTATTGCTCTGCCGCCACAACGATGAGTTGCGGTGAGCGCCGTCCCATAAAGGTATTAACTTCGGGTTTGTACGCTAAGCGCACACGTGAGGGAAGGGGTGTGGCATGTCGAAAGAAAATGGCATCGAAGCGTTTTCCTTCGAGTTCCAAAAATAGTTTGAGGTGACTGCCCTTTAATACGCGCTGGTTGAGAACGGTAAATTCGTTCGCAAAAATCGGCGCTTCAAAACCTTGTCCCCAAATGCGCGATTCCAGCGCATCGATGAGCACGAAGTTAATCTCGTCGGCGGCTAAGGGACCGTCTACGACGATGCGGTTTTCCAAGGTGCGGGCATCGCATTTTCCCCGCACCACGGCATCGAAAAGCGATGTAAAGCGGGTCAGGTTTTCTTTTTTAATCGTCAGTCCGGCCGCCATGGCGTGTCCACCGTAACGTAGCATCAAGCCTGGAACCTTTTTATCTAGGTCTTCCAGGACATCGCGTAGGTGTAAGCCGTCAATCGATCGCCCCGACCCTTTCAGGTCTTCGCCCTCATCGGGAGCAAAGGCAATGACCGGGCGATGAACGGCTTCTTTGATGCGGCTGGCGACAAGACCGACAACGCCTTGGTGCCAGGTCGGATTAAATAGGACGATGCCGGCTTTCTTTTCAACATCCATGTCTTGAATCAGCGCAAAAGCCTCGTTTTGCATGCCTTCTTCCAAGGAGCGCCTTTCCGAGTTCAGACGGTCGAGCTCTCGGGCATATTCCTGAGCACACACCGCATCATCGGTTAAAAGACAATCAATGCCGATTCCCATTTCGGTTAGGCGCCCGGCCGCATTAATACGCGGCGCGATGCTAAAGGCAAAGTCTTTAACGGAAGCAAGTCCCCTGTCGTGTCCGCACACGTCAAAAAGCGCTTGAATGCCGGCGCAGGCCTTCCCTTGGCGCACACGTGCTAAGCCCCGGGACACAAGAATGCGGTTATTTTTATCCAAAGCGACGACGTCGGCCACGGTTCCGAGTGCCACCAGGTCGCTTAACGCATCGAGGCGCGGTTGCGTTTCTTTGGAAAAAACACCTTCTTGCCGCAGACGAGCCCGAACGGCCAAAAGTAAGTAATACATCACGCCGCACCCGGCCAGGGCTTTACTCGGGAAGCGATTGCCGACTAAATTCGGATTGACGATAGCGCCGGCGTTCGGAAGCCTTTTGCCGGCTAAGTGGTGATCGGTGATGATGACGGTAAGACCCAAGGCATTGGCGTGGTCCACTCCGTCGACACTGGTAATGCCGTTATCGACGGTCAGAAGAATGGCGGGCTTTTCCGGTTGAGAAAGGGCTAAATCGACGATTTCCGGCGACAGACCGTATCCGTATTTAAAGCGGTCCGGAACAATGTAATCGACTCGGATTCCGAGGGCTTTCAGGCCTCGCACGGCCACGGCGCAGGCTGTTGCTCCGTCACAGTCGTAATCGGCCACAATCGTGATGCGTTGTCCGGTTTTGCGTGCTCGGCACACAATGTCGGCGGCTGTATCAAGGCCCTCTAAAAGGGCCGGATCGGCAAGGGATTTCCAGTCTTCTGCTAAATCGTCCACGGACCGAATGCCGCGTGCCGCTAAAACGCGCGCTAACGCCGGGAGCATGCCGGAAGCCGTGAGCCGCTTGGCAACGGCCGCATCAAAGGGTCTTTCTTCAAAACGCGTTCTCATCGATGTGATGCCTCTTCGATTATCCAGGCGTTCACATCCGGCGATTTTTGCGGACGAAAGCGGGAAAGAAGCGACTTGGGATTCGTGAGTTTCACGGTAAATGTTTTCGTCATTTTCCGCCGCAAGCCACAATCAGGGCCTCATTACACCCGCGAAGGCGTGCCGCTTCTTTTAAGGTAATGAGTTGCTCGGCAAGCGTCGGTAGGGCTCGGTTCCACGCATCCCAATCACCCTGAATCCACGCCTTGTACAGGTTCGGAAAGAGGGCAAGCACGACGCCCCTCGGCGCATCGGAAGGCCAAGAAAGAGCCCCGGTTATTTTCCCGACTCGGTGATTCAAAATTCCGGCGGCATCGGCCCAGCCTAAGACAGTCGCGTCGTCCGAAAGAACACTGCGGATTTGGGTAGGCGGATAAAAGTCTTGAATCGGACCTCCGCCGTCAATCCAAAGCCCCTCAAGCCCGGCGATGCCGAGCCCCTGAATCGCTTGCGTGAGTGTGCCAAGCAGGGTCAGTGCTTTGGTCACGTTTTCCGCCTTGTCGGAGAAAAAGCCTTCTTCACTTGGAATCGGATGCCCGAGTAATGTTTCGACCTCGCGCACGGACACCTGCCAAGGGGTTTTTCGGGAAAGATAAAAATCGGCATCCCAACGTTGTAGCGTAAAGCCCTCTTTCTGAAAAAGCGGGTATAGGACCGAATACACGCGGTCTTGCTGCGTTTCCGTAAGAGAGGTCTTTCCGAGAACGCCTCCGTTCTTATCGCAATGCAGTAGTGTGAGGCGCCAGATTTGTCCGGAAAGCCGAGGGCCTCCTTGCATCACCCACCGATACGGAGCCGTTGCCATCGCTTCGCGACTGCGTGTTAACACGCGCCAACACCAAATAAGGTGCGCAGATCCCGTTTGATGGGATTCGGCTAAAGTTTGCTCGGTCCAGTCTTCAGCGCCTTGCGTGAGTTTTTCCACACACGCAATCGCTTCGGGCGGAATCGCCTTCAACACGTTTCGGTTCGGAACGAGTAAGCCCGGGACGATGAAATACGCCTGTGTCATGCTCGACTGCCTCTACTGAGCAAAGCGGTTACATCAGGCTTTGGCATCCATCACGACTCGCATCAAATCGGCGATGGTGCCGGAATTGGTTTTTCCCATAATCGAAGCGCGGTGCGCTTCGACGGTCTTGATGGAAATACCGAGGTCATCGGCAATTTGCTTATTTAAACGACCGGCTACGATGCGCTCCAAAACCTGCTGCTCGCGGGGCGTAAGGCGCCCGAGTAGGGCAACATTGATGTTGCGCCGCTCGTTTTGCATGCGTTTTTCGCGAGCATCGGCGAGCATTTCTTCCACTTGCTGCTTTAAGGCCTGCAAGTCAAAGGGCTTTTCGATAAAGTCCACCGCACCTTTTTTCAGGGCATTGACGGCCATCGGAACATCGCCGTGACCGGTGATAAAAATAATCGGAAGGTCGGCGTTTTTCGAGCGCAAAAGTTCCTGAACTTCAAGCCCGCTCATGCCGTTCATGCGCACGTCCAATAGCAATACGGCAATGGCATTCGGATTGTAACGCGCGATAAAACTTTCGCCGCTTTCGTAAAGCTCAACCTTGTAGTTACTCGCCTCGAGTAACCAACGGATGGAATCGCGTACAGCCTCGTCATCATCGACAACGTAGACGGTTCCTAAAGTTTTTTCATTTTCGGCAAAGGCGTTCATAGTCAAAAAACGACGGCAAAAAGGGGCGTGAAAAAGAGGCTTGACAAACGTTCATTGTAGTCTATCGAGCCAGCGATAAGTCAAAGTAAAAAATCGTTCCGCCTTCCGGGTTGTCGCGAAATGCCAGATGCCCGTTATGGCTCTCGACAATGGAGCGGCATAGGTTGAGCCCAATGCCCATTCCGGTTTCTTTTGTCGTGTAAAACGGCTGATACAGGGAGTCTTTTTTCTTCGGACTGATGCCTTCCCCGAAATCGATGACTTCGAACCGTAGAGAATTGCCCCAGTGATGCACATCGACTTGAACGCATTTTTTCTCCGTGTGTTCCGAAGCTTCGATAGCATTTTTAATGAGGTTAATGAGAACGAGGCCGATCAAAATCGCATCGCAGACAACGGTCGGCATCCCCGGCTCCAGACGCGTTTGTACCGCAACGCCGTGTTCTTTGGCTAAGGGGCGCGCCATCTCCACCGCCTCGTTGACAATTGTCACGACATTGGCCGGAGCTCGTATCGGATCGGTGCGTTTGGCAAAGCTGCGAATCCGTCGCATGACCTGAGTGGCTCGCTGAGTCTGCGCAATAATTTTCTCAAACATGCGAATGGCTTCTTCCGGCGACAGACGCTTATTTTCGAGCATCACCTTGGAAGCAACGGCATAGTTTTGCAGGGCGGCTAAGGGTTGATTGAGCTCATGGGCAAGCGAGCTTGCCATCTCGCCCATGTTAATGAGCTTAGAGGAGCGCTCGGCCTTTTCCATTTGCCGGGCGACGGTCTCGCGATTGATGTGCGCAGCCGTCACGTCGTACGCCGTCAGAAGTTGCGCTTCGCTCTCGTCAATCCACGTGATGTTTTTCACATGAATGGCGTACCAGCGATTGCGCTCCTTGTCGTAAATGTCATCGGCATTGGCCGAGACTTCGTGTAAGAGCGAACAAAACTTGATGTGCTGGTCGGGGGAGTCTCCGAATTGGTCCTGATAGATGGTGTTGGCAAATAAAAGCGTCGGCTTGCTGCCCTGAAGCGAAATGACGCTCACGGCCGCATCCATGGTTTCCAAAACGCGGGTAAAGCGTTGCTGCATGGCCCGAAGTTCGCGTGCCGAACGATTCGCTTGCGTGATGTTGCTATACGTAACCATGTAGCCTAAGCGTTTGCCGTCGCCGGCAAAAAGCGGGAAGACCTGAACAGCGCATTCAAAATGCGTTAAGTCTTTGCGGACGGCTTCAAACTCAAAATACTGCTTTTTGTGGCGCTCGCCGGCACCGGCCAAGGCCAAAGAAAAGGCTTCGCGTACGGAGGTGTCGTCTTTGGGCCAGAAGGGGTAGGGGGGCATTAAACCCGTGGTCTCTTTTTGTCCGTATCCGAAAAGTTCCTCGAAGGCATCGTTGGAGTAAAGGATTTTTCCCTTGCTATCGATTACGCACAAGGCATCTAAAAGCGACTCACTGACGGCTCGCTGCACGAGAATACGTGCTCGCATCGCACTTTCGGCTTTCAGTTGTTGCGTCTGAAAACGCCAGAGCAAAAAGAGAGAAACAAAAATTAATCCCAGCATCACGAGCGCGCACCAAGCGTACAGGCTGTTGCTGTAAAAGGAACTTAGAAGGGACGATGTCAGACCGAGCTCCACGCGCGAGGGAAGCGGCGGGATCAGCAGACACACTTCCATGGCTTCCAGGCTCGGCAAATCCTTGTGAATGACCGTTGTGGCAAAAACGGTTTTGGCATCAAGGAGGTAATAGTGTTGAAAGCGATTGAGTTTATCGGCCGAGGCAAAGCGAAGCGTCACGGGCAGCGAGATGCGGGCAACAAGCGATAGGTCGTTATGACTCGGCGGGAGGACCAAATCCGAAAAAGGTCCGGCCGGTCCGTTATCCAAATAAGGCGGCGAGTAAATGGCCGAGTTGCTGGCCCTGGCGTGTTCTTTAGCTAGGAGCGTGCTCGGATTTGTGATCACCGAGCCTGTCGGGTGGGAGAGCTCACCCATCGCGCTCGGATTGGCACAACTTTTAAGAACGCGCCGGTCGGCATCGACAATAGAAAACTCAACAAGCTCCGGGTAGGTGTGAAAAAGCGACTTCAGACGCCGGCAGGAAAACCCCGGTCCGATTCCCGCGACAGACGACAGGCGCACCGAGATGTTCGTGAGGCGTTCCTCGGCACTAATCGAGATGTTTTCACCGGCAACGTACAGGGACTCAAGTTCATTTCGCCGCGTCTCGTCCGAGACAATGCGCCAGACAAAAACGGTTAAGGCAATTGCTGCAAAAATCAGAATCAACACGGCGCCGACACCGAACCGGCTCGCGTGCGTTTTTTTCGGCTGCACGAGCTCTAAGAGTAGGTCTCCGATCGGTTTTGGCGCTTTAAGTGTCATGGTGGTTTTCTTTTCGGATGCTGCGATAATAAGCCTAAAATGCCTTCGAACAAAGAACTCGGAGCCCCGACCCTAGAACTATTTCTCTTAAAAAGGATTGTTGCGATGAATCAGGATCAATTAAAGCGCGAGGTGGGAAAGGCCGCCTTAAAGTATGTTATCGAAGGTGAGGTTCTCGGCGTCGGCACGGGTTCGACCGTTGACTGCTTTATCGATGCACTCAAAGAAAGCGGACTAAAAATTCCGGCCTGTGCCTCAAGTTCCGTGCGTTCGACCAAGCGCCTTGAAGGGTACGGCTTTAAGGTCGTCGATTTAAATACGATTGAATCGATTCCCGTTTACATCGACGGAGCCGATGAAGTCGACGAGACGCTTGCAATGATTAAGGGAGCGGGCGGTGCCTTAACGCGTGAAAAGATTGTCTCGAGCATCGCGAAAAAGTTCGTTTGCATTATCGATAAAAGCAAACACAGTAAGACCCTCGGTCATGTGGCGCTTCCCGTGGAAGTGATTCCGATGGCTGTGGCTTGTGTCTCGCGCACATTGCGCGCTATGGGCGGCAATCCCGTCGAACGCGACTTTACGACCGATAACGGAAATCGCATTCTCGATGTGGCAGGTTTAGATATGAGCGATCCGAAAGCGCTCGAAACTAAGATCAATCAGATTCCCGGTGTTGTGACAGTCGGTCTTTTTGCGCATCGCGGAGCCGATGTGGTCCTTGTCGGCACCGAAAGCGGTGTTGAGACGTACACGCGCAAGTAATCAAGACTGATTGCCAGATATCAAGGCTCGGGGTAGCCGGTTGGACGGCTTTCCCGAGCTTATTTTTTCTCGAGGGGAACGTGGTTGGGGACAGCCTCGATACCGCCTCCGAAAAAGTACCGTTCGCACTGCTCGGAAACGTGCGCACGCACTTTGGGGTCGGCACAATTTAAGCCGTACTCGTTGATAATCATCGTCTGTAGCTTCTTCCACTCTTCCCAGGCCTCTTTACTGACGGACTCATAAATCCGCTTTCCGAGTTCTCCGGGAACGGGAGGAAAATCCAAACCTTCGGCGTCTTTATTGAGTTTGACGCAATGGACCATACGGGTCATTAACAGTTCTCCTTAGAATTGTCGGCCTCCATTATAGAGTGCTTGTTCCTGCTCTCAGACTGCACTTTAGAGGTTTGTCACGTAGTCGGGAAAAGACACTTTGTCCCTGTCGGTACAATTCGCAGTTGTTTTTTCGTGGTGCCTTAAGCGACTTAAAAATGAATTCGGCGTCTTCACTCAAAAATTTGCGCGAACTTATCGGTAAATCCCAAAAACAAACCGAGAAGATTCCTGCGGAAAAGAAAGCCGTTTTAGTGCCCAAGAAAACGCGTCTCTCCGAGA
>OIWU01000227.1_pt1 | contig 77392 bp, 120 predicted proteins | sample 1587711 | NCBI WGS metagenome assembly OIWU01 (sample SAMEA3888909, study PRJEB22519) | human gut metagenome | biome: human gut; feature: human-associated habitat; material: faeces | place: Denmark | collected 2010 | reverse complement strand
ATTATACTTATAGTTTAATTCAACATGAGCATATCCATTATAAAAATTACCAACATAATCATATTTCATATAAAGAAGAAATAAGGGGTCTATATTATTATAAAATTCTATCAATCCCTTGCTTAGCCCAATCTTTTTTAATGTTATAGGCTCATCTTTTGCATTCATGAATTGCCCCGTTGGGAAATGGAACTGGAATTTAGCACCATCTGACTTCCGTATATTTACGTATAACGGGCCATCTTTTGTGTACATATTGAAATAACTGCTGTTTGAACTCGCTGTGCACCAAGAAGTGTCACCTCCGATTTTCCTGCTTGCCTCATATGTGTGAGGGATATATACTACCCATTCTCCGTCTTCATACACTTTTTCCAATGCTTGTTCCCCTTTGGACAATTGTCTGGTGGCTTTGAAATCATCAGTATAGTTACTGATTATGGTAATCAAATCGGACAGGGATTTGATATTGCTAATCGGGGTTGTTATCTGTGACTTGTTAATATTATAGGTATTCAACGCCTTCTTTAACTCCGGAATGTCCCCGACTTTTAGTTTACCATTAACATATTGATTACCAATCCATACACAATACTTACCAGCAAAAACGCCACGGCTGTTCTGAACCGTAGTCGGGTCAGCCGTGAATAACTGCTCCAAGTCTTTTGGATTAATATTTGGATTCTTTTTAACAAAAGCGTTAATTAAAGAATTAATCTCTTTTGCCTCTCTTATAATTCCTTTCATGATTAAATTAGAACATGTTTATTATTTCATCCAAAATTTTTTCATTCATTTGCTTTTTGGTAAAAACCTTGCTTTCATTATACATATTTTTCAGCCTTGCTTCCTCAACCATTTTCTTTGAATAAATTTTGGATTCCCCAAAGCCATCACCTGTAATTTGCATTGAACCGCCTTGCTGAAGCAATTCATTATTACCTTGCTTTGCTATTGCGTTTTGAACTGTATCACCTGCTCCTACATTGATTTCTTGACGGGGCATATTGTCTGATGTTTTAGGTCCATTAATAACAAGATTCACGTCACCCGCAGTCTTGGCTTTTTGGATATCACTTTGAGTATGTGTGTCAGCGGCGGCTGTTGAAAATGAATTAAGGCTGTTGTCTTTAGCCATTGTTGATATATTAATTGTATTCTCTTCATTTAAAGCCTTTAATTGGCTTCTTGTTATAATCATTTTTTTTGTCATAGTATTATCTAATCAAAATTCGGGTTATTAAACGGTGAATTTTTGGAAACGGTCTTGCCCTTTTTCTTTCCCAAAGGTTTGTTATCCAAATTTTCAGCATCATTATTTTTTTGATTAAAATTTTCATGAATCTTGTTTATTTGTCTTTTTGTGAAAATAACAGATTCCATCATTTGCCCATCAGTTCCTGCCATAGTTGGGTCTTCACCCATATCTCCGTTAGGATTGCTTTGGGTTTCGTCTCTTGCAAGCATACTTTCAGCATAATTTCTTACGGCTTCTTTATCATCCGGACTTAATTGATTAATAATTGACATTGTGCTATCATCACCTTCTGCTGGCATGCCTCCGTTATCCATAGGTTCTTCACCACCCATAGATGGGTCGTTTTCCATAGATGGGTCTCCATTTCCCATTGGCATATTTGGATTCATATTATCCATGGGCTGTGTCATATTCGGGTCAGTAGAGGCAGTACCTGCTAAAGCACCGTCCATAGGTGGCATTTGCTGTCCTCCCATAGATGGTGCTTCGCTATTCTTTATTTTGAGGACCTTTCTTTCGCCCTCAATGTTTTCACTTACTGTTCTTTTTTTTTATCTGATGAAAAAGCAGAACCATGAAGTTGTGACATAACCTCTTTAGTAACAGCATCTACCAATTCTGTGAATGGGGCACTGCTACCAATCTTTTCTCCAAAAGGAGTTTCGTTATGAACACTTTCATCATTCCAATCTCTTCCCCACTGGTTCTTGTCTTCACCTGTTGTAGGAAGTTCCATAGGCTTCTTCTGATATCCTGGATGCTTTCCGAAATCATGGAGTTCGTTTTCTGCAAGAATATTACTAACAATTGAATCAACAAGGTTAGCAACTCTTCTTTGAGAACTTTCATTCAATCCGTCAAGTCCTATTGGTGACATAGAACCATCTCCGCATTCTTCAATGTCATCATCATAAGAAGAATCTTCTTCTTCGCCTTCTATATTATCCATAGAATCGCCATCAAATTCATCACCATCAACATCATTGAATTCAGCGTTAAAATCATCAGTATCGCCGTCTGTAGTAGTATCATCTACATCTTTGATATCATCATCATCTGATGTATTTTCTCCGTCAAGTTCGCTTCTAAGGGCATCAATCTGTGCTTGAAGTTCATCAATTTTTGCTTGAAGGTCAGATGTGGTATCATCAGTTATATCGGTGTCAGAATCAGTTCCATCACCATCATCGAAAGAACTTTCATCACCATCATCGAAAGAACTTTCATCATCATCTTCAAAAGAACCTTCTTCGTCATTTACTCCGGCATCAAAGTCAGTATCATCATCTGATGACTCACTATCCATATCTGCATCAAGGTCATCATAATAATTCTCTTCATCGCCATCTGTATCTATATCTGAATCATCATCTACGGTAATATCCGGGTCTTCAACATCAGTATCATCAACATCAGTATCCTCTTCTTCATTAACCGTCTTATTGAATGGACCATTGTTATGGTCGGTATCGGCTTCACCTACACCCGGAGTAGAAGGCAATCCTTTAGATGCCCAATCTTCCTCTTCTTCATTAACGGTTTTCTGTCCGTCAATTTCCCAACCGATAGACTTAGGGTCACGTCCCTTGCCAATGCCTTCTGAACCCCAATCCTTTTCACAAGAACCGCCTTCGCAAGCCTCTTTGAGCTGGTCGGTGGATTTAGGAGCATCTTGGTCAAATGGGCCAACTTTCTTATCAACGCCATTGGTTTTCTTTTTGAAATCCTTGTCAAGAACGGCTTTTCCATCTTTGCTTCCTTCCGGCTTATCACCCTTTGCACCTTTCTCTGCCTCTGGCTGAGCCTTGTCATATTTAACAACATCATCCTTACGGTCCGCACCAATCTCACTTGATTCATTCATCAACATTGATACATTATACATAATCTGACGTTGACGTGCAAGTTCATTGGCAAATTTCTCTGTTCCCTCAGCAATAATCATATTCTTCTTGAACGGGTCAAGAGTTGAAATGTTGGTCTCTGACTCACAAGATTCATTTATTGAATTAATCTTAAGTTCAAACTGTCTTGAAGCAAGAGGGTAACTTTCATATTCGTAGTCTTTCTTTCTTGAAATACCACCAATATAATCATAAGCCTCGGCTACAAGTTCCTTGTCCTTAGGGGCTGTTTTAATATAATATTTGTTGCATTCTTTCACAATACCATAAGCCTTGCCGTTGGCGGCAACAGCGTGATACTCAAGTGTATGCATTGGAACATTCTTACTCTCATTCAAATCCTTACCATAAGTGTAAAGAGACTTCATACGTGTGAGAGATTCTTCAAACGTTGGCATATCTTTATATAAATTATTATCTAATTATTCATTATTTTTCAAATAAATAGATGTGAATATTAAAAAATTACGATAAACTGTTTATTGTATTATATGTTTTATTCAACAAATCCATCATTTTTTCAATATATTTCATTCTTCGTAATGATTTCCATATGATGTTCTCATCGGTCATCTCACTGTTGGAGTTTTTTAAACCTTCTGTTCTTTCACCTTTCAATTCATCAAAAAGGGCATCAACCTTGTCATATATTTGCTCGCTTTTATATTTGTCACCATTTGATGAATTATATCTTTCTTCCAAATCATCAATGATATTAACATAATGGGCAACTTGTTTCTTGATGTGTTCCTTATCTAAATGCTTATCAGATAATTTATCTTTATCGGGTTCTGTAAGCCATTTGTTTTTATCAAGAGAATATACTCCGGTTGATGAGTGCTTTTCATTTTTATCTTGGACATAAACCTCTATCGGAAATCCAAATATCTCAAGCCCTTCATGTTCTTCATTCCATAATTTTCTTTGGGCATCAAAATATTTCTTAACAAAATCAGTTCGTTTATCCACTTTGGAAAAATCAACTATAATATGAAGGTCTATGTCGGAAAATTTCTTATTCCAATTATAATTGGCTAATGAGCCTGTGATTGTAATATCATCTGGCTTAATCCAATCTATCCCGAGAAAATCAATAAAGTCATCAGCGATGTCAAGCAGTTTTATCCTTATCCTTGAATCAAGATGATTGTCTTTCCAAAATTTCGGATTCAATTCGCTTTTAAGTTTGAAACTTGATAAATCAACGTCTTTTGGTGCTATATGTTCGTCCAAATGACAAGGCATTGTTCCGAAATATTTCCTACATTTTTTATTTGAGCAAAGATAAACTGGTTCCCCCTGTATGTATACGCCTACTTTGCTGCCGCATTTTGGACAAATATCTGGGACAAGGTTTCCTTTGTCATTATACCTTCTATTATTGCCTTTATGATTTCGTGATTCATTGATTTGTGCATATTCTATTGGTCTGACTGCTTGTTGCCCTTTTGGGGCAAGTTTGATAGGAGAATCAAGTTGATGTATATTGGACAACACTAAACCGCATCTACAGTTTTTCCCAAAATCAGTAGTATATGGCACTCTATGACGTTGATAATCATTATTGAAATTTTGCGGGGTATATTTGATAACATCAACAATTGTTGCATATCCTACTAACATACCAGTAGGGTTTGTTTTTGATGGATATTTAGTTGTTTTAACCAATCCGATTTGTTCACCTTTGTGTTTGAGCCATTGAGAAAATGTTGCTCCGTCTCTTGTCTCTACGGTTTTTTTGCCATTGAATATCATTTGAAGCCAATCAGTATCATCAACATTGATATTAATGCCATATCTTAAAAAGGGAGTAGCATTTTCATTTAGCATATCTTGTTCCCCATTTTTGAAATATTCCGTCCATTTTCTGAAATAAACATTTCCTTTCAGATAAGCCTCTCCCTCAATCTCTTCAAGCCTTTTATTGTCCTTGACATCATCTGCGCTTGAAAAACTCAAATCCTTTCCATCAAGATTTTGCGAGTGATGAATGCATTCATGGGCAAATGTCCTCAATATATCTTTTGGATTACGGTCACAACAAAACACCACAATTGTTTTGGCTTCAGGTTCATAATATCCGGTCTTGATAAATAAACCGTCTTGTTTTTCCCAATTTAATTTTATCTTTGGAAATGGATATACATTCAATCCATCATTTTTCATGAATTCAAGAATAGATTTCATGTAAGTTGAAAAATCAAAACTTCTGTCGTTTACAGATTCTGAGATATGCCCGAAATTGGAAAAAGAGCCATCTTCAAAACCAATATTGTATCTATCAGATTCTGGCTCTGCCCCTTCTTCCATTGCTCCACAACCTGTAACAATATCCATAATACCGGAATTAACCTTATTATGAACTTGGTCTTGGGCTGATGACACTTTTTTTCCATCAAGCGAATTTTCATATAAAAATCGTTTGATTCTTTCTTTTTGCTCTTCTGTTATGACTAATGTTTTCATATCTGATAATAAATAGTGGGAACTATATCAAGTTGACTAACTTTTTAAAAATTTTCTTGACATTTTTTAAATTATATACTATTTATTAATAGAAACAAGCAATATTTTATTTAGATTATGAAACGGGCTTATAAATACAGAATAAAACCGACTGTGAAACAGCAGCATATGCTGTCTCAATTCTTCGGTTGTGCCCGTTTCATATACAATTGGGGGCTTGACCGTAAGGTTAAAGCTTACAAAGAATCTAAAACGAATGTTACTTATATCCAACTTGCCAAGGAATTGACCTTGCTCAAGCAAGAAAATGAGCATAAATGGTTGAATGATTGCTCAAATGAAGCATTACAGCAATCTTTGCGTTGCCTTGACAATGCTTATACCAATTTCTTCAGAAACAAAAAGGGATTCCCTAAGTTCAAGTCAAAAAAGAAAGCAAAAGATGTATGCAAGTTCATCAACGCCGTGAGATTTGACTTTGAGCAATCAAAGGTAAAAGTTCCAAAGGTCGGATGGGTCAAATTGTGCCCGAACAAGGAATTTGACTTGAGTGTATGTAAGTTGGGAACATTGACTGTCAGTAGAGATAAATGCGGTGATTATTGGTGTTCAATTGTGGTTGAAGACGGGAAACCGAACGTACCGAAAGCCAAGATACGTAAGGAGACAGCCGTCGGAATTGACCTCGGCATCAAGGACTACGCAATCCTTTCTGACGGAACAAAATATGGGAACCCGAAGTTTTTGGAGAAAGGGCTGAAAAAACTTGCAACATTACAAAAGAAATTTGCAAAATCACAGAAAGGTTCCCATAGGCATGAGATACTCCGAATCAAAGTGGCAAAACAGTTCAGAAGAATAACGGACAGACGTGTTGATTTTCTACATAAATTGTCAATTGATGTAATAAGAAGGTTTGACACTATATGCTTAGAAGACTTGAATGTCAACGGCATGATGAAGAACCATAAGGTTGCGAGAAGCATTCAGTCAGCGGCTTGGAGTGAATTCGTTAGACAATTGATATATAAATCTGAGTGGTATGGAAAGAATCTTGTCTTTATTGGACGATTTGACCCGTCAAGTCAGATATGTCACGTTTGTGGTTATCAGAACAAGGAAGTCAAGAATCTTGATGTCCGAGAATGGACATGTCCCGTATGCGGTTCACACCATGACCGAGACATAAACGCAGCGAAAAATATATTGCAATTCGGCTTGCATCCGCAGGCATTGGTTGCATTCGAAAATAAAATCCCGCAGGAAGGCGGGATTAAGGACGGTGAGGGCAATGGCATTGGCCACCCTATGAAACGTCAATATAGTAAATCCAAGTTAGTATAACTAATTGGTATATAACTTCCTAGTAACTAAGCGTTAAACATCTCTTCCGGGCTGATAATTTCCAAGCAATCTGAGCCAAGAGCCTCACACCCATGAAGATGTACATTAACGTCCGATTTTCCTATTGTCTTTCCTTCGCCAAGTGCTTCCATAGTTGCAGGAATTACTCCGTCAAAATCAACAGCCTCAACGAAATCGTAATCTTTCAATACGTCTTCTATCAACTTTTCCATTTTATATTCAAATTAATAATGTTATTATTTTCATATAAATAGTGGAAAATTATTGAATAGTTTTCAATTGTTTTCGCCTTAATATATTTTGGGCGGTTCCAGATATTTTCGTGTAATCTCTAACAAGGGCAATATCCTCAAAAGAAGCCTTCGTCATGGCAGCATCTCTTTCCTCATCAGATGCAAATCCTCCTTTTATGTTACTAATTAATGGATTACAATTACGAGGTGAATCAAACATATGATAAACTGTTACATTTTGAGGGCTAATCATCAATATATCCATCAAATAATCTTGTGCCATCTTATCAACTCCCTCACAATCGCCTATAACGAATTTTGCGTCTTTTGTTTTGGAAATCGCTAAATTAATTAATGGCTCATAATTATATTCAAACTCTTCGGGGGTGATGTCTCTATGCCCGGAAATAAAATATGTCTTTTCAATATCCAAATCAATCTCACAAGCCTTATTGAATTCATCTTGAAGCAATTGCATGTCAGCATTTCCTATCTTTTCATATTCATATTTAGATTTAATGACTTTGTTCAGTGTTTTTCCTTGTGATGCATCAGTTCCTCCACCGATGAATACCATATAGTCCTCAAATGAAACTTTTGAATATTTGTATGTGGTTCCATTTTTGAATGTCACATATAAATCACCAATATTCTCAAATTCATCTTCAACCATTTTTGTATAATATATCATTGTTGAATCGTACCATATTTCTTGTATATGCTCTTTTTCATTATATATTTTCTTTAAAATCATAATTTTGAACTTTTATTATTAAAATAAAAAATATAATGATAATAATAAAGAAATTTTATTTATTAAAAGGTTGAAAAACCGCAATAAAATAAACTTATTTGGATTTTTAGTGTTTTTTTTGTAATTTCGTGCAAAACAAGAAATTTTTGAATAATGGAAGAAAATAAAACAAAAGGTGAGAAGGTATTGACTTTGCCGTTGTCAGACGAATTCAAAGATGTGCTGAATTATATCAAAAGCAATTTGTCAAAAGAACTTCCTACTTTGACAATCAGTCTTGACTATTTTTTACTTGGGGTACTTTCAGAAAAGAAAAGCAACCTTTATAAAAGGCTTTACGGATGTTTAACGTCAAACGCCATGCAGGCGTTGAATGATGCACTATATCAATTGGTGTCATCAAAGGCGTTGACAGCCGTCAAAACCGGACGTGAAATCAAGATTAATTCTGATTTACAGAATATGATACTTAATGCGGAAAAGGAGGCAAAACTAATGGATTCTCCCAAAATCACAACCGAGCATGTATTCTTGGCGATTCTTGGTGACACTGATTCATCAAATAAAATCAGAAAAGTCTTTGTAAAGGCAGGATTGACATATGGAATCGTCAAGAATAAAATGAAGAATGATTCCAATTTTGAGGACATGGATAAAAATAATCCATTCGGGAATGGCATCAAAGTGATGCGCTTTGACAATCTGAAAGACGCTGAAAAGTTTTTTAAAAAAATAGAAGATGGCAATATGGATGATATGATGACTATGTTTGGTGGTAATACTCAAAAAAAGAAAACCGGAAAGAATCCAAACATTAAGGCATATTGTACCGATTTGAATGAACTTGCCGAACAAGGAAAGGCTGATTTTTTGATTGGGCGTGATAGGGAAGTGAATGAGATTATCCGTATTCTTGGACGAAAGAAAAAGAATAACGCTATCCTTGTCGGAGGAGAAGGTGTAGGAAAAACTGCCATTGGGGAATCATTGGCATTGAAAATAACGTTAGGAGACGTTCCAGAATTCCTTGTTGGAAAAAGGCTCGTTTCGTTGGATATGACCGCCCTTATGGCGGGTACTACATTGCGTGGTATGTTTGAGGAGCGGGTGAAAGGCATTCTTGATGAAATCAAAGCCGACCCGTCATTCATTCTATTCATGGATAATATCGGGGCAATATTGGCTGATAACGGAAAGAATGATTATGACATTGCATCAATGCTTTCAAGGGCCCTTGATAATGGAGAAATTCAAGTAATCGGAACATCTGATTTTACTTCTTATAGAAAAACCTTTGACAAGGACCCAAGTCTTGCACGAAGATTCCAAAGAATTGTTGTTGAGGCTCCGGATGCGGATGAATCCATTAAAATTCTTAATGGGCTTAAATCATCTTATGAAAATTTCCATAAGGTAAAATATACTGATGATGCAATTAATGCATGTGTTTTACTTGCAAGCCGTTATATTTCAGAAAGGAATCTTCCTGATTCAGCAATAGATGTAATGGATGAGGCAGGAGCCCTTATGGGAACGATTACAGAAAACCCTAAGATTAAAACCCTTCGTGTTTTGATTAAGATGCAAGAGGCTGATGTTAATGTTGAAAATAAAAACAAAAACTATGAGGCGGCGGATAAAAGCAAAAATGAACTTATCAAAATGAAAAAGGAATATAATGACTTAATTGATAAGGAAAAAGAGAATAGAAAAAATAATCCCATTATTGTAGATAAAAACGTTATTCTTGATATTATCTCAAATAAGACAAACATTCCCGTTAATAATCTTACATCCGATGATAAGCAAAAACTTGCCCACATGAATGATAGGATTAAGGAACATGTCATAGGACAAGATGAGGCGGTTGATACTATCTGTAAAGCATTGAAGCGTAACCGTATCGGGCTTAAAAAGAATGGATGTATGTATAGTGCCTTTATTATCGGAAAAACCGGTTGTGGCAAAACGCTTATAGCCAAGCAGTTAGCAAAAGAATTATTCGGTGATGAAAAAGCCCTTGTCCGTTTCGATATGTCAGAATTTTCTGATAAAGTTGCTGTCAATAAACTTATCGGTTCAAATCCAGGTTATGTTGGATACGAGGAGGGTGGCCAATTGACTGAAAAGATTAAGAACAAAAAGCATTGTGTTCTTCTTCTTGATGAGATAGAAAAGGCTGACCCGGAAATCTATAATATATTCTTGCAGGTTCTTGATGAAGGATTCCTTACAGATAACAGTGGCATGAAAGTTGATTTCAAGAATGTCATTGTCATATTTACATCAAATGTAGGAGCCAAGGCTGCAAGTGACTTCGGCAAAGGAATTGGCTTTAATGAGGATAGTGGAGAAAACAGCAGAAAAATTCTTCTCAAACAACTTAAGAATAAATTCCCTCCGGAATTTCTCAACCGTTTGGATGATGTTATTTATTTCAACAAACTCACTGATGATAATTATAAATCCATCATAAAGTTGGAAATTAACAAACTTGAAAATAAACTTTCCGAAATCGGTTATTCAATTGAATATGGCGATGATATTGTCAATCATATTCTTGATATTGTGAAAGATGAAAAAGATTATGGCGCACGCCCTATTGTAAGGGCAATCCAAGATGTGATTGAAAACAAAATCACGGATGCCCTTCTTGAAAAAGATTATGATAATGGATATAAATTCAAAATTTCTTGTTCTCCGTCAGGTGACGTTACTGTTGCTTGAAAAGAAAAGCCTCGTTGAAAAACGGGGCTTTTTCATTATATGTTGATTGGCTATTCTTGAATTGGGCCTATTATATCAGCATAATTAGACCATCCGTCGGCTGTTTTATATGTTTCAATTAATTCTTTTGGAACTTCAATACTTATAATGTTAGAATTTTCAAATGTATTTTTTGCTAAAGTTGGTGGTATAGTCGCATTGCAAACAATATATAATCCCGGGTCGTAACCCGAAAAAGCGAGTTCTCCAATTATTAACGGTTTATTTATGGAATCAATAAATAATGTAGGATTATACTTATTACTGAGGCTTTGAAATGCGCCTTCTCCTATTTTGGCTACGCTTTTTGGTATTGAAATCGAATAATATCTACCTCCGTCAAAAGCATATTCACCTATTTCTCTTATTGAAGAATCTTCTCCGTTGATGTTAAATAGAATTTCGCCCGGGTCATCTATGTTTGTACAATTTTGAAAACAATATGGCGGTATTTTTGTAATAGAAATTGGAACAACTACACTAGTAATGCTTGTACAATTTGCAAAAGCATAATCATTAATAATTTGAAGAGTTTTTGGAAGAGTGATATTACGTAAGTCTTCAACATTAGAAAAAGCACTGCTCGATAACTCATATAATTCTCCATTAATTACCATGTTTGCAGGAAAAAAGAGTGGTTCAAAGTTTGTTTCCAACTCATTTTTGATTATTGATAATTTGTTGCCATTGACATCCAAAAAAGCACCGTCATTTGGAGTAATTATATTTTGACTCCATGCAATATATTTTATCGTTTGATTAACCAATGGTTTATAATATACTTTGTTTTCATCAACGGTATAGCTAACATTGGGTAAACTTACCCCCCTCCCCGTGATAAATGACTGATAATCAGTATCTTTTTCAAATAATTTTAAATATTTCATGATATTTTAAATTTGTTTTTACATAAATAGTTTGCTTTTTTTTACAATATTTTGTACTTTTGCAATATGGAAAATATAGATTTTTTGAAAGTGATGCTTTTTAGTCACGGCTATGACTTGGATGCAAATGTAACAGAAAATAATGGCTTATATACTGTTAATGCTGAAAATCGTTTCTTTGACGGAAGAATAGATTTTGTTGATTTTTCCTTCGTTGAATCCGTGAGAATGATTCAATCTCAAATGTTTTGGGACCATGACAAACTTGATAATTTATCAAGATATTTCCGTTTCTTTGAAAATCAAAGAGATATTTTGATTGGTTGGAAAAGAGAAGCATTATTTAAATACGCTGAAACTTGGTGGACTTTCTTTGATATGAATATTCCAATTGTTACTGATGGATATTGGGAGAACGTAAAAGATTATTACAAAGATAAAATCAAAGATATTGCTGACTATCTATATGGTCAAAAATTAGAAATTTGGCTTGATGGAAAAATTCTGACCAAAATTGAAAAATCAACTAATGGAATTTTAATTACATACACTGATTGTGGTAAAGAAATGTCAATAAATGTTAATGCATTAAACGGTCTTGATGATAATCCATATTCTATTAGAAAATGGTTTAGACTATTACTTGAAGCCGGTTTTAACCGTAATCTTTTCCCTCCAAGTGTTTATGTAGGAAAATACAAAAGCCCCATCAATTGATGAGGCTTTTGCTCTTATAAATCGTTGATATCCAATGTAAAAGTTTTGGCTTGATGTCCTTCATTTTTGACTAATGTATAAATTTCTCCATCATCAGTATCCTCAATGTCATCATACCATTCTGGTAACACAATTTTTCCATTTTGATTCATCAGATTATATTGGTTTCCCTTACGTACTATGGCATATCCGTTAATCATATAACCTACCCAATCATACCATTCTTTTGATATTAAATCATTGGTTTTCGTAGAAATGAGATTCATATACCCATGATGTGATACCGGTCTGAAATCATCAAATGCCGGATATTCCCTTTTTGACATATTCGATTTGAAATTTGTATAATTATCAAGCATTGAAGGTTCTTTGCTTTCATCAAGTTTATGTTTTTGAACCATTACATAATCCTTAAAAGGCTTTTGCTGCTTGTTGCCTCTATAAAGCCATTTCTTGAATATATCCAACGGAACCCCGGTTATATCTCTCAATCCTTTCCATCCTTTAGAATAATTGGACATATAGGCATCTTTGGCATCATCAATGTCTTTGAATCCGAGCATAACTTTGCTCTCATCAAAACCACCTTCTTTATTGTTCTGGTCAACAACAAAAATATTGTCAAAATCTTCCGGATAAGGACCAATAAACACATCTACCGCATCCCCATCTTTTCCGTTACCTGTCGTGTTGGTGAAATATCCATAATGGTTTGCCATTATATTATATCCATCAGTTCCATCTTCGTTTTTGTACTTTCTTTTGCTTCCCTTAGGATTTTCAATTGATATCGGCATACCTTTTATCGTGATATGCCCCATTTTATAATTCCCGGCTTCTTTCTGTCCTTCTGTAGGATTCAAATTGACATCATTGTGGATATTGGCTAATTTTTCAGAAACACTGTTCTCGTTCAATCTATTAACGGAAAGATTTCCATGAACGCCGATTTTACCGTTAAACCAATCATTCATTACTTGTTGCATAAACAGACTGCGTTCATTCTCATCAGAAAACATCTTTTGGAATTTGTCTATGAGAAGGTCTTTAAGTTGGCTTTTATAGAGATATTTTAACGGCTCTCCGTTACTTGCATTCATCGAAACTATTTGAATTTTAACAGGAAATCCATCCGCACCAACTTTCTCATAATCATGCGGAGTAAATCCTCTGTCAAGAAAACGTTTCACTATTAAAACCTTATCCGGATTTATACAATATGGCTTGTTAGCAGATTTCATTGAAGGATTTTGAGGTTCGGGCTGAACATAATTTTCCTCTTTTAAAATCTGTGCAAGCATTTTTGATTGTTTTTCTGTCAAAATTAATTTCATAATAATATCATCTTTTTAAATAAAAAATATTAGGCTGATTTTATCAACGTCAATCCTCTAAAATTCAATTCCCTTTCGGTAGTGCCCGCATAATTGCACAATGCTGTTATTGCATCATGGAGTGTCATTCCTCCAAATCCGAATAATGTAGCCGGGTCGGAAGTGAGACTATCCAATATGTTTGAGCCGCATCTATAAAATTTCACTGATGTCACACCACTGATAGATTGGGCTTTGGCAATAAAATCATCCATATTATCATTTTCAGCCTTGCAGACCCAATATTTATATGTTGTTCCGCTTGGATTTTCTATTAAGCACAATATGGATTGATTGTCAAATGTAGGGGCTTCCGAATCTGTATTTTCTCCATTATAATTCGTCATTGTGGCGTTAATGTCATTCTTTTCAGATATGTTCCACCCGTCTTGATTGATTCTGTTGGCAAGTGATTGGAATTCCTTTCCGTGGGCATCTGATGGATAATAAAGCATAACCCGTTGAATATACATATGAATCATCTCATGTATCAATGTGTTTTCCCAATCTTTTTCCGAACGGGAATATTTGTTGGATATGCTCAATACACCGTTTTTATTTCTGATGCTGAAAATCTTGTGATTAAAAGGGTTGTATTTACCATCAAGAAAATACTCCCCCAATTTCCTGCTTGGAAGAGGAATCACCCTAAAGGTGGGAAAGGGAAGTTTCCCATTAAAATATTTGGCGTTGTAGAACCTGAATTTTTCAGTCACCCATTGCTCATTTGGAATCATTTCAACCTAATTGATTTATCATAAATAGATTTGAATAATTAAAAGATTTTTTGTATCTTTATAACAAAAGTTATTTTTAAATGGCAAACATTGCGTTTAGTAAGGAACAGGAAGATATATTTGAATATGCGGAGCATGGAGTGCTGAACATGATAGTTCAAGCGGTGGCAGGGGCTGGAAAAACAACAACTCTTGTTGAATGTGCCAACCGTATTGAAAATAGCAAGAAAATATTGCTTCTTGCCCATAACCGTTCAACAAAAGACACTTTGAAAGAAAGAATCGGTGATAAGTCCAATGTTATGATTTGTACATTGCACGGGCTTGGATGGAGACTTTTTGTGGAATATTTTGATTTCACTCCCACAATAGAAGAAGATAAATATAGAAATTATATCAACAAAAACATCAATGTTCTTGGAAGTGAAGAATATCAAAGATTGAAAAAGCCATTGAAACTGCAATATAAATCCAATGTTTTTGAACTGATTGACAAATCCCGCTCAAACCTCAAGCAATCGGAAAAGGAGATTACTAAAATGGCCAAGAAAAAATATGGAATGTCATTGATTGCTGATGAATGCGCATTTGTGGCAAAAGTTCTTAAATGGGGGCAATCCACTACAGATGTTGTTGATTATATGGATTTGTTATGGTTTCCGTCAGAATATGGTTATTTCACAAAGAAATATCTTGCTGATATAATAATGCTTGATGAGGCACAAGATGCCTCTTTGGCACAACAAGATGTTGTCAGCAGATGCTTTAAAAGGAACACAAGATTGTTTGCTTTTGGAGATGAGGACCAATGTATTAATTCATGGGCGGGCTCTGATACCGAGGCTTTCAATCATCTTAAAGATTCGGATACTTTCCGTAGGGAGGCGAAAGAATTGCCTTTGACCACAAATTATCGTTGCGGAAAGAATATAATTGAATATGCCAAACATTTTGTCAATAATAATATCCATGCAAGAGATGATGCTCCTGATGGTGAAGTCAATTATGACATGCATCTTGATGATGTTAAAAATGGTGACATGATTCTTTGCAGAAACAGTGCCCCTTTAATGAAAGTATTCAATAAGGGAATGCAATTGGCAAAGAAAATGTATTTCAGAGGTGAAAACATGGGGAAAAATTTACAATCAGCGATAGATTGCGCCAATGGAAACACTATTCCGGAAATCATTTTTAGTTTAAAGCAAAGACTAATTTCAATGTGGGATTATTTGAATCAAGATGAAAATCTTGACCCAAAGGAGACAATGTTGGACCCGAAGATTGTTACTTTATATGATACAATCAAAACAATTGAGAATTTACCAAAAACAGTTGAAAATAGAAATGATTTTGAAAAATTCATAAAAGATGTTTTTTCCGATGAGGGCAAAGACGGAATCCAATTGTCAACAATCCATAAAGCAAAAGGGCTTGAGGCTGACAATGTATTTGTTATATGCCCATCATTAATTCCAAGTTCATTGGCAACATTGGATTGGCAAAGAAAAGAGGAACAACATTTGCTATATGTGATGGCCACCCGACCTAAGTTGTCTCTTAATTTCATATCGGAAAAAGAAATTGTCCCTTTCAAATGCTTTCAAAACGTCAATGCCTTTTATAATGAACTACTTATTATAAAACAGGAAGTCAATGAATCTAAAAAGGAAGAATAGAATGGAAAGTATCGGGAAAGATGCCTACACTCGTACAATTATAGATAGAAGACGAAGACACTTTCACGGATTGCCGGATAATCATTTGGAAAGCAATGGAGAAAGTGAAATATATTGGATAAAAAATTCCGAATTCCTTAATACTTGGGATAAAGGAGATTATCCGTTAATCATCAATGATAGTTGGAGAATGAAAGATGCTTAGAATATGGTAACAAAGATAATGAAAAATAGGTTGAATTATATTGATGTATGGAATTCTGGTAAAAGGAAATTTTGCCAAAGAACATGTTTTCTCATGAGGAAAAGTGCTTGTTTTAAAACAAAAATCAATTCAACTGCGCCTAAATTGCAAATAAAAATAGATTAACAAAAATGGTTACAAATATCAAAAAAGAAAGAAACCCTTATAGGACTGAAATGGATGATAATCACTCGTTTAAAGGTTTTTATCACACTCCTTATATTTTAACTTACAAATCAAGAAATTTTCTATTAAAAAAAAATTTTGACACATCTTGTTTGGATTTACCAAGATGTGTAGATAAAAGTACAAAATTTTATTTAAAAAGCAAATATGGCTTGTAGAAGTATTAAAAAACAAGGAGTAACTCCAATAGATAACTGGGACAGATATGAAAAGAACTTTTTCCTTGATTCACACAAAAATTGGAGAAACATTAACCGTTGTAGGACTCTACGTAAAGTGTCTTCGGATATGCATTATATGATAAAAATCGAATAGAATGAAAAAAATAAGAAGACGGCTTAAATTTAAAATGAACAATATTGATGATTACTTTACTCAACAATATATTGGGCATGGATTTCTTTTTGACTCATCAACACTAATGAGTTTAATTGATAGAAATGATGTTATGAGCAAAATATCATCAATTGAAAATATTGGCGAATACGAAAAAATAATATTATACAGATGAGACACAAATGTTATCAAATTGATGATTTTATAAGTCCCATTATATAAAAGGAAAAATATATTATATAAAATTAGATTATGAGAAAAAATAGACACAGATGGTACAATGTGGATGATTTTGTGACAAAAGACGCTCGCTTTTTTATTGGAAAAGGTGAATTTAGACAAAAATATGGAGACACTCCAAGAGAAGGAATTTATAAAACATCCTCTTTAAGAGTTAGTAGTGAAGACATTAAAAGGAATTTTTTCAGAATACCTCAAACTTATAGTTATTCTTTTTGGAAAAACAATAAAAATTATGTATCTTTGCATTATGAAACAAAACATAACAGATTTTAGTAACATTCAACTTTCCAGAGAGGATTCAAATATCTATGGAAATACAGACGGGCTCTCGCTGCAAAACATATTTTACACAGAGAACGGATTCTTCCCAGCCATGTGGTGTTTCAGTTATGAATCACGCACAAATGGCGACTACACTTTTGATGTACAGAAGATTTTGGATTATCTTCTTGATACATTTGATTCTGACGATTTGATGATTATTCCTTATTGGACCGAGATTCTCGGAAAGAAAGAGGAGCCGAAGACAGACCTTGGGCTTTGCGCAAGAATCAAGAGCCTTAATCTTTGCGTAAGATTTGATGAATCTCCTATGGATTCCTATATCCTCTTTGATATCAAGAGATACAACGAGATGATTGAATTTAAAAATTCAATTCTTAAGTTTTATTTCCCTCCAAAGAGTGAGGAATGTAATTATTGGAAACTTTGTCAAAATAGTAACGGATATTATCTTGATAAAGGTAAAATCAAGCCGCCTAAGGATTTTGACATTGCCAAATTGTACAATGATTCCTTTATTGCGGAGGATAAAAAGATAAAGGAGTTCATTAATAAGAAAGAAAAGAGCGGTCTTATCATTCTTCATGGTGAGCGTGGTACAGGTAAAAGCACATATATCAAGCATTTGGTGGGTGAATTCACTGACAAGAAGTTTGTGTATGTATCATCCTCATTGATTAGGCTTTTCAGTCAGCCTGCTTTTCAGTCATTCCTCACAACACTTAATAATCACATCATTATTCTTGAGGATTGTGAGAATGCCATCAGAGACCGTAAATCCGGACAGTCTGATGACGATGCGGTTTCATTGCTCCTTAATCTTACCGATGGTATTCTTGGAGATGACCTTGAAATGAAATTCATATGCACATTCAATGATGATATGAAGAACATTGACCCCGCATTGCTCAGAAAGGGAAGACTTGTATCAAAATATGAATTCAAAGGTCTGGAAAAAGAAAAGGCTCAATCCCTCCTTAAAGAACTTGGTCATGAGGTCATGCTCGAAAAGAACATCACTCTTGCCGACATTTTCAATTGGGGAGATGAAGATTATGATATTAAAAAGAAATCTATCATATAAAAATGACTAAGCAAAATTTGATTACCGCTGAGGGAGTGGTAACACAAGCACTCCCCAACGTTATGTTCAGAGTTGATTTGGATAACGGATATAACATCTTGTGTGTTGCTTGCGGAAAAATGAGGCAAAATTATATTAAAGTCATAGAGGGGGATAGAGTAAAGGTTGAAATATCTCCATATGATTTGACAAGGGGAAGAATAATTTCCCGACTTTAATATTGCCTTTTCAAAAATAATTTTGTATATTTACAAAAGAACCTAATAAAAAATTAATTTATAATTATGGGTGATTTGATGAGACTCTTTACTGACTCTGATTATTTCGAGAATCAGTTTAACCATGCGGTTAAAAGTTATTTCGGTAATGTGGAATCCTCTTTGAAGAAAACTGATAAGGGGTATGAACTTGTAGTTCCGGTCGCAGATGATGCAACCGCCAAAAATGTAACAGTTGATTTTGATGATAAGGATAGACTTTTGACTATCAAATATTCATACAAGTCAAAGAACTGTTCAACCGCAACTACGATATCTGAAACTCTTCCTGAAGACGCTGATGCAGAAACACTTTCAGCATCTGTCTCTGGCGGAAAACTTAAAGTCAGTGCTGATTTCCTTCCAGAAAAGGAAGATTTGCCTGATGAGGATACAAAGACGGTCAAAATCAATCGAATTTAGGCTAATGAACATTAATTCTTAGCAAAAGATAAAGGAGAGCGTTCAGCCCTCCTTTATTTTATTTATAACCTTTTGCATCAACATTTGAATAAAGAATTATTCTGCCATCGAAATTAGGGTGTGCCATCGCCAACCTTCCTTTATCAACCCAATTGTCAAGTTTATGTAACATATGAAGCAGATAATCAATGTTCGGGTCCTCCTTATTCGGCATAAGGATATGTAACCCTCCATTTGGTGTTGTATATTCATCAATTGGCTTCATTCCGCACATTGCTATGATTTTTTTACATTCGTCCCAAATCTTTGTGTCCGTTGAATCAATGTCTATGAAGAATTTCAACCTTTGACCTTTCCAATTCGGACCGTATTTAGGCTGTGCCGGAACAATCGCATCAGCATTGACATTTCTTGCATCCCCCCTCGGATACATTCTTCTGACTTTGATTATCTGTGCGTCTGTCATTTTGTCAGAACGTGAGTTAAGCGAAATATATGCCCTTGCGTTATTCTTTTCACAAGACGCTATTATTTGCGGTTTCAATTGTTCAAGTTCCTGTGCAGAGTGTATTCTCCATTTCTCAAAATACCAAGCCCCCGCATGATAATTACCCTGTCTGCGGTCATCATTTGGATTGTCCTTGAGTCTTTTCACAATCTGAACAAAATAAAAATCATCCGGTGAATTGAATTCCATGAATTTCTCGGCACGGTCAAAATTGTCTATCATCTTCTTTTCCTCATCCATCCCGCAATCGGTTTTCAATGATTCCAACAAGTATGATTTAATGGATTCCTCCACTATCTTTCGTATGATTGATTCGTTTATAACTTTCTTAGCCATATTTTTTATAAAAGATTGATTTATTCATAAATAGTTTATTTTCAGCATTAGTCCAGTTTGATAAAACTTGCCTTTATCAATTATTTTTTGTATCTTTAAAACAAAATTCTAATAAAAATATGGAAGGTAATACAGATTTGATTAAAATTCTTGCCGAGCATAAGGAGAAATATGGATTGTTGGGAGAAACAATCTTTTCCAAAGGATTCGCAATGGGATACAGCACAGCAATGGAGGAAGCCCATGAAATGATGAACAAACTCAAGGAAGCCCTTGAGAACCTCAGAAAAAACATAGAAGATGGCAACGTCAAAGAAGAAACTGACAACAGTCTTTGATAAATATCTCTCCGTCTATCCGAATATGGAGGAACTTCAAGTTGTTCAAGGAAAATTTGATGACGAATTCAAACAAATGATGTTTCATTTTGACCTAATGGCTTCCAAACTTCCATATTTTGCTTATGACGGATGTGGGAAAACCGCAACAATTCTGTTACCCAAAACGGATTCAATCAATGCTGATAATATTCTAAATCTAATGGAAAACAACGGGATTGTTGGTTCAAAAATAAATGCAAAAGCAACCATTGTAGCAAATGAATGAAAATGTTAGACAAGTAACTGATTTTGCCAATGATGTGAGGGAATTCGGTCCGATTGGAGAAATTGATTTATTGAACAGATTAAATCAAAGTTCTTTAACGGCAAAAGCCGAATCAATCGCCGATGACAAAAGATTTGTTCCCTTTGATATTGACATAATCCAATATAAAGAAGGGTTTGATGGTGATAAGGAAACAGTTCTCGAAAATCTTAGAAAAGGAAGAAAAGCAAGCACTCTTGCTGATTATGTCCTATATGAGGTAAAGACCGATACTTATGGCATGAAGTCAAGAAACATCTTCTATGAAGTATTCGACCATGGGAAACCGGGTTGTTTGGACAGGTCCAAGGCTGATTATCTATATTATGCATATATTGATGAAAACAAGAAAATAACTGAAATTTTTCTTATTAAAATGGAGACATTGAGATATTGGATTATGACGGAATTTGCAAACATCAACAAGGTTCCGTATTTCATCACAAAATATATGGATAGAAGAAAGGATAAGACCTGCGGGTATCTGATAAACGTTGATTATCTTTGTGCAAACACAATCGCCATTGACGGAATTAAGATACCACTTGCAACAAAATTACTATAAATAAAATTATGGAAGAAGACATTATTGAATATGATTTGGAGAATCTCCCTCCATTTGGAAGCCCGGAAAGAGAGAAAATAATAAAGGATGCCCAAAATATTCTTATTGTTAAAAGACATGAGTATGATAAGGCTCTTGATTTTGCGGCGAAAGTGAAACACAATGAATGTGAATATAATAAAAAATATGTTAAAATCACATCAGATTTTGATAAGGATGATATAACATATATGTATGTCGCTCGTTCTTCCACGTGTAGAGAATATGGCACAAGCGGTGAGTATGGCATCAATCTCAACGGCATAGGTTTTAACTGGTATTACTCCTCATACGAGGACGCAACATTTGCACATTTCTCTTGGTGGAAGGAAGTACATGTGAAATTGGACAAACTTCATACCATCAAGGAAATCACGGAAGAAGAATTCAAATCCAAATTTAACGAGATGAGAGATGGCATGAAAAAGAAATTTGACGAATATCTTGAACTTGCCAAGAAAGATAAACTATAAAATCTTTTGTTGTTTTGAAAATCCAAAATCTTTTTGTACATTTGCAATAGATTTTGGATTTTATTTTTTTATCTATGGTAACAGTAGTAATAATAATTGTCTATTTGATAGTAGGGCTGTTTTATGCCACGGCTTGCGAAGTGTTCGGAGAAAAACATCACGAATCATTGTTTTACTATCTTTTATGTAAAAGGGAAGTTAAAACTTATATAGAATACGAAGCAAATGAATGCAGACCATATTGTTTTTTCATCTTGACATTGGTATGGCCTATTGTCTTTACTATCACAACACTTTTTTCAATAGGAAAATGGCTTCATAAGATAATGTTTGAAATTCATAAGATAATGTTTGAAAAATTAATCAATTTGTTTAAGTAATATGTTTTTGGCTTTTTTTATTTTTTATATTATATTTGGACTGATTACCTCAGCGGCCATATCTTTTATTTGTCTAAAAGATTATATATATGGTCGTGATATCCGAGTTTCGGACCTTGATTTGCTTGGAGAAGACTGGGCGATAGTGGTCTTGGGGGGAGCGTTTTGGCCTGTGACAGTACTTATTGCTTCCGTTACCTATGGCTTTAAATTTTTATTTATCGGATTTTTTTATGGCGTAATCAAGATAATCAATTGGATTAAAAATTTTAACAAGAAAGAAAATACAAAATAAATTTTTGGCATATATGGAAAAATATTTTAAGGTTAACGCCGGCGGCATGTATTTCGAGGATGCCACGGTGAATGGTACGGAAGATATATCTTGGGAGGAACAAAGATACCTTATTGCCCCAAGAATGCCCCTTATGGTTTATGATGAAAAAGAAATGGAGCATAGATGGCAGTTTGAGATTGACCTTGAGTCAGGAAATATTATAAACTGGCCGAAAGGAACTACGGCAAGCACTTATTACAAAGTCCGTGACGAAGGCTCCTATGCCTTGCTTGATGAGAATCATAATGTGATTCATGAGGCATGTTGCTATGTCCCGAAAATTCTTGCCTATCTTGACAAGGAACAACACTACGGTTTCGGAGACTATATCATTTTGTCAATTGACGCTGACGGACATCTTAAGGATTTCCCGCAAGGTGATGAATTGAAAAAACTGCTTGATGATTTCATTAATACCAAAAGTTTTTAATCATGTGTTGGACCGCAGATGAGGACAGATGCCTTCAGCCAATAATCGCCGAAGATGATGTGAAAGTTGTCAAGATATTGAAAGAAAGATTTTTTTCATCTCCTTTTTACCCGAACTTTCATTATACAATAAATGAAAACGCCCATCGCATACCAATAATTTTGGAACAAACATATTGGGTTAAGAATGATATCATTAATCAAGGATATCATTCAATGAGAATTACTCCAAACACAAGACTTGTATGGATTGAAGCAAAAGATTGCTATAAATGGCGTAACAATACATTTACACCTGATGAATGTTTGTTTGACGCAATCATTCCCAAAGGAACAAAATATTATGAAAACGAATGTGGCGAAATCGTTTCGGAAACAATCAGAATTATCGGAAAATCCAATATTGATGATTATGAAATACCGGTAATCCATATGGATTTTGACGTATTGTTAAAAGACGGAAACATTACAACCTATCTACAGTGCGTTGATTATGGTATTGTGAATGAAATAATAGGTATTAATGCGTCTACTTTCACAATATGTGAAGATGATAAAATCTTTGTATCAATAAGGAAGAAAGATTATAAAGAAGGGCATTACGCTGATGCAGTTAAAAATTTCGCTCTATTATTTGATGGGCTATATCTTTCCCTTTATTTCTATAATAAAGGCTTTCTTAATTTGATTGGGCAAAAATTCGGATTATCCCCCACATCAATATGGGTCCAAGGTACTTTCGGACCGGAGCAAGTATATTTCAACAGACAAGGTGCGGAATTCAACAAGGCTTGGATTCCCAAAATATTACATTGGGGAAATAAAGGTATTTTTTATAAATCAGAAAATTAATTAAAAGAATATGTGTTGGATTACAGAATCAGAGGCATGCCTTGACGGCAAGATAGCGGAAGAGGATATTCCTGTTATAAAAATTTTAACATCAGAGTTGATAGCCCCATTCTGTTTTAATTTTGTATATGAATTAAATAAAAATACGCCTTCATTGGCCATACATGTTGTTAATACTTATAATGGTTATCAAATCAATTGGGGATATCACTCATTTAAATATGACCAAATTTTTTATGATTTGAATAGTGGCTTCCATTTTATTAATGGGTATAAAATTGCGCTTCGTAATAATTGGAGATTCTTTCACGCCGTGATTCCAAAAGGACATAAGTATTACGTCAACGAAATCGGAGAATGTGTTTCTGAAAGTTTAAGGATACTAAAACAATATGACGATGATGAAATCATAGATGACTTATCCACAGTGAAACTTCTTGTGTCGCCAAACGTTGTTAAGAATTATAATGACTGCACAAAGGATGAAATCAAAAACGCTGTCGGTATTTGTATAGATAATGATGAGGCAAACGAATACAGATTCTTGATGATAGATTATCCACCAAATAATCAAAATATAAATGCATATTGGAATAACAATATTATTCATAATGGCACAAGACTCCTTTTGAAAAAATATTTTGATTTTGAAATACTTGAATATGGATGGATGTATGAAGATTTCAGTCATTCCCTTAACCCGCTTTTCAAAAAAGGTTTAAAGGTATGGGCTCCGTCTTTTTGCAACGAAAAAATGGAAATTTGGCGCAATAAAAAAGAAATAAAGGATTAAAAACAAAATATCATGAAATATTTTCATACAATAACACCAATCTCCGATGAACGGAGAGAGAATAGGAAAAATGAGATTGATGCCTATATCAATGACATTAAAAAACAATTGTTCTCATTATATTGCGAAAAGGCATCGCTGGACATCAAAGCGGAGGATTATGTCGGAAAGAAATTCAAATTCAACTTCAATCCTTACCATTACGCAATCATTGACATCAAAGGAATTGATGCCGTGATTGACAGTGACGACACCAAGAAAAAAATACCCCTCCCCCTTATATAAAACCTCTTCTGTAACTGTAATCCGATACAAAAAAATTATATAAGATAAAAGCCTTCTGAAAATTTTGGAAAATTTCCGGAAAAAATTTTTTGGCACTTTGAATTCTACTGAAATTTATCCCCCTATATGAAATCCGTTTCTGAAACTGTAATCCCGTATGGAAAAATTCTCCGTATGGGATTTTTTTATGAAAATTATTTTTTTTATTTGAATTATGATTTTTATTATTTAATTTTTTAGTGTTTTTATTTTTTTAAATCTATATTTTTTTGTTAATAAAAAGGAGGTCTTGAAAAAGTTGAAAATTTCCGGAAAAATTTTCGGAAGCAACTGTGCCCCGTGTTTTTGAAAAAAGCCACCGTGGGATTGGGTGAGGGGGATTACACCTCCACTATACCCCTATAATACCCCATTAAATTGTTTTATTTTAACAATAATATACAAATATGATAAATCTATCATCTAAAGAAAGAAAATCCGTCAGAAAGCCTATAAATAAATCTAAATTATTTTAATAAATCAAGTGGAATATTTTAATATAATTTTATATTCAGAAATATAATGTTTGGCTTGAAATTTGCCGTTGTATAAACAAGCCGAATTTTATCTAAAGGCATTAAAACGTTTAAGGAAAAATTTTCAAAAAAAGTGAAAAAAAGTTTTGCTATTATAAAAATAATACTTACCTTTGCCTTTGGAAACAATCCCACGGTGGGTTTGTGATAACAAACAAAACGACTTGGATATGGAGTATATCAAGAAAGCCGCTTACCTTGAATCGGCTAAAAAACAATCAAGGTATTATGAACTTGCAGAAGTTGCGTTGCGAGTTGTGGGGCAGAACATCCCCGAAAACGGAAAGAGGTTCAACAACAAGAACCTTGAGGAAATCAACGAGAAAATTTCTCAATACGGATTCCGTGTATATATATTGACTGATGCGTACACACTGACTAAATACTTGTCACTTAGTTCTATTGGTCGCTCTGTCTCTTATTATGGAAATATCGAAATCGGTCGTTATGACTATGGAGAGGGTGCTTGCCCTAAAGGTGGATATTTCTCAAAGGGTTGTTTGCGCAAGGACATTGATGCAAGAACCGCCTTGTTGAATGAAATAGCCTATCGTGGTGCGGAATGCGAACGACTTTCTATCAAGTACGGAAGTGTTGATGAGAAAGCGGTGGAGGAACTTCAAGAATCTTATGCGGAGTTTTACAAAGCATATCAAAAGTGTCAAGAGGTGGCAAAGAAACTTCCTAACATATCGCTTTGCTACATTAGTGATATACCGCCAATTTGGTAACTGACAATGTTGTTCGGTGGCTTGCGCTCTGTTTTATAAATGGGGTGCAAGCCTTTTTTTGTATTAAAGTACGCATTTTGCGTTCCTTATTGAATACTTTGGTACAATTTTGGTATTGGTATAAACGAATTTTGTATTCAAAAAAGACTGATAAGAAAGTTAAAAATATTTTTGAAAATGAATCAGTTTGGTACAATATTGGTATAGAATATAAACAGATAGCAAACGTTAAATTGTTAGTTTTATGAATATGTTAGAAACCGCTCTTTACAACAAGAGCAATAAAATTGAGGAAGTGAAATTCACTTCATTCAGGAAAGAATATGCTTCAAAAGTATTGAAATGTGGAGCGTCCGCAACTGACAGGCAGAGGGCAAGTCAAGACTTGTTAAACTACCTTTGTGACAAATACAAAATTGGTCGTGTCAAATTGACAGTGACAACAAGACCGAGAAAACAGATAGGTCGCAATACTCAATTATACGGCTATTATCGTCCGATAATTAAAACTATCTGTATTTACAATACCACAGCAAAGACTGACAAAGCCGTTGGAATTAAGACGTTCTTTGATACGTTGATTCACGAGTTTATACATCATTATGACTTCGAGTATTTGAAATTTTCTGCAAGTCCGCACACAAGTGGCTTTTACAAAAGAATTTCAGACTTGAAAGCCAAATTGATATAGTTTGGTACGATATTGGATAATATATATGATTGCTTGGTTGATGAAATGGAAAAGTATAACGATTAAATTCTCTTGTTATGACGAAGAAGATAGAAAGAAGAAGAGCATTTTCTCATTGGAGAAAGAATCTTGGTTCCGACAAAATGGCACTTTGCCAAAGGCTTACAAGGGCAGAGGTCGATAATCGGGAAAACGTCTTGGATGTGCTGAACAATTCCGATGTGGTAAAACTTGTTCGGGCGGTTGTTTCTCCTTACCAAGACAAAGGGTATGAATTTGCTTACGATTATACCTATATGGTAGTTCAAGGCAAAAAGGTAGGGAATACTTTCACTTACAGTGACGCAATGGGTTGTTTGCTGATATAGTGAAAAGGAATATCTATTCAGAGAATTACTCTCCTATATGGAGGGTATTTTTTATTTAATATCCGTTAATACCAAATGCCAAAATTATGCCAAATTATCAAATCTAAAATATTTTAATTAAAAATCCAATAATTTTAATTAATTTTATATCAATAAAAAAGTGAAAAAAGTTTTGGTATATTAAAAAAAAGTGTTACCTTTGTATTCGGAAACGGTAACGACTGCACCGCTTTCAAGGAATAACAAGTCAGTCAAAACTATTTGGATTATGATATATGAACAAGCCAACGCCTTGGGAAATTTGCTTGGCTATCTGAAAGAATCAGAAGTCATTGACCTTTATAACGAGGTCTTCAAGGGAGGTAAAAAGATTTACAAGGTTGAAAACCTCAACGAAGAATTCAAAGATTATCTGCCGTACAATCTTGTGAGAGCCGTATCGCACGGAGAATTCAACTTCCACGAGCCTTATTTCAAGACTGAAATAGTCGGTGAGTTCGGACAACAATTCACGATTTTCGTCTCTGTTGATGAAGACGATATTGATTTTTCGGAACTTGCCGAAAACGTCTTTGACGGCAGAGCATTACCGCAAAACGTTGAAAAGTTGTTTGACAACATCGAAGCGGTTGATATCTATGATTATGAACTTGCGGAATATATCGCCAAGAAGAGCGGTTGCAAAATAGACGAAGCACTTACGTTCGCAAGAAAGCAAAATCCGCTTTCCGATTGGTTTGACCTTTACTGCGAATTCGTTTATACCTTAATTTGAATTAAGGCAATCCAAGCCTAATATGAAATAATAAAGATGCTTTCCCGAAAGAGAGCATCTTTTTTTATTGCCTAAAATATTCGTTAATACCAAATGCCAAAACTATGCCACAAACAAAAAACTAAAATATTTTAATCAATTATTTCCAAAATTTTAATTTTGTTTAATATTCAATTTCTTTCAAGTTTGGCAAGGTTATTGCTTAATATAAACATTGAAAACAAACATATTTGAGTTATGGAAGTTATAGACATCAAAAAACATTGGAACAGACTGAAAGAATCGTCTGTTACCTATCGGTTCAGTCCCTTATCAAAATCAATTATTGAAAAAGAGGGCAAAAACGGACGTTACACGCCTATTTTCGGATTAAGGAAAGATAATGTTATAGTTATCAATAAAAGAGTGTGGAACGCCTATGACAATATGAAATATGAGGATTTTACCCTTGATATTATGGAAGAATCGGACGATTGTATTGTAAGAGGTTTTTTCGTTGATTATGACCCTTACAAAAAAATTCCGTTGAATGAATGCAAATTTCCTGTCAAAAACGATAGTTTGGCAAGGAAGTTGAATATATTCTGAACAGAAGTTTAACAAACAAAAACATATTTTGAATATGAAAAAGGCAATAACAAGATTTTCAAAGGACGGCAAGACTAAAGTTGTACTTCATGTAAGACTTTCAGACCCTTGCGGAAACGGTCACAATGACTTCGCATTCACCGCTGATGTTTATAAAAAAATAAACGGTTCAAACAGGTTCAGCGAAATATCCGCCGGAGCAATTTTCTCCAAGGAAAGGATATTGTTTATTGGCAAGTTCTTTCCTGATGTTGTAAAGTTTCTTCCTCTGCATCTTGCGGACGAACAGGGCAGACCAATGTATTACGTTGAGAATGCCGTCTATTTCTTCAAGACCGAGGGTGTAAAGAGCGGTGCTGACTACCTCAACATTGATGAGGAAACGGCAAGCAAGATTTGGGAGAAAATCAAGGATTTCAACGAAAAGGATGAGGACTTCAAGAAAGAAGTTGAAAAGGTCTATGCCGAATTCGGATTGTTCGACAAGTGGCAGAAACTTGCTGATGAATGTATATCATACTTCACTTCAAAGACTGACAACGAAATCTAATCATTGGGTACGCACTTGCGTACATCAACCCTTACTTCAATTAACAATACATAAATAATTAAATATCAAACAATTATGACAAAAGAATACAAAGTAGAAAAGTCAGTTGTCAATGGAGTAGTTTATTACTCTTATAGAGGTATCTTTGTTTCAAGAGCAGATTGGGCATCGGCGGCTTGTGCGATATACTGCGATGAAATTTCCGACAAAGATATGGAAGAAATACCACAAAGGCTCTATAATATCCTCGTTAATGTGTTTGGAGAATGTGCTGTACAGAACTACATTGAGAAAGGAATGGACTACAAGAGGTTTGACGAGATAGATGAAATTCGTTGCAGAGAAGAGGAAAACCTTTTCCTTGACTATGGCGGACGATACTACGAAGATATGACCGATGAAGAGTATGACAATCTGCCAAAGGAAACTCTTGAGGACGAAATGAATGAATACATTGAGGACGAAACCAAGAGAGTTCTGTCAAATGTCTTTACTGAAACAAGTTATATGAATATGGTCTATGACATAATCATTGACGATGTTAAGACTGATGTCAAGGAATGTGCTGATGAAGAGTTCAACGATTCCGATATATCATTAGCGGTGCAGAGGTCATTGCTGAAAGCACTTAATGTAGAACTCTAATACTTTGGCACACCTTTTGTGATATTTATAAACAGATATATTTAACAAATTAAAATTATAGAATTATGGCAAAGAATAATAATTTGCACAATGCAAAGAAAGCAAAGAATGATGAATTCTATACACGTCTTGAAGATATTGAGAAAGAGATGTGTCACTACCGTGAGCATTTCCGTGGAAAGGTCATTTATTGCAACTGCGATGACCCGAAAGAATCCAACTTCTTCAAGTTCTTTTCCCTTCAATTTGAGTTCCTTGGTTTGAAGAAACTTATTTCCACAGGGTACAAGGAGAACGGTCACGGTGTTGCCTATATCTATGAGGGGGACAAGAACGAAAACAACCTACCCGATGATTCAGAGATTCAGACCTATGAACTTCAAGGTAACGGGGACTTCCGTTCAGAGGAATGTATCGAATTCCTAAAGGAAGCGGACGTGGTTGTTACCAATCCTCCGTTCAGTCTGTTCCGTGAATATGTTTCCCAACTCGTTGAGTATGGAAAGAAGTTCTTGATTATTGGCAATCTTAATGCAATTCTTTATAAAGAAGTATTCCCTTATATCAAAGAAAATAAGATATGGCTTGGATGCAGTTCTTTTAATAGAGGAATGTATTTCAATGTTCCCGAAAATTATGAATATGCCCCGACATATAAATTTGAAAGGGAGAAAAACAATAAAAAAGTGATGAGAGTTGCAAGTATTTGTTGGTTCACAAATTTGGAACACGACCACAGAAACAGACCGCTTGACCTCACACAGAGGTATGACCCAAGGTATTATCCAAAGTATGACAATTATAATGCCATAGAATGTTCAAAGGTTATGGATATTCCAAGAGACTATGACGGAGTTATCGGTGTGCCTATCACTTTTCTTGACAAGTATTGCCCTACACAATTCAAGATTGTAGGCGAAGCGTGTCACGGTTCAGATAATGAATGGGACTTATTTAAGCCAATAGTGAATAAGAAAGAACTCTACAAAAGGATTTTGATTCAAAAAATCTAAATCTTTTGTATAAGTATTCTTGCATAAGGGTCTTTTTTATTAACCGAATGTAATGTTAATTGCTTCGGCTTCGGCAAACCTTTGGCAACCAATGAAAAGAAATGTGGATTAACATCTACAATCTTGAATTGTGTAGGAATTAGACAATAAAAATATGAGAAAGGTTTAATCAGATATCATTTATGGCACGCAATTTGTGATATATCATAAACAGATGTACGCATTTGCGTGCCTTATTAATTAAAAGAAGAAAGATATGAGCGAATATAACTTGTTTGACATCAATCCCGAATACTTGAGGATGATAAACAATTATTATGCAACGCCAAGGGTTCATATCCCAAAGCCGAGAGTTATAAACGAGAAGACGGCAAAGGCGAAAGGCTTGCATCTATACGAATTCGGAGAGGGCAATACCCTATATGCAAAAGACGATAGGGAAGCAATCAAGAGAGCAAGAAAGAGGGGATTTGATATCAATTTGTTGAAAATATCTGATTAGTCTTGTTAGTTTGGCACATGATTTGCTTAATGTCTGATTAGAGTGTTTAACAAACAAAAAAACTATTAATTATGTCAATTAGATATATCAAATTTTCAAAAGAGTTCACTCCGGTTGACTTATATGAGAAGTACAAGGCTTTGCCGGAAACCGTTTCCGCAAAGGAAAGTGACGGCTATGAAGTTATTTTCGTTGACGCAAGGGATGTTGATGAATTCCCGATTGCTAATTTGTCAAGGGAAGATTTCGAGGCGAAAGGTTGGGACACGAGCAAACTTGATAATTCCGATATGGAGTATATTGCACGAAAAATGGGCGAGACATTTATCGAGAATCAGTATTGGCTTAATATTGAATATTTCGCTGAATATTTTGGATTACCAAAGAAAAAAATGAATAATTCCGAAGTGGACGTATAGTTTGGCATAGTATTTGAATAAAATATGAACGGATAAAAAACAAATTAAAAGAACATTGAATATGAAGCAGAAAGTGACAACAATAAAGGTCAGAGACCTTGTAAAGGGATATTCTTCAAGTGAGGAGAACGGAGTGAGAGGATATGACGGAAAACTTGATATTCGACCGCCCTATCAGAGGGAGTTTATCTATAACGAAGAGAAACAAAGGTTGGTTATCGAGACAATCTTGGAAGATTGCTGTCTGAACCTTTTCCAATGGTCTGACAATGGAGACGGAACTTATGAGGTTCTTGACGGACAACAGAGAACATTGTCTATCTGCAAATATATCAATGGTGATTTTAGTTATAACAACTTGTTTTTCTACAATCAGCCGAAAGACATTCAAGAGAAGATTCTTGACTTTGAAATCATTGTCAATATTGTCAAGGGAGAGAACTCTGAACGTTTGAGGTGGTTCGAGAAAATCAACGTGGCCGGAGAGGTTCTGACAAAACAAGAGTTGAGGAATGCGACTTATGTAGGGGAATGGTTGTCAGATGCAAAACTTTATTTCTCCAAGAATAATTGTGCCGCATTCAACAAGGCAAGGCACCTTATTAAGGGAGACCCTATCAGACAGGAATATCTTGAATTGGCTATCAAGTGGATAACCCACTCAAATTCAGATGATGCCATAAAGGACTATATGGGAAAGCATCAATATGATGCCAATGCAGATGAGTTGAAAGAATACTTCTGCAAGGTCATTGATTGGGTTGAAGCAACGTTCGACATCAGAGATGCCAACTCCACGAAGTACAGAAAAGAGATGAAAGGACTTGATTGGGGAACGTTATATGAGAAATATCATAATAACACCTACAATCCGCAAGTATTGGAGAACAAGGTGGCTGAACTTATGGCGAATGAGGAAGTCACAAACAAGAAAGGGATATATGAGTATGTTTTGAGCAACGAGGATGAGGACGTGGCGAGAGAGTTGTCAAACAGAAAATTCAGCGATAGGGACAAGAGGACAAAGTATGAGCAACAGAAAGGAATCTGCCCTATTTGCGGAGAATGGCACGACATCAAGGAAATGGAGGGAGACCACATAATTCCGTGGTGGAAAGGTGGAACAACAACTTTCGACAATCTTCAAATGCTATGCAAGAAATGTAACGGAAAGAAAAGCGGAAGTTAATAATTCATAATTCAAATGCTATACTTTTTATCGCAAGGCAAGGAAGTTGTGAAATTTCTTTGCCTTTTTTATCGGTTTGGCATAATTTTGGCATTTGTATTAACGAATAACTTTATATTTATAAATGATAATAAATTAAATCATTATGGAAAACAAATGTATGGACTTAATGTCCCGAATGGGAATGATTAAGCATTACAATAAAAGACAGAACATATATGAGTATGCCTTTGACAATTCATTTATAGAAGATGAGACATTGACGGAAGATAAAGTTGATAACGAGGAAAGCCAAAAGGTTAAAGAGATGATATTATCCAATCACTATTGGATTAGAAATCAATATGAGCAGTTCTTGGAAAGTCTTAATAGTTCAACAAGAAAACCCTTTCTTTCCAAATATACGGCAGAGGAATTGAAGAACCATAATGTTCAGACATATCAGTTGAATGGATATCATATAGGTTATGCATTGAAGCCTGATGAGGACGGAGTGGATATAATATCAGTTCATAACAATGAGCCAAATATCAAAGGGGTTGGGGATGCGTTAATTGAATCAGCGAAAGCGAACGGAGGTACAAAGTTAGACCACTATGACGGTTTTCTTTCCGCCCTATATTCAAAACATGGATTTGAGGAATATGATAGATATAAATGGGATGACCAATATGCTGACCCGAATTGGGATTATGAAAGATATGGAAGACCCGATGTCATATTAAGAAAATTAAAAAAAGTTCCTCAAGAATAGAGGTTGTGGCATAGATGTTGATATAGTTAATACAAAAGTATAAAAGCAATGAGCTGGTTTGAGAACATAGTCTTGAATGTACCACATTCATCAAATTGTCTTCCTTGTAATTCGGGGTGGAGCAATCTTGCCGAATTGGACAAGGAGATAAGAAAGTGGACAGATTGGCATACCAATATATTGTTCAATCCAAGCAAGGAGTTAAGAAGTAAGATAATACCTTGCTCGTTTGAGTATTCACGTTTTTATGTGGATGTGGAAAGACTTGAATATGACCCTTTGGAAAAGATTGGTCAAGGGATTGTCTATACCGATTTCAATGAGTTGCATAGAGATGTTGATGATTTTCTTCGGGAGCATTGTATGCGTTTGTATGAAAGTTATATCAGCCGTCTTGCTTGCTTCATTGACAAAAACACATTGTTGATTGATTGTCATTCATTTCCGTCAGAGTTATCAGATGTAGATATTTGCATAGGATTCAATGACAACAATTCAAAGCCGAAAGACGAAGATATTGAATATATCAAAGACTTGTTTTCAAGTCACGGCTATAAGGTGGGAATCAATGACCCTTATTCAAATTCAATAACTCCAAAGTCCAAGTTTGATTATAAATCAATTATGATTGAGGTCAATAAAAGATGTTATATGGACGAAAATACATTGGCTCTCAATGCTGACTATTACAAAATCGGCAACCTTATTCAAAAGATGTATAGGCACTTTTTAGGTGAAGAATAAATATTCATAATTCAAAATTGTTTGTTAAAAAAGGTGGGAAGATTGAAAGATTTTCTCACCTTTAATCATTTATGGCATAGTTATTGTAATATTTATAAACAAATAATAAATTTATATTAAAATGACAAACAAAACAAAACAATAATAATGACTGAAAGCCAATTCAATCATATAATCAATAACGGCAATATGCCGTTGCTGAATGAAGTATATGACACCGCCAATAAATCAAAATTGATTTCATTGAATGAAGTAAATGCGAGAAGTCTTGTTAATAGATATTCACAGAACGGATATGCAATAATAAGTGCTTGCCGTGGCAAAGATGAATTCGGATTATCCGATAGTGTAGCAGACACAAATAAGCACAATCAGATTAATGCCCAAAGGACAAAAGAGCTTATATCAGACGTTCAAAAGCACGGATTTTCTTATACTTTGTCTTATGGCGGATTTATTGAGAACAAGGGGACTGACAAAGAGACAAACGTCTATGAACGTTCAGTTGTAGTTTATGCGGAGAAAAGGGACGGAACGGCAAATCCTGAAGAGTTGTTCAACTTTGCAATAGAGGAATGTAACAAATTCAATCAAGATAGTGTCCTTATCAAGATGCCGAATGATGTTCCGAAATACTATAAGAAAAATGGTGACATTGATATGACATTCCCGAATGACATAAAGTTCAATGACCTTTCGCAGATATATTTCACGGACTTACACAAGAGCACGGAAAGGAAAATGAAGCAAGGTTCAAAACCGACAAGATTCTCTTTCACCGAATCATATATTGCCCCGAAGCCACAATGCTATTCAGAGGGACACATAAGATATATGAGGGGAGAAAGATTTCTACAACGATAATAGATTTATATCTTATAAGATAAACACTTTGTATCAGATTGATATAGGGTGTTTTTTATTTTATCTAAAATATTCGTTTATACCATATTCCAAAACTATGCCAATCTATTCAAATTAAACAATTTTAATAAAAATATTTTCAAATTTTAATTAATTTTATATGAAAAAAGTTGAGAAATATTTTGTATATTCAAAAAATAGTGTTACCTTTGTCATCGAAAAGATAAACAATATTAACTTAATAAGTTATGAAAGCAAAAGATTTGGAAAAAGAATACCTCAACGGCAATCCAAGAGTTGAGAGATTTGATAACATATTTACTTTTATGCAATTTTGCTATATCAACAAACTCACAGAAGAGAATAGTATAACTTGGTATGATGAGGAAAAAGGGTTGATGTATATCGCAAGAAAGTAAAAGTGTGGCATAGATATTGCTTACTATCTTAATAGCAATTTAACTGACAAAGATTTTTGAATTATGACAGAAAAGGAATTAAAGATTGTCAATGGACGAATCGAATCACTTGTGAATCTTTTTGTTCAAGCCAAGTTCGAGAACAAAAACCGCATTTGCTTGCCGCTGTCGGTCTATGATGCAACGGAATAAATAAAATACTGCAACTTGCATCATTGCGATTGTGACCTTTGCAAAAAGGATTTCATCGCCAAATATCGCAATTCCGTTCTTGCAGAAAGGTCTTTCAAAATGGAAAATTTCAATACGGAGGAATAATATATGACAATAGAAGAAAAAGCAAGTGAATATGCGGAAAAATCTTTCCCATCTGATGACATAAGCAATAGCAACAATAACGATATTGCCTGTCAATCTTATATTGCAGGCGCAAATTGGATGAAAGAAAAAGCTCTTGAATGGTTTAAGCATCAAAAGGAAGAGATAGGAATATCTTGGTTTGATGACTTTGAGATTAGATTCAGAAAAGATATGGAGGAATAATATATGATTACTTTATACTTGGTTAATAACTTTACAAATCAATTTTAATTGAATAAGAGCGTTCTATGTCGTGATGATATGGGACGTTTTTATTTTATACAAATATTCGCTTATACCAAATGCCAAAATCATACCAAACTATCAAATCTAAAATATTTTAGTTCAAATTTCTCAAAAATTTAATTTTGTTTAATTTTCATTTTCTATCAAGTTCGGCACAATATTTGCCTTAATATAATCAGTTAAATATTGATAAATTATGAGACCGCCTTAATAGTTGAATAAGAGACATATTTTTTGATGAACAGAACTCTTCGTCCAAGTAGTAAGAAAATCGCTAAAGTATAGTCTCCGTTATACAATAAAATATAAAATAATTAAACAAAACGTTTTTAATATTTTAGGAAATTTTATATGAAAAAAAGTGAAAAATATTTTGGTATTTCAAAAATAAGTGTTACCTTTGTAATCAGAAAGCAAGAACAAAGGGTTCTTGTTAAGGTTTAACAAACTAATTTGTTTTGAGTTATGAAATACGGCAAATTTGTTGGCAAAGAAAGCGTTCCTTTCACAAAGAAAGAAAAGGAAATGTTCAAGGATTATTTCAAAGGACTTGTTGAGAGATACGACAAATCATTGAAATGTGAGGTGGAAATATCATTAACAGGACCACTCATTATCAATTTTATCAGTGATGAGCCAAAGTCGTTCCGTAACCGTAATATGGCACGAATCATCGACTATTCAGGATTTTCCTTTATGATATGGAAATCAAAAGGATATCTTGAAAATTTCGATTGGATACAGATGAAAAAGATTGATGAATCCAAACCAAGAGAAAACTATCAAGACGCACCTGAATTTTCGTATTCAACAGACCTTGTTTTTCACGGAAAAGAAATCCGTTACAAGTGCAGAACTGAACAATCAATTTCGGTGCGAATGCCAACTTATCAATATGGTACTGAACTAACAGATTTCAATTATTTCAGAATCGTTGATAAAATGTTCACGCAAACATTGAAGCCACGTTAATCGTGGCACACCTTTTGCAAGATATATGAACAGATAGTTTAATAATTTAATTCTTTTAAGTTATGGCAAACGAGAGAAACAGCAAAGTGACCGCCAACATTTACGAATCTATTGCAATGTATCTGCAAGAGGTGTTTGACGGCACCAACGAGAACCCTATGAGCAAATTGGCTGATGCTATCTTTGATGATGTCCTTAACTATATGGACACACATTTCAAGGTGAAGAACTACACTGATGATGAAAATACGGTCATTGACGATTATGTTGTCAGAGCCGTAAAGTACGTTATCGAGGAAAAAATAATGTCATAGGGTACGCAAATGTGTACTTATGGCACAATAATTGCTTATATTATTAACAGATAAATTTAATTCAAAAAATCTATGGTTATGCAGAAAGCAGTATTACCAAAGTATGACGGAGTTTTGACCCGTCACTACAAGAATGCCGAAATGGAGGTTATCGTTGAGGACGATATGATTACCACTATCAAAGCCTACATTGACGGAGAGTGTGTATATTGTCCGGAGGTTGCTGACAATATCGTCTATAACCGAAAGAACATTGAGATTGCATTCAATGACATCCGTAATGAGGTGGATAGGCAATTTACCGAACTTTGTGCGAGAATCTAATCAGTTTGGCACGCTATTCGCATAGTAAGAAGTAAAAATAAATAAAAGTTAAAATTTAAGTTCAACTATTAAAATTTTCAGACTATGGATAAGAAACATATCCTTGAAAAGGTCAAGCAGTGGCAATCGGACTATTTCATTAGTTCCTACACCCTTGATTCCCTCACCTATGACCCTTCATACGCAGAAAGCCGTTGGCTGAACAAATATGCCACGGCAGAAGATGACAAAGAACTTCTCAATATGATTGCCAAGGACTTTCCGCCAACGGAGTAATAAGTACGCAAATGCGTTCCCTTTCGCAAAAAAATGAAAAAAAAGTAAAAAAAGTTTTGGAAATTCAAAAATAAGTACTATCTTTGTACTCGGAAACAAGAAACAACAAGTTTAACAATTAACAACAAGAGTTATGGAAAAGTCAAATGATTTTCTTTCGCTCCTTATACTCGGAGCAATGCTTGATGCAGCAAACAACACTTCAAACACAGAACAGGACTCAAACGCTACCCAAGTGGAGCAGGAGGACATCATCTACAAGACTCCTGTAAAAGTGGGGGACGGACTTGAAATCATCGGTTCGGGCAAAGAGGACTATGTGATTGTCGCTATCAACGGACAGCAGACTTACGTTCCGTTTGATTCGTTCGGCTCACAGGTCAAAGAACAAGTTATCAAGTCCCTTATTGAAACGGCTGTGGATTTTATGGGGTTGCCCAAGTAATCAACCTATCCAGATTGTTAAATTTGATAGGATATTATATGAATTTTTATAGTAAGATATTAACCTTAAAATCAGAACTTATGCGGTTCATCAGAGGACAGCCGTAATATACGGATATAACATTGATAAGATTTTATTTTAATTGTCAGCGAATAAACTCCCAACAACGGACTATAATAGGAGCAAGGTGAAAAGTTTACAAAAAGTCCACAACCAACTCAAACGATGAGTATCAGAGACAAGCCATAAAATTTTGGTTATTAATATTATTTTTCGTATATTTATTTTCGGATTGCGTTCGTAGCTCAGTTGGTAGAGCAATACACTTAAAATAAGAGTGCATCGGAGGAAACTCCGAATGTAGAATCTCCCTAATTAAACAGTTTGAATAACGAGATTGGTAGGAATAGTACTTATCTCCCATACGGAAAACAGTAATCACGTGACAAAATGGGGAAAATGTCGCAAACTATTCTTTATTCAAATTGCAACGAAAGCCTAGATAGTGGTAACATTATCGGTGGTTACGGCGAACTAAATTGAATATTTATGGTTGATGTTTGTATTTGCTGAAATAGCGCAAAGGAAACTAAACACTATAAAGTTATTCATAAATGGCGTAGAGACTATACAGGAGATGCCTAAGTTGAAAATATTGGTGAAAATATAGAATAATAGGATTAGTAAAGTTAATTACTTGAACACCATGATAAGTTTCATTAATAACTTGCAAGATTTTCAATATGGTAAAGAAATAGTCCAGACCACAACCACTTAATGAAAAAGGGTTAATAGTAATTTCATAAATCAGTAACCCTGAGATAGTATCAAAATCAACGGTTAGACGTAGATGAGCTGTAGTTATGAAATATAAGTGGGCTTGTATGAAAGCAAGTGTGGTAGGTTAATGTATGGGTCACGGGTTCAAGTCCCGTCGGACGCACAAGGTTTATAGAGTTTATGGTTAATGTTTGTATTTGCTGAAATCATCTTCGTTGTGAAATGCGGACGATTTTTTTTTATTGCTTAAAATATTCATTAATACCAAATGCCAAAATTATGCCAAATTATCAAATCTAAAATATTTTAATCAATTATTTCCTAAAAATTTAATTTTGTTTAATTTTCATTTTCCATTAAGTTTGGTACGATATTCGCATTATGTATTAACGAATATTAAATGCTTTTTTAATATAAAATATTTTAATAAATTGCTTTATTTATTTTAAGAAATTTTATATGAGAAAAGTGAAAAATATTTTGGTATTTCAAAAAATAATGTTACCTTTGTAGTCAGAAAGTAAAACAATAATGATTTAAGAATTATGGCAAAGAACAACAATCTTCATAACGCCAAACGTGCGAAAAACGATGAGTTCTATACAACAAGAACTTCCGTTGAAAGGGAATTGTGTAATTACAGAGACCACTTCAAAGGAAAGGTTGTCTATTGTAATTGTGATGACCCTATCGAATCAGAGTTCTATCATTATTTCTCTTATAAGTTTGAGGATTTAGGCTTGAAGAAACTTATTTCCACAGGGTACAAAGAAGACGGTCACGGTGTCGCCTACATATATGAGGGTGATAAGAACGGAAACAGAATACCTAACATTGAGGAGATTGAAAGATACCCTCTAAAAGGTAGTGGAGACTTTAGGTCAGAGGAATGTATCGAATTTCTCAAAGAAGCGGATATTGTGGTCACAAACCCACCTTTCAGCTTATTCAGAGAATATGTTGCCCAACTCGTTGAGTATGGGAAAGAATTCCTTATTGTCGGCAATTCAAACGCAATAACATACAAAGAAATATTCCCTTTGATTAAGGAAAACAAATTGTGGCTTGGCATTAATCCTGTCAAGGAATTTATTACACCCTTAACCGAAATTGAAAACGAGAAAACCCAATATATCAAGGAGGGGAAAGTCTATCAGAAATTCGGGAATATCTGTTGGTTTACCAATATGGGACACCCGAAAAGAAACAGGCCTCTTGACTTGGTTCAAAGGTTTGATGAACGTTACTACAATGTATATGACAACTATCCGGCAATCAACATTGACAAAGTTGTTGATATTCCAAGGGAAAAGGATATCACCCTTACATTATCCAAAGACGTTTATCCGAAATGGAAGAACGTTTATGGTGATGATTGCTCAATCGTTGAAGACAATGGGGATTCCGTCAAGGCTAAAATCCATAACCCTATCTATGGAGTACCGATTTCATTTCTTGATAAGTATTGCCCTAAACAATTTAGGATTGTACGTTTCAGAAAAGGACTTGACGATAAAGATTTATCTATCAAGGGATATTGCCCTTATTTTAGAATCTTAATTCAAAAAATCTAAATTTTCTGAATAAGGATTCTTTTATATGGAACTTTGGCAATGCCATTGTCTATTAATGAACAAAGACGATTTCCTTCTTTATAAGAACCTGTGTTTCCTTGTTCATAATATAATTTAACAAATTCTTTGGTCATTCCTTTCCAATTTTTTGGAGTAATATCAGCATCAGCACTCCCTACAATCCTAAATTGTTTAGTAAGAATTAGACAATAAAAATATGAGAAAGGTTTAATCTATGGCACGCAAATTGCAGTATATTATAAACAAATGTACGCATTTGCGTGCCTTAAAAAGAAATTTTTCAAAAAAGTTAAGAAATATTTTGCAGATTCAGAAAATTGTATTATCTTTGTATTCGGAAAGCAAGAACAAAAGGTTCTTGTTAAAGTTTAACAATTAATTTTTTTTTGATTATGGAGCAAAAAATTATCACTTTCAGCAAGGAGAACCAAGTGAAAGTCGGGAGAAATCTGACAATCGTAGGTGTTACAGATGATATGCTTGAATGCGTATTATTCAGTGGCAGTTTGTCAAAATATGTCTATATTGATATAGCAAACTTGTCTGATTCGCTAAAGAATACGATTATTGACAACTATCTTTGTGAGAATAAAAACGTTCCTACATTCGATGAATTCTTCCTTGATGTAATGACGGAAGTAAGCAAGGCTTTGGCTACAACCGACAAACCTCTTGACATTCGTATATCAACCGAACCTTTCAACGATAATGACAAGTGTGTTGAAGTTCATTCAGAACCATACGAAATTGACATTCATTGCTTAAAGCAGATTTATAACGATTATATCTGCAATGCGAAAGTTGAATACGTGTCAATTGACATTGTTAAAAACGTGTATTATGATAATTTATTTCCTCCGACAAATTTCCACGTTGAGGGTGCAGAAGAAACTGACTACTTGGTTGAATACAAGTTCAGCAGTATCGGAGAAAAGTATCAAATTGGCCGAAAAGGTCAGAGATTCCATTCCGTGAAGTAATTCACGGCATACTTTTTGCCTATTTTATCAACAGATAGTTTAACTTAAAAAGCAATTCATTATGATTGATGCAAACGCAATAAGAAAAGGCATTGAATTAGAGTTCAATGATGAGTTTGACTTTGAAGCCTTTGACAACTATATCTACGACATCTTTGTCACAAAGAGAATGAACCACCTTGAAATAGGGCTGGATGATGACTATCGTTTCAAAAACACGCCTAATCGTATCCTTTCCTTTATAAAGGGACATGCCAACCATATTTGGACTACCGATATTCAAATAAATCGGAGATATGTCCCCTGTGTGGAAAAGTATCTGCACGACCACGGATTTAGCACGGCAAAGAAAGGTGCTTGCGGTTATGAGGTAAAAGATGTCCTTGTGGTGTCAATTTAGCAAGTTTGGCAAGGTATTTGAATAATACATTAACAGAAGTTGAACAAATAAAACCTTTTCTATTATGAAAAAGAAGTTTTTCGTCAACGTTCATTATGACGTGGTTGTTCCGGTTGAAGTCTTTGCCGATAGCGAAGATAATGCACTTGACTTGGCGGTTGACAAAGCAAGTTATATGTCTCTCAATGATTGCGATGCAAACTACACTGAATCTTGTGTTACTGGTTTGGCACTTACCGATGAGCCGTTAACGCCACAAAAAAAAACGTTGATAGACCGAATCAAAGCCGTATTGATTTTAGGCGGCACATTCCACGTTCCTTTGGATTTCACCAAAGACGATGTAGTATTTGGCGACCTTTGGGCAAGTTTTAATTCTTACGAAACGAAGATAGATTATATCGATGTTCAAATTTCATTCGAGAGTAATACTTATAGTTGTTCAATCGAAGAAATTCCTATGGACGTTCTGACTGAAATATTGAAAACCGTTCAGAATCAAGTACATAATTCAAAATAATCAAAAATTGTTAAAACTTTTGCCGGATTCTTATGAGTTCGGCATCTTTTTTGTATTATAGTATAAACGAATATTAATATAATTTTGACTATGGGAAAAAATAAAAAGCAAAAATGTTATAAGATAACCGAGAAAGATTATATTCTTGCGGTGAAGAAAGCCGAAAGGGAATTGGAGATAGAACTGCACGGAAAGCAAATATCCACAAGACCTACAAGGATTCATAAGTCCAAAAAGGTTTATGACCGAAAGAGAAACAAGGGGAAATTCCCTTTGGATTAACTTTCAAAAAAAGTGAAAAATATTTTGGTGATTCAAAAAAATAGTGTTACCTTTGTACTTGGAAACAGAACACGATAGTTCTGTTAAGTTTAACAATTAATCTTTTTTGATTATGAAGATTTGGATATTCAAAATGGAAGCAACAACGTTCGGGGAGACTTCGGTTGAGATTGTCCCTTGCGCCACAAAGAAGATTGCAAAGTCTTGTATGGACTTTCGCAAAGAGGAACTCTCACTACTTGATTCTTTTCAAGATTATGGCGATATAGAGTATCTGAATGATGCTCTTCTTGTCTCTTGCACACCAAACAAAAGATATTATCTTTCAATCTTTGAAGAAGAAGTAAGAACCAAAAGTGCTTGGGAGGAATAAAATAAAATAAAATAAAATAAAATAAAATATGATATCACAATCTTATTCCCAAATTAGGGCAACCATTATCAAGGATATCTATAATACTCTTGTTGAGAAAGGATATCAGCCTGATGAAGTCAATCTACTTGAAATAGACAAAGAGTTTTCAACAACATATATAGACTATGAATTGAAACTCTGTAAATGCCGTATAATAAAAGTTCATTCCACCCCATACGAGTTAACATTTACCGTAGATTACGAGTATAATGAAGATAAGAGGGATATTAATTCAATACACTTTTCAGTAGATGATTTGTTTTCAATCCTTGAAGAGATTGATGACTTGCCAACTTATAACGAAGCATATAATGTTGAGGAAATCAAAAAGCCAAATCTTGCTGACGAGCTGAATTTATACAAAAGGAAACTCTATGATGTGCTTGCCGGATTGGTGATGAAATACGGAGACAGAGGTGTTCTTGACGTGTTCGAGTTTTGTTCGACTACCGGAAACGAGTTGCAGAACTCCACGATTGACCGGATTACATACTTCCCAAACGCAGACACTTTGTATATAGTCTTCAATGCCAATACTAATGATTACTGCAATATAGAGCATTTCTATGTTGAGGATTTACTTCCGTTTGTCAATGGTTTGCAGGAATGGCTTGAAAAAAAAGGTAATTCGGAAGAATAATCCGGATTATCTTTTGAGTTTGGCATAGTTATTGAATAAGATAAAGCAGGTTTAACAAATAAATTTAGATTGATATGAAGAAGAAGTATCTTGTCAATGTTCACCACGACCTGACAATTTGTCTTGAAGTGGAAGCAGTGAGTGAAGAAGAAGCCTGCAAACTTGCCGAGGACAAGGCTGAATGTATTGAATATGAACAGATTTATGCAGAAAGCGGACAACTTGTCAACGAGGGCTGGACTTGTGTGAATGTGGATTCATCTATTATTGACGAAATCAAATAAGCAAGTCTCGTATTATTCAAAGCACTCTATGTCGTGATGATATGGGGTGTTTTTTATTTTATCTAAAATATTCGTTTATACCAAATGCTAATATCATACCAAACTATCAAATATAAACAATTTTAATAAAAATATTTTTTTATTTTAATTTTGTTTAATCAACGTGTTTGGCAAGATTATTGCTTATAATATAAACAAATAATTGTTTTTAATATGATGAACAAAGCACCGCCATAAAATTAAGATATAGACCAAGTGATTAACTTCACATAAAGGGCTGAACCACTAAAAAGGTAGTAGGAGAGTGTATTCCAACTAGCATATTTTTATAAAATATCTAAACAAAACGTTTCAAATATTTTAGGAAATTTTATATGAAAAAAAGTGAAAAATATTTTGATATTTCAAAAAATAGTGTTACCTTTGCTTTCGGAAACGGAACAATGGTTGTTCAGTCAAGGTTTAACTTTTAATCTTTTTTAATTATGGACTTGAAAGAAATTAAAAATGAAATTAAGCAATCAACAATGCGGAAGCACTCTTGAATGCGGAAACGTTGAATATTTCCCCTAATGAGGTTGAAGTTGGTAATGTTAATTTCACATTTGGTGACGCTTCGGGTTACTGCGCCTATCTTGCTGACGAAAATGAATAAAAAGTATGATAACGTCAGATTCTGCCAAGTTTGGCACATTATGTGCTTAATACACTAACAGAAGTTTATTATTAAATTCATTTGATTATGTTGTCAATTTATCAAGTTATTTCCTACTATCCGAGCAAGGATGATATTGTGGTTAAAAACTATACCGAGTACATTTCCGCTCTGAAAGAATATGACAGAGTGGTTGAGGATATGAGAGGAATGTATGAAAAGACCTCTGTATTGGAAATCAGTCATAATCCATTGACAGATAATATCCTAAACGAAACACGGTGGCTGCTGGATGATTATTACGCAAATGCGTACACTTCCGTCCGTAAAATCAATCTTGAATTGAAGTAGTAAGTTTTGTTTAACAATTTAATTCTTTTGAGTTATGGTAAATATTGATGACGTTAGAAAGAACCTTGTAAGGGATATGAAAGATATCCTTAAAAGTAAAGGTTATGACGTGGAGGACAATAGGGGAATTCGCATTCCTTTCAAGGTTGACGGAAACGATGTTGTTGCTAATGTCGGTGAATATGACAAATATACAGATATGGTCTTTGATGATGACATCCGCCCTCACATCATTCTCTTCACCGATGATTCATTTTTCCTTACAGGGGTGGACGACAAAGGGAACGATTTTGAATATCTCCCAAGAGACTTTACAATCGAAGCACTCACCGACTTCCGAGAGGAAATCAACAAGTTGCCGCAAAGAAAAGATGCTGAATATTCAGCACTTGGTCTTGCCAAAGGTGATGAAATTGATTGGTATGGCAATTCTGCCGAGGTTGAAGAAATCAGCGAGTGGGGGGACAATTGGACGTTGAAATTAGCCAATGGGGCCTTTTATCTTGCTAAACTTGAAGAGGTGCTTGAACAAAATCCTGACTTGGAAAGTGAAGATTGGGACTACTAAACTTTTTTGAAAGAAAATGTCGGATTCCAACGAGTTCGGCATCTTTTTTGCATATTGGTATAAACGAATATCATACAATTTTCAATATAAAATATTTTAATAAAAGGGAGTTGAATATTTTAGAAAATTTTATATGAAAAAAAGTGAAAAAAGTTTTGGTATTTCAAAAATAAGTGTTACCTTTGTATTCGGAAAGCAGAACAAGAGTGGTTCTGTTAGAGTTGTTTAACAATTAATTTTTTTTGATTATGGTTAAAGAGTTCAACCTTAACGGTCTAAAGGTGGTTATTGATTATGACCAATTCAGTGAATCTCCAAGAAATTGGAGCGAATCAAAGTGGTATGGAGTGGATGAAAATGCTCCAAAGGACTTGATTGTTGATGAAGACAATCGTTTCAACCCAAATTGTGAGGAGTTGAAAGACAAGTTCTGGTTCAAGGTCTATAAGTATGAGCATACAGGTGTAGATTTTAGTCTTACCCCTTTTGCAGACAAGTGGGATTCCTGTTTTTATGGCGTTATAGCCGTGCCAAAATCGTCATTCAAGGATGAAAGTGAAGCAAGAGACTATATCATTAGCGAACTTGATGTTTACACAAAATGGAGCAATGGCGAAGTGTATGGATATCAAATCTTTGACCTTAATGACCTTGACAATGAGGTTGATTCTTGCTGGTCGTTCTTTGACCTTGATGAGTGCGAAATCGAAGCAAAGGATATGGTTACCGCAATTACGGAACAAAGAGAGAGAAAGTCAGTTGAATTTTGGGCAAATAACGCTGACTAATGACAAGTACGGCACACCCTTTGCAATATAAGGGTGTGTATATGTTTAACAATTAAGGTTTATTTGATTATGATTCAAATCACAAAGACAATCACCAAAGGTGATATTGAGAGAGCCGAAAAGGTTCTATCTGACAACGGCATAGAGACAGATGAAGTCGCTACCGTGCTTCAAGCAATCGGCTATGTACTTCTTGACACTGAACTTTACCCAGAGGAGGACTAATATATGGAAAAGACAATTTACATATTCACCTACACCGCTTATGATGAAGAGGGGCTTTATACCCAAGCCAAGGCGTTTGATACCCTTGAAAAGGCGCAAGCGGAAATGAAAGCGGCTATTAATAACGAAGTGGCCGATGAATATTGCCACTTTGGAGGGATTTTCAAGGACGTGTGTGACTCCAATCTTGACAAGTTTGAGGAAGACTTTGTTATTGAGAAGTCAGATGTCTCTTACCACATCGCTGACAACACGGATTATGGGTACTACATCAATTTTGATATCTTCACCCAGACTGTAAAATAAACGTTAATGGGGACGCAAATGCGTCCCTTATAAAAACTTGTTTTGTTATGACAAAGAAAGTGGCATTATTGGTAAAAACCACGTTCTTTTCAAGAGTGGTTGTTGAGGTACCGGAAGATTGGGATTCTACTACAAAAAAAGAGTTATGGCTTGACAATACGATTCCGCTACACGGCAAAATGGAGGATGATATTATCAAGCAAACCCAAACAAAACTGGCAGAGTGCATTGCGGACAGAAGCAATGTATTTGAAAACGTTGAAGAAGTCTTCAATGACGTGGCGTGTCCGGTTGATGCTGATGACTTGAAATAGCATTGTTTGTTCTTTCATATTGTTTTGTATTGTTTTGAGCCGCTTTCGTTGAGAAACGAGAGCGGTTTTTTATAGTTTGGCCTGATTATTGTATCTTGTATAAACGAATATTAAAAACTTAAAAAAATGAGAAATTCACCGTCATAACTTGAAATGATACAACAAGCGGTTGACAGCGCAACAGGGCTGGTGTCCTTGAAAGGACAATAGGAGAGTGTACTCTAGCTAGCGCTTTTTTATAAAAAATCTAAACAAATCGTTTTAGAAATTTTAATTAATTTTAATAAAAAAGTTGATAAACAGATACTGATGAATCTTGAAAGAAGTGATTAGTCCTCACGTGCGCACGTGTGTGTGCGTGCGTGTGCGCATACGTGCGTAATATTAATACTAGTTATTATAATATAATATATTTATAAAATTATAATTATTTCTAGTAACTAGTAATTTTTTTTATAATAATAATATTTTTCTTAATATAAAATTAATTCTTTACGTGCGCACGTGTGTGCGTGCGTGCGTGTGCGTGCGCATGAGGAAAAAATTGCATTTTTTTCAAAAAAGTTTTGGTAATTCAAAAAATAGTGTTACCTTTGCATACGGAAACAGAACCGGAGTGGTTTTGTAAGTTTGTTTAACTTTCAAATTTTTTGATTATGAAAGACAATGTGATTTACGAAGTAGTCAGGGAGTGGATTGATGTGGACGGCAATATGGAGGATTTTGAAGTCCTCAAACAATTCATAGACTACACCTCTGCTTTGACAGAAGCGAACAATACTGACGCAAGAAAAGGGGAACAGATTTCAATATGGGAAACCGATGAAGAAACCCTTGACGTATTAAATTCTTGGATTATCAAGGAGCATTATGAATAGTTTGGCCTGATGTTTGTAATATACCAAGATAGCGTTTAACAATTAACGTTTATTTTTAATTATGGAAAAAACCACTGAATATTGTCCGCATTGCGACAATTACGTTCAACTGCCGGCAAGGCTGGGAGTTTATAAGTGTCCAAAATGTAAATCTTGGATACCAACGTGTTCAATGTGCACGGCTGCTGACCTGCCAAATAGTCAGGACTTTTGTCGGCATTGCACACTGGAGGAAAATGCAAAGTATCGCAATTCGTTTAACAATCAATAAAATTTCAAAGACTATGAGCAAGAAAAATTCTGTTATTGATTATCTCAGGTCGGCCGACCTTGATGACCTTGTGGATGTGTGGAACGTTTATTGTTCCGGGGTGGATAACTTTGATGAAGAAATTTATCCAAATGATGATGCCACTCTTGATGAAATGTTTCCGAGCGCATATAAATTCGCTCGTTCTGCAAAGTACGGAGACTATGATTTCCGCCACGATTATTTTACTTTCAACGGCTACGGCAATATTGTTTCATTCAATTACCTTGATGACGATAATTGCCCAATAGACTTGGATGGACTTGCAGACTGGTTCATCGAAAATGGCGATTCTGACCTTGAAATTGATTCTGATTTTTTACAGGGAGAATTTCTTGATGAATATTTTCCTAACAGCGATGATTATGACAAAGCAATGTACATTGCTGACAATTTGTCAGAATCTGAACCGATTGATTACCTTATGGACGAATGGGACGATATAGCCGAAACTATCAAGTCCCACTGGAACGATTAAATTCAGAAAACATTCGGCAAAGGTCTTGGATAATTCAAAAATTGTTCATACCTTTGCCATTGTTAATCACACTACGGCACACTCTTTGCAAATAGTATAAACAGATAATTATATCATTATGAATGAAAAAATGACCTCACTCTCTAATGTTCTTTGGCATTCAAAAGAGAGTAAGTCTATCGTTGCCCTTTGGAACAAATATCTTTCCGAAAAGGAGAAAAACGGGGCATTGGATAAATATGACTGTTATATCAAGGATATGGAGAATCTTGAGGAGGATATGAAAGATGTCCTTTATCACCACTCTTTCTTCGATATTATCAATGCCATTGATTCAGATAAATTCAAAGTTTATGACAGATATTGGTATGAGAATGAAATTAATCGTTTCATATCTTTTAACCTACTGAACGACTATTTTTGCCCGATTGATTTTGACAATTTGGCAATTTACTTGGTTCAGAACAATCCGGATTTTTTTGAAAAGTATTCAATGGAGATTGTCACGGAATTTTTGGATATTTATACGAATGAAGATTCCTTTGACAAGTATCTTGCCCTTATCAATGAGCATATAGCCAAGAAGCGGTTTATCACCGAGGATTGGGACACCCTTTGGAAAGAAATTTCCCAACTTTCATAACATTTATAATGGGGAACATTTCCGTTCTTCATCTAATTTTCAATTAAACCCTATTAAAACGCTTTATTTTATGAAGAAAAGTTATAAGTGGTACGGAACATCAAATAGCAAAAGTTTTTACGCCAGAGGGGCTAATTTTGGCTCGTTTGAGGAATGCCGTAAATCAATGTCTGAATCTGCACTCACAAAAATGCAGTGGAACACCGAAATTGAGGACTTTAGTGACGGTTGTGAAGAGATAGGATATCAAGTCAAATTCAAGAGAGATATGGTCGCTCACTTGTCATATAGTGGCAAATATATCTTCATTGTCCTTGATGCTGATGAGAACACGGCTAATTCGGAACTTGTTGATAGGATGATTCATGAAAACATTTATTCTGAATCTGACAGGGAAATGGCATATAGGCAAAGTCTTGATGACAATTTGGCAATATATGCCGAGAATCAACACTTTGGTTGGGGGGAATAATCTTAAAAGCAAAGAAAAAGATATGGATAAAATTAACACTTCAATAATTTGGTATGTTAGAAAAATGGGAATTAAAGGATATTTCAAATTCCCAAAGCATTATATGAAACTTCCTTTCGGGGCTTTGGTGACAATCGACAGCATTGAACTGGATGAGGGCATAGGCTATTATGTCAAGTATAAGAACAATCATTGCGTTGATATGAAAGACTTGCCGAAAAAGCAAAGGGAAAAGATTCTGGCGATGCTCGCCACGTATGAGATGTGGTATAATTACCACAGGGACGTATTATAATGTACGCAAATGCGTCCCCATTTATTAAGTTTGGCATAGTTATTGTGAATTGTATAAACAGATAATTTTATAAAAAAAGAAATATGAGTAAATTTGTTGAAGAGTACAACTATCTTCGTTCTCAAATAGAGAAGTCTATCAGGTTCAACCTTGAACTATTGGAGAATAAGACAGCCGTGTTTGAAAGTGAGTTTTATGATAATTTGGGTGTCAAACTTTATGTGGTTGATTCCCATCTGGGTATGGACAATGTGGTGACCAAAGTATCATTAGGTGATGTTGGAATCGGACTAATTAGGGTTGACCTCTCTAATGGGACATCGGTGAATAGTGAATTCATTTCAACCTTTGATTTGGCTTACATAGCCGATTTCATTGAGGATTATACTAAAGAGAAATTGGGAAATGCGTGAGACATTAAAGCAGCCAAACGGCTCAACAGTCTATATTGATGATATTCCGGAGAGCGGTTCTTGCTATTCCAAGGAAGAAATGGACAATGGCATCAAGAATACATTTCTGGCCAAAGTTTTTGTGACGTGGGGATATAATTCATTTCATAATCCTTATGGGAAAATAAAACGATTTTGGTATGATAATATTGGATTATACACCTACAAGAATCAAAAAAAGCCAATATATTATTGGAAGTCCCAAAACATTGAGGAAGATTATGACAACTGGAGTAAGGATGAAAACGGGCATTATAAAATCCCTTTGAATGAGCCACGGAAAATTAAGAAAAATTATTTTTAGAAAATGACTGACAAATACAAGGATATTTTACTCTTAATAGGCATTATAATTGCCATAGGAGTTCTTTTCGTCTATATCATCATATCAACGAGCATTATGTTTACTATCCTATCAACAATAGGTTGTATATCAATAATCAATTTGTATGGTGAATATAAGGTTCTGAAAAAGAAAAAGTGATGTTTTCATTTGCTTTTTTCAAAAAGAATTTGTATATTTGAATTACCGGCTACCGGCAACTCCATAGGGACATTATGGAAGACGAAACGTTATGGGAATGATTGCGAGCTGTCCCCGTTCCAAAAACCACCTTCGGATATCCAAGGGAAAGAGTTTGGTTTGAAGCAACCGATTGATGCTTTTATACTCTTTATTTTAATTTGAAGTTTAATTGAATCTACGTAAATGGCTGATAGAGTTAATTATACAAACGGCAAAGATATGCCTATTGATGCGCTGAAAAATTCTTTTATTTCCGTAAGAATTAATGAGAATCTTTCTTTCATCTATGGAAGAATTTATAAGATGGATAAGGATATCGAGGAGGAAAAGACAAGAATTTATTATGGGGCAATTATCCCCGTCTCAAAAGGAAAACTTATGGGAGATTGGGTGAAGGATGATGGATATGTTGTAATTAATTTTGATACAACAGTCGCTTGGGCAAAACAAGAATATCTTGATAATCTTGTGGAACTTGGCTGATAAGGAAGTTTAATGTACGCAAATGCGTCCCCTATAAAGGCATTAAATTAAAATAGTGTCACAAGGTCGAAATTTATTGAATTTTTCCCTTATGAAAATTTTAAATTTATTGTCAAAAGGTCGAATTATTGGGAGATAGTGAAATGGTATCACGCAGTATTGCAGATGTAATCTGAAAAGGTTATTAACAGCAATATCTTAGCATTCATCAGACTGAATTGGTAGTTCGAATCTGCCTTTCCCGACAAAATAAAAATATTTAATGGTCCCGTAGCTCAGTTGGTCAGAGCAATTGACTCGGGGAGGGCACAGTGGTGTGCACCTTTAAAATCTTGAAAAGAGGAAAAAAGGTTCGATTCCTTTCCTCTCCACTAAGTTCTTTGACATATTATGATGAATTACATTCATGGGAAAAAGTTGCTAAATTTTATAATTTAACACGAAGAATTATTCAGAGAATACGTCAAAAATAATGAAATAATCAAGAGGTCGTAGGTTCAAGCCCTACCGGGACCACAAATAGATTTAGGATATACAAGCGCAGTTCGGTAAATTTGCAAATTGCTCCGCCGGTATATTATACCTATAAAACTTTCAATATGGTGAGTAAAGTCGATATTGGCATGCTCATAGGCTCATCTGAAGAGAGAAATTGTATATTCTTTATTTTTATGTTCATTGAAAATATTGCCCTAGTGGTGGAATGGTAGACACAAGGGACTCTGTAAAAAAGTATTTGGGTTGCATTGAGGGAAACCTTGGATGTAGAACCTCCCTAATCAAACAATTCAAAGAGTCGCCAAGCGTCTTTGAGAATTGCAGGGAAAGCTAAGTTAGATTGAAATCTAATATGCTAATCCTGAGCCAATGTTAAAAACTGAAAGCAATGATGGCACAAATGCAAGAGAACAGTTCATGACACTTGTAAGTTGAGAATGCTTCATCGAACACCCAGTAATTGGAGATAGATTCAGTATAATAGACAGTGTGCAGAGACTATACAGGAGGAACCTAAGTTGAAATAAATGTTTATATATTATTTGAATATCACTAAAGTAGGATTGTAGTGGTTTCCTTTAAACAAGACAGCGTGAGTAACATGTTTTAATACTATGTACATGGTATTATTAATGTGTGAAGTAATTAAACTAGTTGATGCTTTTAGTGCAAATATTGTATAACTTTTTAGTTGCAACATTTCAATATGGTTAAGATAGAGCCCAGACCACAAACAATAAATAAAGGATGATTGAGTTAGATAATACTATGCTGTTATTTGTTGGTAGTGAAAACTATAGTGGTAGGTAAAATCCCTCGGACCGAAGCGTCCGTGCCGGTTCGACTCCGGCCTGGGGCACTAAATATGGTTATCAAATCTTTCGGGATTGATAGATTATGAACTATCTTGGACATGGAAGATAAAATCCCAGTCAAAAAATGTTCTGATAACCATTATTTTTGTTCTTGCAATATTCAAATTATTTTTGTATATTTGCATTGTTAAAAAAATATTAATTATGCCAAAAAGCAAAGGAAGAAAAAAGACTAATAAGTCAAAGAAGAAAAATATCATTGTTCCAATGACTGATGCAAATCAGCATATAAGGGAGCATAACACTGAGAAAATCCGTCAGAATAAGGCTCTTATTAAGAAGATTGCCGAATATAAGGCAAAACAACAGATGGCTCAGCAGAATGCCATAGACAATACATCAAAAACTATTGACGGAATGAAGTAACAAAAAAATGTAAAAATATTTCAAATTTATTTGGTTATTAAAAAATAATTTTGTATATTTGCATTGTAAGAAAATAATAAAGAAAACATACAGCAATTCTTCTATTTTGGTTTTGGAAAAAATGTTTTCTGAATATTTATTTTTTAGCTCTTTGAAATTTAACATAGCGGGGTAGAGCAGTGGTAGCTCGTCAGCCTCAATACCGGAGTAAACCGGATAAATCAACAATTACACAATTGTTTTATATCCATATGGGAAAGTTTCGGGTAACTTTTTCAACTATAACCGAAAGTTTTGGTAGGTGTAAATAATCGCAATAATCAATGGATGGAACTTAAGTGCTTTTATAGTGACCGAGATGAATAGGATATGGGTAAGGTGTGAATCCTTTTATGGATACTAAGCTGAAGGTCGGAAGTTCGACTCTTCCTCCCGCTTGACCGTATATACACTATACCTCCACGTGGTTACGGTTGGATAATAATAACTAAAATAGTGTAAGAAAAATAAAGAAAACGTGCAGCAATTGTAATTGACTTACAATTCATAATTTTACGGGACCTCCTCTTTTTTATCATTAGATGATAAATAATTTGAATAGCCAAATTAGTAAAGAGGATTAAAATTGTGGCAATGGTATGCCATTGGGAAACTTGATAAAAAGACCCATAATCTTTGTGTTATCCGTTTTCTGTTTTTTTATTCATAGCATTGGTTAATAACATTTTAAACGGATTCGCAGTGATGTGCATCTGTTTATTTTTTTCGTATATATGATTATAGATATATTCAATTGAAAAAAATGAAAAATATTATTCATCATTAACATTACGGCACGGTCTTTGTAAAATAATTACTGTAAATAAGAAACAATAAAAGATTTAAAAATATGAATGGTTCTATGGATTTAAGAAACGCCACCTCTTATCTCAAGAGGTCTGATTCAATTGACGCTTATCTTTCAGAGATTAACAAGTATTCCGTAATGACTCCTACAGAGGAAAAGGATATCTTTGCCCGTCTTGATACTTCAAAAGAAAATCTCCATAAGGCAAAAGATGATTATTCCAATCATCTTATCTCGGCGGATAAATATCATGCCATTGAAAATGATGAAAAGAAAATTCAAGAGTCAATCAAAAAGGAAATCGCTGAGAGAAATCAGAGGTTTGTCTTTGCTGTTGCTAAAAGATATAACACTGGTGATATTTTGACAGATTTGATTTCGGTCGGCACAATAGGACTCTATGAAGCAATAGAGGCTTATGATTGGACAAATGGAACAAAGTTCATATCTTTCGCCATATGGTATGTCCGTAGGGCAATCCTTGCCTATCTCAATAAGGAAAATTTCATGGTGAGAAAGCCTGGAAACTTTGTTGTTCAGACAAAGGTTAAAAAGATTCAGAATGATTTTTTCCTCAATAATGGAAGAAAGCCTACTCCTACAGAAATCTTTGAAATCCTTAAGAAAGATTATAATATTGACATCAAGAATGAACTTGATTTGTACCCGTCTCAAATGGAATATATTGATGAATCCGTGAATAATGATGATTCTGATTATACCTATGAGGATAGTCCGGAATTCGCCGTTGCCACAGCACAAACCAATTCTTATGAGAAAAAGATTGATGAGGAAAAACTTTCCCTTACAGTCAAGAACGCCATCTCAGTACTCAATGAGAGGGATAGAAAGATTATCTTATTGTCATATGGCTTTGTTGATGGTAAGGAATATACAAATGATGAAATAGGAGAAATCCTCGGTATATCAAAGGAACGGGTCAGACAACTTAAGGTTGCCGCCACCAAGAAAATGCAACTCGCTATGGTTCAAACAAAGGGGAATTTTTAATAAGTTTCCCCTTGTCTTTTATTATAGTTTTTTGTATATTAATATTGTTCAAAACAATGAAAATAATAATACGTAAAAATATTTAATGCATTAATGAAACGTAGTATAAACGTGATTGATTTGGAAAATAGAATACAAAACAATCTTAATCCGTCAATCAAATGTAAAAAGGAAACAAATGAACCAAAGGAGAAAATTAAATCTACGGATAGATTAACTCCAAAAAAACAACATCCATCTTATGATGATGAATCTGATTCAAATGATAATCTTGCTACAGATGAAGATAATCATTCTCTTTTGAATAAATTCTTGAATGATAAACCCTATCTTGGACAAAGCGAAAAAATTGATGATGATATTTTCAAATTTCTTAATGGTTGCGAAATTAAATATAATTCGGATACATTGAAGAATGCTTTGGCAACTATTAAGAAAATGGATAAAATTTCCAAACCCATCGGTGAATGTAACGTACCTCAAGAGGACCTTGATTTTATCAGAAAAAATCCTGATTTTATCCCTTCCTGTATAGTCGATAATATTAAAGATGGTAATCTCTATTTAAGAGATGATTATAAAGATATTAAGGATACAAGAAAATTTTGTGCCGACAGAATTCATGAAAATGAAAGGAAAAAAGAAGAAAAGAAAAATAATGAATACGCATTTGCGGACCTTAAACCTCTTGAAAAGAAAGTTCCTTATCTTAAAAAATATGGTTCAAATGATAAATCACCTCTTTCCTCTTATGAAAATGTTAATCACCCTCAACATTATAACAACTATTCAAAAGAAGTTATTGATATGATGGTTGATATCTTCGGGAGAAAAAATACCGCCCTTTTCTGCGAAATGAACGCCTTTAAATACAGAATGAGAATGGGGACCAAACCAAATAATGATATCAATCAAGACCTTGAAAAAGAACAGTGGTATCTCAATAAGGCTAAAGAACTAAGAGATTAATATTTTACTTTAAAAATGTAAAACAGATTCGCCGTGATGGTGCGTCTGTTTTTTCTTTTTATATGTACGCAAATGCGTCCCTATATTTTTGATTCTATGGCACACTTTTTGCTAATAGTATATACAGATATTTTAAAACTTTATTTGTTATGATTAAAAAACCGCCATAGTAGTTCAACTATATTAATTAGAGGCTATCACCTCAACAAGGGCTGATATATTTTTTTTAATATAATAGGAGAGTATACTCCAACCAGCATTCATATATAAATCGTTTTATACAAACTTTCAATCTATAACCTTGTTTAATCACCTATATCTCAATAATATAAACATTTTAATCAATATTATTGAAACATTTTTAATTGTAGTTTATAATTTTTCTATATCTTTTTAATTATATTTTAATATTTTTCCCTATGGGGATTTATTTCAATTTATAACTTATTTTAATAATAAAAAAAATAGCCCCGTATTCTCTATATGGGACTATCGCCTTTATCGGCTCAAATTTTTATGTCGGCTCCATCAATAATTATGTTAAAACATCACCGGACCATCCCCATGTGGAGGACGAGGATGGTCATCTTTATCTTTTGAATATGGCCCAATCTCCATTTTCTTGTCCACATTCCCACATGCCTGCAAGAATATATAGACGGCTATCACACCTAATAAGATGTTTATCAACGGACTTGCAAACACTATTGTAAATGCCCCATAAAAACATCCCACGGAGATTAAGTACAATATCAATGTCACTGTGTTATTTAAGAACGCCTTCATATAAGAAACAAAATTTTTATCTCTTATAAATAGTCGCCCATCTCCACTTATTTTTTTTATCCCCTTAGGGAATATTTCTATTCTAACTATGTTCTAAATTTAATTAAAATTATTAAAATTTATTTATAAAACATTACATTTTAAAGGTCTGAACAGCAGACCACTATCAATTATCCGATATATGACATCGGAATCACCGATTACTTTTCTCAATATGTTCAATGCGCCATTTAAGTCTGCATTAATTAATTTTCTTGTAGAACTCTGATACAACCCACGCTTAACTCTCTTACCCATATATTCCTTATGTTTTTCAATGGACTCCATTGCAAGAGCATCACATTTGCTTGTATAACTTTCCTCTTGTATAATAAGGTTTATTCCATATTGCTTGCATTTGTATTCAAGTTTTTGTAATAAACTATCAAATGGTATCTGAACAAATGTCTGGTTGTTTCGTTTTCCGATGTTGATGGAGTCTTTCCATCCCTTATTATAACCTACAACAATTGTTCCGATTTTGTGTTCAATAGTTTTATTGACAATTCTTCTTGATAACTTATGAAAATAATCTTCCATTCTCGCATTACGTTTATAATAAATCTTTCTTATACGTTTGCTTATCTTTTTCTTGTTTATTTTTTCCAACTCACTTTTACATTTGGCAATTAACTTATTCGCAAATTGATTAACTGATTTAATCGGTTTCCCGTTGTAAATAAGTGTTTCATCTTCATCAAATATTGCAGTTGCAATGTTATCTACACCCAAATCTATGGAAGCGAATTTTGTGTTGTCCAATTCCTCATTTATACATTCTTTTTCATATACGATTTCAATTACTAATGTGTTATCATTTTGCGGTAATACCCTTACTTGCTGAAATCCGAAAAAACAATCTTTGTATTTATCATATTGTGGGATACGAATTGATAAATCCTTTGTAAATTTGATATTACCATTCTTTATTGAACTGCATTGGTTTGTAAATACTAGTAAATTGTAATCCTTTTTGTAATTAGGGAGTTTTGGCATTCCACAATATTTTTCTTTATGTTTGCTCCAATCCTTTATTGATTTAATATAAGATTTAACACTTTTATCAATAGTTTTAAGGCATTGTTGGGAGACCTGTGCTTTAAGTAATCGGTAGTTTATTTCACCTTCAAGATTGGTCATTTTTTTCATTAACTTATCCAAATCATTATAAAAAAGAAATTTATTATTTTCTTTAAGTTCTTTTTTAATGACATAAAGTGCCTGATTATACAAGTTTTTGGAAATCTTGCATAATTCAAGGAGCCTTTTGGCTTCTTTGCCGTTATATTTGAACTTATAAACCAATCTCATTCCCCAAATCTTCTTTTATAAGTGTTATTTTCTTTTTTCGCCTTGCAGAATACATTTTCATTGCAAAGCAATCCAATAATGAAATTATATCATTGAATATTTCTTTGTCATTATTGTCATTTTCGTTATTTGTTTCGTTTATAACTTTTAACTCACAATTAAATTGTTTGAAAAGTGTTTTCCACATATCAAATGACACTCTTGTCAGTCTATCCTTATTTGTGATGAATACATTTTTTATTTTATATTCTATGACATCATTTAATAATGAAAGAAACTCGCCTCTATCGTAAGATAATCCGCTTGCAATATCCTTATATGTTTTTGTTATTTTATAGCCATTTGAATTCGCATAGTTCATTAAGATTTCTATTTGATTTTGTAACTCTTTCTTTTGTTTTTGGGTTGACACTCTTGCATAAATTACCGATGAACGTTCAGTTGTTATGTTTGCACATTTTAACACAGAGTCTTCATCATAATCATACATACCATTAGGTAAGCGTATGACTTTTAATTTACCACTTTTGACGTAATGTGTCAATGTAGGTCTTGTTATTTTTAATATTTTTAATACTTCTTTTGCTTTCATACATATATAAATAGTATAAAGAATTAAAAAATGTTAATAAGATTAAATATTTTTAATCTTTTTTATCATTATACTTTTTTCCTATATATGAAATTTTCTCGAATATATTTTCCCTATATACAAATTTCGACATATATAAATTTTTCTTATATAACCTTTCGCCGAATATCTGCCTTTTGAAACCATTTTCTATAAGTATATTTTATATCTATATCTTTTATTTATATAATAACATATAAAATATTGACTATTAATTTATTATATATCTCTATTTGAGGTAATTGTTTAAATAAATTTATTTGGATTTTTTAAAAATTTTTTGTAGTAAAATTAACACAGGCAACAGTTTAAATCCTTAATTTTCAATACATTGCACTCAAATAAACTCCATATTAAATAATTCAAATTCCCTATAAGATTAATCATAATCATTAATAAAAAACAGTTTTTCAAAATTTTAATCATCTTACAAAGATATTTTTCCCTATATATAATTTCTTTAAAAATCCCGGCCATGCTCTATTCTATATACATCAATTTCCCAAACATAATATTTTCCATCCAATCTCAGTTTTCCATATTACTGATTTTTCCCATAGGGGAATCATTTTCTTATACAGAGGATTTTTATAGAGGTGACCGATTAACGGTCAATATGGATGATATATCAATCATTCAATAATAATGAACCAATATTGCCCCGATAAGGAAAACAATCTGTCATCGGTCAATAACGGTCAATTTTCCAAGAATATTTTTTTGTTACCGGGAGAATCGTTCATGCGCAGAAAGTGGGGCATATGGACATATCGGGGCGCATCAAAGTCATTCCATATTCTTCCCCATTATTACACCTTATTACACCTACAAACATAAAACAGTAAATATCAATCAGTTGAATAATACATATAATCATCGGTCTCATAAGTGGTATAGAGTAATTTAGGCTAAAGTGGTGATATAACGGCATTTAGGGGGTACGAATAATTATCATAGGTATTGGAAGTTGCTGAGGGAGAGTATATATAGGTTGGCAGTTAGAATATTTTTTTATAAAATAAATGTTGAGAATGGCACGAAAATTGATAAGTATGACAAAGATATAAAAATAAAAAGAAAGATGAAAAAGATATGCACTAAAAAGAACATTGAGCGATTCATAAATGAATGTAGTATTGATGTATCAGAGATTGAGAATATTTTAGAGGAATTATATCCGTCAAGATTTGTTAAAGACGTGAGTCATATGTATGCAAGCAAGAAGGACACTATAGGAATATATATAATAAAATATTTGTACCGTAATTATGATTTTGTCAATAGAAGCCTAATCATTAAGAACATCAAATTAATGGCAGAGACGGGGGAATTAAGGATATATGAATCTTCAAAGGAAAGAGAGATGGATTATATATTTTGCAATCTATTGAAATGGGTGAAAAATATGTCAGAATCTAATCGTGATTTTCATTTATCAGAGTTCATTAATGAATATAATTGTGACGGATATTGTTTTATTTCTAAAAGAAGATTGAAAGAAGACCTTTATTCTTATATGGAAGAACGAGCCAAAAAATCAATGACTAAAAATCCGTATAAATATTGCAAATGCTTTAATGACAAAAACACGTTTAATCCGGGGTATTTTATTTTTAGAGAATACAAAGAATTTTATTGCAAGAGATGGATAGGAGAAGTTGGTGACGGTCATTATGAATATGTTTCTGATGTGCCTATACATTGCTATAGTGAGACCACAGAAGAAAGGGATGTATTTTTTACCAAAGAAAGATATAGGTGGTTTAACAAATATCAATGTTATGAATTTGAAGCAACAGAAGAGCAAATACAAGAAATGAATATGACAATATTTGATAAAATATCATCTTGGCTCAAAAAAATTTTTTAGTTTTGGAATAGATGTTGTTATAATGGAGTAAAAAAAGAAAAGGATAATATTATGTGTTGGAAAAGGAAATATATGATTTTGAAAATAAAATAAAATTTTATATATTTGTGGAGTTAAAATAAAAAAGATATGTGTTGGACATCGATTGAAGAAAAAGACAGAATATGCCGTGTAGCCGAGAATGACATACGGATATTCAAAATAGTGGACAAAATCGGGGATAGTATGGTGTACACTCCATATTATTGGACATTAAGAGAGACATATGGTCTTGATTGGGAATACTACACGAAAATGGGGGAGCGCATATTGAATAATGGAGGAGTTATTGTTGATAGGGGTTTTCATTCCTATTCAAGGAAGAAATGTTGTGTAAAGGAGGGGATGTCGTGTTATAGTGTTTTCAAGAAAGGTGGCGGTGAATTGTGGCACAGTTTTGAGTTTAGCACAGAGGGCAAGACATGTGTGCTATGGGGAATTGTGCCCAAGGGTTCCCGATATTATGAGAATGCTGACGGAGAGATTGTTAGTGAGAGAATCAAGCTCACGAGGGAGTATATGGTTGCCGAGCGGTGATGGTTTTTGAAAAAAGGATAATAATTTATATATTTGCAAAAAATAAATAATAATATTAAAAGGATATGTGTTGGATATCAATAGATAAAAATGATAGTGTCTGTCATATGGCAAATAAAGACATCAAGGTGTTCAAGATAATGAAAAGGGTGATGAATGATGATTCATATTTTTATTCTTATTATCAAAATTATATCTATCGTCAAGGCAGGAGATATACGGATGAAATTAAACTTATCCCATTGGGTAACTGTTTGAGGATAAACCATGGCTATCATTCATATTCAAGTGAAGATTGCCATGTAGAAATAGAAGATAATATTAGAAGTATTCTTGTTTGTCCGACTAATAGCATTGGCCTTAATGGCCGATATAAGAACGATTTTGATGTGTGTGTTGTCAAATGCATTATCCCTCAAGGCTCTAAATATTATAAAAATTCTATAGGAGAGATTGTCAGCGACAGCATAATCATCGAGAGTGAAATATTGGAAAAAGATTTGATAGAATATTAAAAATTTTTAAAACTGAAATATATGTGTTGGTCAACATACGAAAACAAGAATAAAGGGGAAAGGACTGCAAAAGAGGATATGCTTGTATATAAGATAGTTAAGAAATATAGAGAATTTGGCTATGTTTCTTATTATAGGGGTATGGTATATATTCTTGATAAAGAATATTCAATCAGTAATTTGAAGGCTATAAATTGTCCAGACGGGGAAACTATAATCAATGAAGGTTATCATTCATATTCGGCCCAAGAATGTAATATATGTATAAACCATAATGTTATTTATGTTTATAGAAAAAACAAATTGGAAGAAGACTATTATGTGGCAAGAATACTAAACAGTGACAGAACGGCAGTGGTGGTATGTGTTATTCCAAAAGGTTCCATATATTATAAAAATGAACATGGAGAGATTGTCAGTGACCATCTAATCATCAAAAATGAGATTGAAAAAGAAAGTTTGGCATAGTCTTTGTAAGATATAAGAGCAAAAAAATTAATAAAGATATGAAAAAAGGTTTGATTTTGATTGTGGCAGTAATTGCCGTGTTGGTATTGGGTTTTATTATTTGCATGAATGTTGAAAACCGTGCGATTTCCTATGAGGAGGTGATTGAGAACACCGGTGGTGATATTCGTGTTGAGGAAAAAAGGAGATATGACCTTATCCCGAATCTTGTTGAGTGTGTGAAGCAGTATGACCTTCATGAGTACAATACATTGAAAGATGTTATTGCGGCCCGTGGTGGAAGCAATGGAGGTGATGCGAAGAGCGTTGATGAGATTAAGGCGGCAATCAATGTTGTTGTTGAGAAATATCCGGAGTTGAAGTCTCAGAAGAATTATCAGGATTTGATGAATGAGCTTTCCATCACTGAAAATAAAATATCGCAGATGAGGAAGCATTACAATAAGAATGTTACTGACTATAAGCGTTTTGTACGGCAGTTCCCATCCAAACAGATATTGTCCGTAAGGGGATATGAGATAAAGGATTATGAGCGGTTGACGTTCGAGAACAGTTCGGTTGATGCCCCAAGGAATTTATTCGGAAATTCGGAAAAGAATTAATAATATAAATTAATATTATATGGAGATAACGAAAAGGGAGATACTGTTCAGCACGGTCATTGTTGCAATAATGATGATGTTGGGGATAGTCATCTCCCGTCCTATTTTGAATCATGCCCTACATAAGAGTCTGAGGATTTCATCTTCAGTGCAGGTTGATGATTCATCGAAATTTGATTATATTGGGAGGACGGATGTTGGTGATTTCATTGCCGAGGGGATTATCACAACAATAAATCCGGTATCAATTGAGGATATTGAGGGGAAATATTCCAAGATAATGAAGGTCAAGGAGGAATACCGCAAGCATACCGAAGAGGTAACAGAGACTGATTCAAATGGAAAGACATATACCCGTACAAGAACCTATTGGAGTTGGGACGTTATGCGCAGAGAGATATGGGAGGCTGATTCAATATCATTTTACGGGAAAAGATTCAGTTATAGGGATATTAGTTACAGCCCTTATGCGACTTATTTGAAAACAATTGAGCCGAAGAGGAAATTATTTCAGAACAAGATAAGATATAAATATTATGTTGCCCCAACATCAGAACATGGTTGCATAATGGGCGTTGTTTCTGACAAGACTTATTCGGATATGAATTTTATGAAAGACATAACTCTTAACAAGGTCATTGAAAGGTCGGAGAACAATATAAACAATGGTCCTATCGGATTTTGGATTTTTTGGACATTATTGACAATCGGTGCGGTAATGGGATTTTGTTCGATGGACAACAAATGGCTTTATTAAAAAAATTTGGATTATAATTTAAAAATTAGTATATTTGTAAAAAAAAATAACAGTATGTGTTGGGAAACGAAAACTATTTTAAAGCCTATCAAACATAAGGCTCAGAAAGACATTCAAGCAAAAAAGGTATTACGAATTTGCTACAATGGGGATTTATCCTCACCATTTTTTGATATGATGATATGGGTTCCAGAGACTCAATATACTATATCTGAAGGACTTAATTTGATTAATGCTTTTCCTAAAAATGTCTTTAGTAGAGCATGGCATATTAACGAAGGATTCCATTGTTATTCAATGAATAACAAGGTGGGATTAAGTAAAATTGGCTCCATTGTGGTTAAAAAAGGCAGCAATTATGTCACTTCAATGTTTAATGATTTTTCAGACTTGAAAGTCTTTGAGGTAATAATACCACAAGGTTCAACTTATTATGAAAACGAAGATGGTGAAATTGTAAGTGACAATATGATATTGAAAAATGAGCTGTTGTTTGACTTTGACAATCGAATATAGATTTAAAGAGATTGGATTATGGTATTTTTTGGACATTATTGACAATCGGTGCGGTAGTGGGATTTTGTTCGATGGACAACAAATGGCTTTATTAATGAAATTTGGAAGGCTTGGAAAAATAAAAGATTTTTTATAAAAAACATTAAAAATATGGAAGATAAAATAGAAAAAGGTATTTTAAATCTTGAGATAATTCTAAATGATTGTCCGAGGAATACCAAATTATATTCTCCGTTATATGGAGATGTATATTTTCAGGAGATTGATAAACAAAATAGTGAATTTCCAATCAAAGTTCTTTATGTGGATTCGGATGGTGAATTTAATTGTGCATGGTTTAATAAGATTGGAAGATATTATAATTTACCAAATACTGAATGCATGCTATTCCCTTCGAAAGAAAATAGAGATTGGAGTACTTGGAAGAATCCAAATGTAAAAATCAAACATTTTGACCCCAAAACACTAAAGCCGTTCGATAAGGTGCTGGTGAAAAACGATTATTATTGGATTCCTACAATATTATCATATTACGATAACTGGGATAAAACGTTTGTAACTATACTTTATAAAGAATATTGTAAATGTATTCCTTACAACGATGAAACTGCTCATCTTGCAGGCACAACTGATGAGGCTCCGGAATATTATAGATATTGGGAGGGGTAAAATATGATTTTATTTTTATTTTTATTGATATTAATATGTATAGGATTTTTTTCATTAACATTTTCCATAATTTCTTTTTTGGATGAAAATTTTACAGGTGGGGCAATTGGAGTTGCGTTTGTTTTATACATGATAGGAGTTTATTTCCTTGCATCAAATCAAATTAAAAGAGAAAATCCCAAAGAGGAGAAAAAAGAAAAGACAATTGTGATAAATCCATCAGAATATTCAATATCTAAAGAAATTTATAAGACTGAAAGAAATGACACAATTTTTATAGATACTGTTTATGTTTTTAATAAAAAAATAGAATAGAATGGATAAAAAAAGATTTAATGAACTTTCCTCAAAATTTTTATCGTTTAATGAGAAAAAGAAATTGGCTATTATCAAAATGATGTTTAATGACGGATTTGATTCTGCTTTTGAAGTTAATTCTCAAGAAGAGGTTTTCAAACAATTTTTGGATTTTGTTAAAGATGCAAAGGCTGAGGAATTATTTGAGGCATGTGTTGAAAATCCGGTGCCTGACTTTTAATAAAAACATTGAAGAATTGGAAGCAGTTTTGTTTGCTGTTTCCAATTTTATTTTGTATATTTGTCTTGTAATATAATATTTTAAACAAATGTGTTGGGTAACAAAAAATAAAAAGTTCATTAAGAAGCGTATCGCAAAAGAGGATATTTTCGTAAAGAAGTTAATGTCTAAAAGTATGGATACAAAATTTGTAGAATCTCCGTGTTTTAATATGGTATGGGAATTCGGAAGATGTGAAAATTACAGAGAAAAAATAGAAATACTAAAAGATTGGGACCTCGATAAAAAATTGGCTAAAGAATGGGACCTCGATAAAAAATTGGTTTATGTTATTCAACAAGGATTTCATAGTTTGTCACCTACATGCAATGTAAAAAAGATAAATCAGAATGCTGTTGCATTTTATGAGTCCAAGATAGTGTTTTCATTTTTTGATTACAATAATTCCTTTATTTTGGTTGATGCCAAAATTCCAAAAGGAAGCATTTATTATGAAAATGAACAAGGAGAAATTGTAAGCAATAAACTTATAATATTACAGGAAAGGGAGTTTGATGTTTAATTTAATATTAATTAAGAAATGTGTTGGGCTACATTTGAAATAGAACGAACAGTAGGCAGAGTTGCTAAAAATGATATTGAGGTGTATAAGGTGATGGTGATGAAGCCATTGGAAGATGAGGAACTATTCTATTCCGCCTACCGTGATTTTCCATATAAAAAAGGAGATTTATATAAGTTAGGCTCAAAAATAAAAATAGAAATGTTAAGAGAGGAATCTATTACCTATTATAGAATATTCAAAGGATTCCATTCATATAATTCCCAAAGCACTTTTTTATGTAAGGAGCATAATAATAGAAGGGAGAGTTTGGCGGTTTATAGTATAAATAAAGAAAAAGTTGACTCATATATTGAAAATGATGGCATCACTCCAAGGATATTGAAGAAAGTTCGATGTATTATCCCCAAGGGTTCAGTATATTTTGAGAACGAATTTGGCGAGATTGTTTCTAACAAGATTATCATCAAGAATGTGTTTGAATACGATTATGAAAACATTTAAGAGTTTTGAAAAATATCTTAATTCATTGGGATATTTTATCTCAGATGGGTTATGTTATGAGGTTGTCAATGGCATACTTTATTTTGTTACATTTGATAACAAGGAATATGGAACAACCCTTAAATTAAGGACAATACCAAACGCTGCATACAGAAAGGAATTAGATAAATTGTCCGATGGCGATAAGGTTGAAATCAATCCGTATGATTATGATGTGAATGGGGCATATATTCCTTGTTCAATATGTAATATCGAAGGATTTCTTGATAGTTGCAAGGATGGAATCTCATTGGTTGATGTTGATGATGGATATAATCCGCATCTTATGAAAGATTTCAAAAAATGTGTATGGATTCAGAATCATGTGATGGAGCAGGAGGAATTCATATTGAAGAGTCATATCAGAAATATGAAGAGAATAAAGGATGAATTTTTGCCTATTCTTGAGAGATTTGATTTCTATCAATATTATTCATCAATTTTGGATTGTAAGGGTGATGAATCAGAATTTAGCAAAAGCAGTAGTAATCCATTGATTGTTTTCAAACATAAGACCGCAGGTTTTAATGTGAATACGATTTATTTTGAGACTGATTGCATCAATGGCAAGTTGAAGGTTCAACATGAATATTATACATCTGATGATTTTGAAAATTACATTATCAATAATGTGATGAAAGACAAATATAATAATATTGACATAAATTATAAATATTTGTTTGATTCAAGATATAAACCGAATACTTGGCAAGAAGCATTTAAGATACATCAAATTGTAAATGATGTAAATAACAATCGTTTCAGCAACGAAACAATTAAGGAGAGAATTGCTGATATTGATTTATCAGCACTTCCTTATGAAGATTATAAAACAACATTGGTTTTTTTGGAAAAAATTAAAAATGATTTAGAATATGGAAAATAAAGAATTGAATCTTTGTGAAATCTTAAAAGATTGTCCAACAGGGACAAAGTTTTGGTCTCCTGTATGGGGTGATGTGACTTTTGTGCAAATAAATGATGTAGGTGTTTTTCCTATAGTGCTATCAGCAAAAAGTTTCTCAAATTCAAATATATCACTTCGTTCAAATGGAAAAATGTATGATATAAAAGAAGCAGAATGTCTACTTTATCCATCCAAATACCAAAGGGACTGGTCTAAGTTTGTGAGATTTTGGGATGAACCAGATGTAAGTAAATTTGACGTGGAAACATTTCATCCTTTTGACAAGGTGCTTGCGAGGGACTATTTAAATGATAATTGGATGGCTGACTTTTTCGAAAAAATCGAAGAAAATGATATATATTATAATGTAACTTGCGTTACATGCAAGTGGGTACAATGTATCCCTTACAACGAAGAAACCAAGCATCTTCTTGGCACGAAAGAAGATTGTCCAGAATATTATAAATGGTGGGAGGAATAATTATGACAATAGAAGAAAGGGCAGATGCTTATATAGGGCATCCTGAAGAAATTGATGAATTTACGTCAGAGACAATAAAAAGAGATGCATATATTCGTGGAGCAAAAGAGCAGAAAGCCATTGACATTGACAATGCTTGTATTATCTTATGCCGCTATGCGTGTCCACATAAAATAGACTCTAACAAATGTTGGAATACTGTGTGCGATACTTGGGAAATATTTAGAAGAATGATGGAGGAATAATATGAGTAGAATTAAGTATAAACGACAATGTCCTGATTTTGTACCAAATAATTGGACAGAGTGTTATAAACTACCATTACATTTATCTGATTATTGTTTGTATGTATGGGATGCAAATGGAAATATGGCATTAAGTTCTTTTGATTTAGTGTATGATGAAAATGGTGATTTTGCCTCTGGAGAAAAAGAAAGAATAAACCACATAGTTGACATCATTAACGGAGAGTGTCCAACAGATTATGAGGCTAAGTGGACAGCAGGAGACGATGTAACAGAGATTTACTATAAAGGTAAATTTCAGTTTTTAGTCAGAGGATGGGGACATCTTACTGGTTGTGGTGGATTGAATCTCCCTGAAGATTTGGCAGCGAAAATGCAGGATGGGTTTATTGCATACATTCTTGACAGGTTGAATGGAAATGTATAATCGTGTTACAACAAGAGTGGACAAATATTTAACAATGATAAAAAATACCAAAATCAACAATTAAAAAAATGAAAAAGTTTATAGTAAAACATAAAACCAATGGTTCCACAATTGGGACATTTGGCACAAAAAAAGAGGCATCAGAGTTTGTCTTGAATTTAGTCGAGTTGAATAAGATTGACAACGTGTTCAATGTGGAGTGCGAGGAACAAGACATTGATGATTATCCCCTCACTTTCGATGATGCTTGCACGAGGTTAGGCATCACTGGAAGTGCCCTTGCACTGCAAGGCGACAATAATCTTGCGAAATCTGCCGTGGCTTTCTATAAGCTGGCTGTCATTGCAAGGGCTTGGAATGAAATTGATGGCTTTACACCAGATTATTCCAATACTACCCAGTGGAAATATTATCCGTGGTTTATATATGATGAAGAAGTCGAAGGTTTCATACCTGAGGATGTGCATAATGCGGTATCGGTATCGTCAACAATTGGTTCTCGGCTTTGCTTCGGGTCGTCCTTGACAGCTCGCAAATTCGGAGAGACATTCACTAACTTGTACAACGAAATGTTCCTTTAATTATGGTGTGGGTTTTTATTATACTTGGAATAATATGTTTTATAGGTTTTTGTTATTTAGTTGAAATAACTGACGGTATTGCTGTACTTACAGTATTTTTAATATTTGGAATAGGTTTCTCTATTATGGGAATACGTCAGGAACTTTGTCCAGAACCAATAACATATGAATATCCGGATAGTGAATATGTTCTTGAATATAAAGTAACTACAATTGGAGAAAAGTGTGATACAACTTATGTATTAACCAAAATTAAAAATGATTGATTATAGTAATGTCTAAACAAGTTAAATTTTGAACATATGGGAGTAATTATTTTATGTACTTTTATATCAATTATAATTGCGTTTTTGTCAGGTATAATAGTAGCAGTAGGTGATTCATCTGATAATGATAATAAGGTATTTGCATTTGTTGTTGCTATGCTTTCACTTATAGTGAGTATAGGTCTTTCTATAGGTGTGACATATAAACATGTTGAAACTAAAGAATATTCATCAACCAAATACAATCTTAAAAAGAAAGTTATTACTACTGAGGAAGACAATACAGTTAAATTGGACACTATTTACACATTTACAAATAAAAAGTAATACTATGGCATGGTTAGCAAGAGGGATTTCTGGTTTAAAAATTTATGATAAAGAACCTTATAGAGATATATTGTATAGTCCATTTGCGTTTAAATGTAATGGAGTATTTATTTCCTTACCTGATGATGCAGATAAAAAATTAATAGGGAAAGAACTTAAACTTGGCGATGAACCAGTAGAAATTTAACATCATGAAAACATTTACATTTGGAAAATACAAAGGACGCTCTGTCATTGATGTCTTAAATGAAAATCCGGCTTATGTGGAATGGTGTATAAACAATATCAAATGGTTTAGTCTTGATGATACAGAACAAAAAATGTTGAATGAGATTACTAAGGCAATTAACATTGTTTACTACCAATATCCTGATAGTTTTCCGAGAGGGAAAGGTGCAAGTAAGATTCTATATGAGAGGGCGTTTGAGTATCTTAAGAACAAAGAGGAATTTGCTATAAAATACAAAAAGAGTAAAAAACACATTAACAGTGCAGATTATATTGAAAGTCTTGAAAGTCTGGCACATTGTTTGTATAAAGAATATGATAGAGACCCATTAGAAATTTAGTTATGGAAGAATGGGTAAAAGTATATGGCGATTATAAAAAAAAAGAATTAAGAAATATGTGCTGGATTACAACTAAAAAAGAGAATAGTAAAGGAATGATTGCCAAAACAGACATTCCTATACTCAAAGTATTAGGCAGGAATGGTATTACGCCTATTATGGATTTTCATGTATCATTTAATAAAAAATTGCCACAGGAAACAATAAAAGTGTCTTTAATAGAGTCTTTAATAGCCGACTCAGTAATATGGCGTATAGATAATGGCTATCATTCTTATTCTGCTGACGGTAAGATAGTTGATAGTGTTCAAAATTTTTATTTGATATTAAAGAATGGTTATTTTAGTCCTATCTATAGTCATAAATATAATATTTATAATGGATATATTCCTAAGGGAACATTATATTATGAGAACGGATATGGAGAAATCGTTTCGGAAACATTGGTAGTCACTAATGAAAGTAGAAATGTTGATTATATAAATATATAAGTGGGGAAATTAATGTCTTGATTGATGATGGCAATGGAAAATTAACTTTGAAATATGTTACATTAAAGGACATTATTGATTATAGGGACAATGTGAAGAATGCTCACAGGTTTGTTCCTGGTGGAAAGGACAATCCACATATTGAACACTGGAAGGAACACGCTCACGAAATTTATATCGCAAAAGCAAAACATCTATACCATAAAATCAGAGAACAGTATGATGGTAGATGGTGGGATTAAATTAGGACACTTACTTTTATCTTTTAATAAATGATTTCAAAATACAATTATTTAGAAGGACTCGAACGTATTGACTTGAGGTTGCAGACTAATCTTGACTCAAATAGAATTCCAACAATACCCAGATTTGACGAATGTGGTTCAAGAGGAACAATACTTTGTTATGGGACTGTAGTGTCTATACAATTAAGACCCGTTGAAGATGAATATAAAATTGATGAATCTCAAAAATTAAAGATAATAGAGAGTTTCTTTTCTGAAGCCTGTCAGATTATTAGGAGTAATTCTTCTTGTAGAGACATAATAGTGTCCAACCTTACAATAACAGCAATCTACAACACTGCTCTAAAATCTGAGATAGATGATGTTATAAACGATTTGGCTCGTATTCGTTCATTGATTTCAATAATAGAAAAGAAGTCTAATATAACAAGAGGTTTGATTGACATTAGGATATCTGCATGCTACAGTTCATTAAGTATGACAGTGATAGAATCAAGTGAAATATCAAAGCACTTTTTGTGGAGTGGTGATGCTATAAAAACTTCACATAAAATGCTCGATGATATTGACAATAGTTCAATTCTGATTAGTAAGCTTGTTTGGGATAATCTTTCAGAGTCAAATCAGAAGTGCTTCATCCCACATAATCAGTTATCTGGTATGTATGTGGGGAACATTGTGAATGTGGTAATGAATAATTGGTTGGATTCAAATGAATAGTTTATGGTCAACCCACTCAAGACCTAAAAATAAAGTGGGATACAACAGGATTAAATATTTATTAAACAATAGAGGAATAGTTATGACTATCGAAGAAAAAGCAAAAGAATACAGCAGCGATACTTTCGGAACTCCGTTTGGAGATGATATTGCAATGGCTTTTAGTGAAGGAGCAAAATGGATGCTTGAAAAAGCCGTCCAACGTTTTGCCAATGAAGTTTCAGAGTTTGATACCCTACTTTATCTTATAGATAAAACATCAGAAGGACTTATCAACAAAGAAAACACGGTAGAAAAGTTTAGGAAAGCAATGGAGGAATAAATTATGAAACAGTTTAATTTAGAAGAATACTTAGAGAATCCCAATCAAAAGATTGTGACTCGTGATGGTCGAAGTGTAAGAATTATTTGCACGAACAGAAAAAGTGAAAATTGTCCAATTGTGACACTCATTCAAGATAGTACTGACGATTCTGAGTACGTATATTATTATACAATAGATGGCAAGGGAGTTATTCGTGGGAATGTGTCAATGGACTTATTTTTCGCTACAGAAAAACAAGAGTGCCCCCTTAAAAAGGGCGACAGAGTACTGGTTCGTAATTATGACAATGAAAGCTGGCGCCCTCGCATCTTCAGCAGTTACGACAGTTACGACAAAGAATGTAAGTATAAGTATGAGTGCGATGGTGATGATGATAAATATATACAGTGTATTCCTTATAACGAACATACATGGAAATTATTAGGTACGACTGATGAATACAAGGAGGAAAATATGAAGCAGCATTCTAAAAAGAAAACCGGTTGGGCAAATGTATATAAATACTATGGTGATACTCCTATTATCGGTGAAGTACATGACACTAAAGAAAAAGCTATGTCTCTTACCAATCAGTTACTTACTTGCGTGGATACCATTAAGATAGAGTGGGAGGAATAATTATGACACAAGAAGATAAAGAACTCCTTTTGAAAGACCTTTGTGCAAGGTTGCCTTATGGACTAAAGGTTAAGTGTGAAAAATATTCATTTCCCGTTACTATTCTTTATGGTAGTAATATTGATGAAGTGAAATTCAAAGAAACTGGAGGTATTGAGAATATCTGTACCATTAAACCCTACCTCTTCCCTTTTTCAAGTATGACTGAGGGACAAAAAGAAGAACTTAATAAAAAATTCAATGTTCAATTTTTAGGAAATACTATATATTCTATTCATTATCATTCTGAAGGTTACTGGGATGATGATTTAGAGTTAGGTTTACAAGATTGGTTATGGTTTATAAATTGGTGTTATAAAAATCATTTTGATATAAATAACCTAATTGAAAAAGGGTTGGCTATTGATGCGACAGGTTTAAACATTTATTGATTATGAAACAAACAGATGTGAGCTACCAGAAACTTACTGGAGAATGGAATAAGCACATTCGCAAGAGGAAAGGTCTTAAAAAATTATACAATAAAAAGAGACGAGCCTTTCTTAAAGAAATGTTTAATAAGTTGGAAATATAAATACTGATTCATTATGAAATGTAAAGAACTAATGATTAACGATTGGGTGTCCGATAAGTACGGCTACCTGATGCAGATTACCGTCATCGGTGATGGATATGTCAGTTTTGAGGATGATGAAGGAAACTTGTGCCAACTTGACGACAAATGTAATCAGCCAGAGCCTATCCCACTCACTTACGAAATCCTTAAAAAGAATGGATGGAAAGACGCTGAATTTTGGTGCGAATATCAAGAGGGTAATAATTCTATCCAAGATTGTCTGCCAGATATGCGAGGAAGAATTAACGGGATAGAGATTGAGCACTTCAAATGTGAGTGTGTACATCAGTATCAACATTTACTTCGCTTGTGTGGGCTTGATGAACTTGCAGATAACTTCAAAATTTAGAGATATGAATAAAATAGAAGAAAGAGCAATGGAGGAATAATTATGACAATAGAAGAAAAAGCAAAAGAAACAATACCTGATGCATTTGACAATGATGAGATATTACCTGTAAGGGAAGGTTTTATTGTAAATCAACAAAGGTTTGCATTTCATCATGGTGCTAATTGGATGCTCGAAAAGGCAATGACATTAATTGAAGATAGTGTAATCTTTGATAAATTTGGGAGACCGGTAAAGTCTGAGACTTTCAGAAAAGCAATGGAGGAATAAATTATGAAACAGTTTAATTTAGAAGAATATTTCAAAAACCCAAGGAGAAAAGTCATTACAAGGGACGGTAAGGACGTAAGAATTGTATATACTAACATGATAGGAACGTCTTATCCGATTCTTGCTATTTGCAGGGTCGATGCTACTCATGACAGTTATTATTCCTATACAATCAATGGAAAACATAGTCTTAATGGAGACTCACATTTTGACCTTTTCTTTGCTCCTGAAAAACATGAGGGATGGACGCATGTTTATAAAGTAGGAGATGCTGGGTATGTAGCCGGTAATATATATAATACCAAAGAAGAAGCCTTGAAGCACCCTATTGCTTCAAAAGTTTCTACGGTTAAAATTGAATGGGAAGAAGAATAATTATGAACGATAAACTAAAAGAGCTAATTCAACCTTATTGGGTTGAAGAACAACAAGGAGTGTATATCCCTTTGATTGATAAGGTATTGCTGAAAAACAATGTTCCTGCAATGTCTTATGACGATTATATGGAATACGCAAAATCCAATGGAATTCAAATCGCTACAAAAGATGAACTCCTGCAAATGTATCTTCAGAGAAGTGAAATCAATAAGATACTCAAAGAGCATAATGGTGATATATTTAATGCTTGGGTTGGTTCTTCGTCGGAGTATGGTTCGGATAACATGTGGTTCGTCAACTTTGGCTCCGGCGATTGCGGCGGCACAAACAAAAGTTATTCTAATGTCAGCAGGGCGATTGTCAGCAGGGCGGTCGTAGATTTGAAATAAAAAAAAAGAAAGTAAACGATATGAAACAATTTAATTTAGAAGAATATTTAAAAGACCCTAATAAAAAAGTTGTCACAAGGGACGGAAGGAGTGTGAGAATTCTTTGTACTGACCGAAAAGGAACAGAATATTTAGTTGTTGCTCTTTGTACTACGAGTAACGGAAGTGAAGATTGTTATTTCTATTTTCCTAATGGAAAAATGTACTTGAGTGCAGATTCATGTATGGATTTATTCTTCGCTCCAGAAAAGAAGGAAGGATGGGCAAATCTATACAACCTTTCTGAAGGTCCCTACCTTGGGAGCGTTTACAGTTCAAAAGAGGTAGCAGAAGCTATGAGTAAAAAGTGTGGACTTCATCCTTATATTGCTACAGTTAAAATCGAATGGGAGGAATAATCATGATACAATTTAACTTGAAGGAATACCTTAAAAATCCAAAAAGAAAAGTCATAACACGAAATGGCGAAGATGTGAGAATAATCTGCACAGATAAGAAGAAAGCAGTACGTCCACTAATAGCGTTGATTACAAAAGATGATGGAACCGAATACTTGCAAACATATCAACCTAACGGAAGGATTGGTGAAGCAATAAATTATATTGATGATTTATTCTTTGATACCGAAAAACATGAGGGTTGGATTAATTTATATAAAATTAATTCAAGTATAAGTCCTGGACCACTAACTTATAATACAAAGAAAGAAGCAGAATCAGCAACAGGAAATAGGCCTGATTATATTTCTACAATTAAAATTGAGTGGGAGGAATAATTATGAAACCGGGATTGAAAAAAGAGAAACCGTCAGAACTCCAGATTTCTGAAGTTTACCGAATTGTATCGTTAATCCAGAGGGTTAACTGTTCAACCTTCGCCCTCGTTACCGAGACCGCTAGTGAGCTGGGAATTAAGAAGACAGTGTTGATGCAGTATATCGAAGATAATCCTAAGCTCTTTGACGTTACCAAGGCCACCAGCAAATCCGCCAAGGGTGTTGTGAAGAGTCTGGGATTAGCTATCAGGAAAGTTTATCTCACTCCGGAGGAGAATCCCGATACCGAGGAGTGGCTGGAGATACAGAAGAAGGCGTGGGAAAAGAAAATCCAGGTTTTTGAACAGACTTATTATGGCCAGCATGAGTTCTGGTATCTGGCAGTGGATAATGAGAGTAAAAGAAGGAATCTGTGGAGGAACACTCCAGAGAAAATCCAGACTCTGATTGATGCTGGTGCTATCAAGATGGAGAAGAGTGGTTATGGTGGGCTCAGTGACTACTTTAACTGGGAAGGACTTCTCCTGACTCCTGATGCAGCAGAGGCAATCACCAAACTTGGATGGAAACTGGTTTATCCCTAAAGAAAGTAAATTCATCATGAGATACGGAATAGAATGTAAAATAAGAGATACGACCAGTTTTTTCACGAGCTGGGTAGATGCTGAAAGCAGTAGTGAAGCCTAAACACATTATGGATGCACCACAAAACATAAAAATAACTTGGGAATATTATGACGAAACAAGAAACGATTGATTGGGAGCAGCGCAGGTATGAGATAGCAAAAGATATGCTTACAGCCTTACTCTCAAATCCTACAATAAGAGGAGTATATGCTTCCTATTCAAAGGTTGCAGTAAGATTATCCGATGCTCTTATTGAAGAACTTAAAAAGGAAAATAATGGATAAATTAAAGAAAATCATATTTTTGATGGGGATTATATGCCTTTTCACTATGTGTGATAGGGAGGTTCCTAAATCATTTAACAATAGGCAATTTTATCCGTCTGTATGGATAGGGAATGGGATAACCATAGAATTTCAGTCAAGTTTCAATATGGCTTTGACAAGAAATAAAAAGACAATTTTATATCATTATCATTTTGTTGATGATAATTTGATAAAATGTGAGAATCTTACAGATATGGGTGGAAATATTCATTTTGAAGTATAATAAATATTCATAAAATTTATAGCATTTTTTAGAAATTTTATTTATTTT
>OIWU01000222.1_pt1 | contig 78731 bp, 70 predicted proteins | sample 1587711 | NCBI WGS metagenome assembly OIWU01 (sample SAMEA3888909, study PRJEB22519) | human gut metagenome | biome: human gut; feature: human-associated habitat; material: faeces | place: Denmark | collected 2010 | reverse complement strand
AAGAGCAAAATATATACCAATGCCAGAAAAGATAATAAGTGAATGGTGTAACACTTTTATTGAAAAATTTTCAAATTTTAAAGAATTTGCAAGAAAAATTAGAGAAGAGAAGCATCAAATATATTTAAACCTTCCTTTAAGGAATAAATTAGAATATTTGTATGGTTGTTTAGGCGGAGATTATATGACTCCGAATACGGCGAAAAAAACAATAGAAGCCGCAATAAACAGTGGCGAAGTAACAGAAGAGGAAGCCAAAAAAATACACGAGGATGTTAAAAAGATGTATGGACGGGAGGATCTCGATGAATGGAAATAGTCAATAAAAGAAAAGCGTGTCAAGAAATTTTATCTACTCAAAAATATCTTCCCGACTTTAATATAAAGGCACAAGATTTTTGGATTTGTTATTATTTAAAAACAATTCTAAAAGCAGATAAAAACACGGCTCGTAAAATGTGGAAAAGAATCGTTGCTGGAACACCAAATGATGGCGGAGAATTTATAAACAATTCCACCTTCGATAGAAAATGGGCGATGTGTGATTCGAGGGAAAAAAAGTCATCCGGTTGGGGTCTTAATTCAGAGGTGTCCATTTATGTTGGGCAGATTGAAAAAATAAAAGATTTAAAGCTATCGCTTGGATGGCATAAAATGCTCGTTATTTGTATGATGTTTTATTTTAAAAGCATTGGGACAAAAAGAGTTGAAAACGTCAATTTGTCAGAGTTTGCTAAGTATGTTGGGAAAAAATCAAAAGATGTTTCGGAAGCGCTGTCTAATAAAATTTTTGCAGAGTGTGAAAGCGCTGGGTTTTTGAAATTTTCTAAAGATCAAAGATGGGACTCCAAAAACGGAGAATATTATACCATTGGATATCTTGAATTCAATATACCAAAGAACAAAGATGATGTTGTAATGTTTTCGGTATGGAATCCATATAATTTAAAAAACTATCTATCGGTGTTTTCCGATGAGGTTGTGTGCCCTTGCTGTGGAAAAACAGAATTAAAGAATGGAAAATCTCAAACACTATTATGTAGAGATTGCTATAAGAAAATGAGGAGCAAAGATAGACACCACCATCAATCGGACAAAAAAGAAAGTGCTCCACCATCAAAAAGACAAAAAAATAATTGAAAATGTTTAAAATATGGCGTAAAATGGGCATATTTTGGTGTTTTCCACCACCAATCGGTTTATCCACTAATGGATAAAAGAATAATAAAAAAAATAAATAAAAGCTGAATTTTAGTTACCAGAACGAGCAATCGTTCGCAGGGGCGGCGTTACGACGTCTCCCCTTACCCTACGCCTTTTTAGTTCAGTCGGTAGAACAACGGACTGTTAATCCGTGTGTCGTTGGTTCGAGTCCAGCAGAAGGCGCCAGATCGTCCATCGGTTTCCCACGGGTCCGATGGCAAATATGCTGAATTGGCGCAATGATAGCGCAGCTGTCTTGTAAACAGCAGGTTCTGGGTTTGAGCCCCAGATTCAGCTCCACAACAAAATTCGTCTGCCAACAGCAGACAATAAGATTAAAAGTGTTTTAAAAGGAGATTAAAAAGTGGTAGACGAAAAGTATCAAATGAGAGATGGAGAATCAACGGACGATTATATTCTGCGAGTGTGCGAAATTGGTCAGCAGAATCGCTTAACTTGGCAGGAAATCGCGGACATTATCAACGAAGAAACGGATTTGTCTTTTAGCGAGTCAAAGTATCGCAAGAATTATCGCACATATTGTAAGGGCGTCGAGGCTGGAGCAAGAAGTGTGGAAGGGGAAGATGAAATCGAGTCTGACCCTGCAATTTCTAAATTGATTGATGCAAAAATCAATATGCAAAAAGAGCGCTTCAAATTGAGCGACGAACGCACACAAGCGAATGCATATATCAGACGACTTGCTCGAGAAGAAACAATCAAAGAGATTGGACTTCAGGCTGCTCGTGAGATGAATGCAAAGAAGATGCTTGAGCCGGAGATGATTTCCGAAAATAATGGAATTAATTCTGCGATTCTTGAAATTTCTGATTGGCATCTTGGTCTTGATTTTGAAAATTATTGGAATAAGTATAATTTGGATGAAACAAAACGAAGAGTTTCTCTTTTGAGAGATAAAACAATCGAAAAGTGTCTCGCGAACAATGTTAAAGAGCTTTATGTTGTTAATTTGTCTGATCTTATTGCAGGTAGAATTCATCTGTCTATCCGACTTGAAAGTAGGATCGATGTGATTTCTCAAACAATGTTAGCGGCGGAACTCGTTAGCGAAATGCTGATGAATTTTGCCAAGTATTTTAAAGTCCATTATTATGATTGTTTAGATAACCATAGTCGTCTCGAACCGAACAAGAAGGACGCAATGGATTTAGAATCGCTTGCAAGAATTATTCCGTGGTACTTGTCTGAAAGAGTCGGAAAATTTGTGAACATTCATCAAAATAATTTTGGTGATGATATAATTACCTTTGAGACAAAGAGATATAAAATTCTTGGAGTCCACGGAGATAAAGACAAACCCAATGTAGTTGTTAAAAATCTTACGTGTATGACACACGAGCATTATGATTTGGTTTTGACTGCACATCTGCATCATTTTAGTGCAGATGAACAAAATGAAACGCTTGTTGTAAGCAACGGCTCTCTTATGGGAACCGACACTTATGCAGCGAATTTGAGACTTTCAAGTAAAGCATCTCAAAATCTAATTATTGTAACAGATGATTCTGTTGCAGAGGCGATTTATAGAATCGTTCTAAATTAAATAGGATAATTGACCAGGACAGGGAGTAGCTACCCTTCTGATTGCCCTAACAATCAGATTACTGGTCTTTTATTATATATTTTATTTTTAGGGAGATAATAATATGGAAGATGAAGTTATTGGTGGTATTTACGGAATAAGAAATATTGCAAACAATAAAATATATATTGGACTATCGTCTGATATATATAAAAGATGGAAAGTCCATCGTAACAATTTAAATAAAGGAAAACACATAAACGATCATTTACAAAGCGCATGGAACGAATATGGAGAAAATTTGTTTGAATTTTTTATAATTGAAAAAATATCTTCTAATAATAAGAATAAAATGAAAACAAGAGAAAGATATTGGATTAAAAAATATAAATCCAATAATAATTCTTTCGGTTATAATATGACTTCTGGAGGAGATGGAATAAGAGATCTTGATCCAATTTCTTTGGAGAAAATATCTATAGCGGAATCTACTAAGCCTGTTGTTCAAATTACATTAGATGGAGAATATGTTCAAAGGTTTAGAAACGCAACAAAAGCAGAAGAGTTTTTTAATAGACCAAACAATAAAAATATATGGTGTTGCTGCTCAAAATATTATGGGTTTAAAACCTCATATGGGTTTATATGGATGTTTGAAGAAGATTATATTAAAATGGTGTCGATTTAAAATATCACGAAAAAGGCGGATATAAAAAGGCAATTATTCAAATGTCTATGGATGGAGAATATATAGCAGAATACGAGAGCGCAAGAGAAGCGGAGAGACAAACTGGAATAGGCTATAAATTAATTTCTAGAGTTTGTCGTGGCGAAAGAGATTATACGTGTGGTTTTAGATTTAAATTTAAAGAAGCAAACCCGTGTTTTCAAACTTCAGAAACTGTAAGGTGTTATAGAAACACAAAGCACAAAAATTCAAATTCAAAAAAATGAATTAAAACAGAACCCGGCAAGCCTCTCATAGAAGCTCAAACCGCCTGGACTTTTATAGGACAGGACTTCTCGCTCCTCTCGCAGAAGAGTCCCAGAGAAGACATTTATACGAACCACTCGGAATTTCCGGGTGGTTCATTTTGTTAAAAGGTGTTAAAAAGGAAGGGGGAAATTCCTCATATGATTTATAAAAGAAGAGTTAGCGACCGGAAGTATGTTGGAAATAAACCTCCGGAATTGCCAGCATTAAAATATCAACCGATGGAAATGTTTGACAAACCACGTAAACAGGCGGTTTGCGATTGTTGCACGACAACTCGTGCGCTTGAAGAGTTTCCATATGTTTCAGATCCAGATATTTATCACACTGGAGAAAATGGTCGTAAAAGAGCAACGTTTTGCACATATTGCTGTGTAAAGTTTTGTGAGCGTATGGAAGAGAAATATGGGAATCAATATAAAGCATTATATAGATTGTGTGCTTTTATTGGTCTTTATTACGACGACGCTCTCGCGCATCGAGTGTGGGAAGAAGATAGAGAATATGAGAATGGAGAAAAAGTAAGTGAATTCATTTCTCCGTATGAATTATATATAAGGGCTGTTCAAGACGATCCTCGACTTGAACGAAAATCATTTATGGATGAAGGAGACGTGCCGTTTGAATACATCGTTCAAAAGCAGCGTAACCTTTCCATAACGGAAGAATTGTCAGAACAGGGGCGTAGAGACAGACAGGAAATAATGGAGAAGTTCCATTACGATCCGTTCGAAAAAGAACCGGCAAAAGATAGAGGACGGTTATACGCCGACCTCGTAACGCTTTATGATGATGCAATGGCAACAGACCTTGTTCGTCAGCGTGCCGCAATTGAGGTTGTTAAATCTTTTTATCGGATCGATACGATCGGTCAAACGATTCAGGAACTTCAGGCGTCTCCGCAATCAATGGTTGACAACGCAAAAGTTTTGAAAGACCTAATCGACCAAAAATCAAAAGAGACAGCGATGGTTACGTCGTTCTCCAAAGACCACGGATTTGCAGAGCGCTATCAGACAGGTAAAACAAAAGGCGCCGGTACGTTATCGAGTGTTGTCAGAGATGGTTTTTATAATCACTTCGACAAACTTGCAGTAAATAAGTTCGATATTGAAACTTCGAACGCCATGAGACAGGTGGCGGATATTAGTGCCGCTTCGATGATGAATCAAATTCAGTTGTCAAGCGACGATTTCCGTAAGATGGTAGAAGAACAAGCGGAAAAGATTAGAGAACTAACAGAACAGGTTGCGGAGTTGTCTGAAGCAAACCGGTTGTTCAAAGAAAAAGAAATCAAACAGCAGCTTCTGGATGAATATGTTAAAGATCTGAAAGAGAAGGGAATTACTGATAATGAGGTAATCAGAGAAGCCGTCAAAAAGGCGCAAACTAAAACATATTATCCGAAAGACGGATTGACGGATGGTGATGGTTAATGATTTCGGTTTATAATAAAAAATCAAATGTCGAAATAAACGCCCGTCGATTGGAGCAACTTGAACAATGGGGTTCTATTATTCAATATGGTAGACAAAACCCCGTTTGGTTTATTGAACAAATTTTGGGATGCCCGTTACTCGATTACCAAAAGTTCATGATTTTGGGCGGTTGGACTGCTCAAAAAGCAATATATGTCCAGTCTCGTGGTAGTGGTAAATCTTTCGTTGCCTCGCTAATTATTATGGCGAAAACAATTCTTTATCCGGCATATTCTGCATATATTATGGCTCCAACCGCTCGCCAGTCGAACGAATTGTTCAACAAAATCAAAGATATCGCTCTTCACAACATTCAAACGCTCGCAGGAAACGATGTGTTTTTGGGAGAAACCGTTAAAACGAACGGCAACGCAACTGGCTTCGTAACTGCGTCAGGAGACCCACACGTTGATCTATACAATGGTTCGAGCATTACGGCGTTAAACGGTAGCCCGAAGGGTCTTGTGTCAATTCGTTCTTCTGGAAACTTTTATGATGAGGCAGGAAAGCTATCTCACGAATTTTTCAGCCTAACAGAGCCGTTTACAATCGTTAGCTCGGACTTCCGCGCTGGAGTCGATCCGGAGGTATATCCAAAGAATGTTCCGAACCAATGTTATTATTTTTCTTCTGCCGAAGATACGAGCACATATTTGTGGCAGTTATATCGTGAAGGAGCGAAGAGAATGGCAATGGGATTTACTGATTATTTTGTTTGCGATATTAGCTGTCAAATGCCGTTGCATCCGACAATGAACGGAAAACCATATACGCCGTTGTTCCCAAAGGAAGATGTGGATGCCGCAATGCGCTCTAACGAATACAGAGCAAAGCGCGAGTATTATAACCTATTTGACCTTACTGGCGGAGTTGACAATATCGTTTCTAACGACAGTATTTATCGAAACGAAAAGCAATATTTGCCTCTTACAACCAACCCAGATCCAAAGTCTGGAAAGAAGTATATTATCACAATCGACCCTGCACACCAAATCGATAACTCTTTTTGCCTGATTACAGAAGTCTGGAAAGATAAAGAAAAGGGCTGGATGGGTCGTTTTGTGAACGGTTACAATATGATGAAATTGTTACCGAACGGCGATAAAAAATTATATACAATGCCAGAGGCGGTTGAGTTTATCAGAGAGACTATGGTTTGTTACAATGGCGCCGCCCCTGATTGGGAGAATATTATTTTGTTTGTCGATCCCGGTTCCGGTGGAGGCGGCTTGATGATTGCCGACTTCTTGCGACAGGATTGGGTTGACAAAAACGGGAAAAAGCATCGTGGTGTTATAGATATGCAAGACCAGAACAGTGCGCAGGAAAGATTTAATTACCCCAACGCGATTGAAAACGTTTTACATCTTTATACTCCTATAAAGTTTAAAAATGCGATGTTTGCCGCGCTTTCGGAGATGGTTGCGCAGGATTTGTTACAATTTCCGGAACCATGTCCGAGAGGTGACGTAGCATATTTTGAAGACGGAGAAGTTACACTGACGTTTGAAGATCGAAGAGGGCTGATCGAACTCGATTTAATGAAAGAGGAGATCAAGTCGATTAAAAAGATGACGACTGATAAGGGCAATGTTAAATATGCGCTTGCACCTTCTGTTGAAAAGAAGATGCACGATGACCGTGCCTCAGTAGCATAGGGCACGTTAAATTTTCTCTAATTGACTCGGAGGTCCAGAGATGGATAACGAGGGGCAAGTTTAAATACAGCCTGAACGACTTAACGAGAAAACCCACTTGATGGGATGCAAAAGTCTGATCTCATACTATAATCTAAAAACGAAATATGAGAGGTGGGGTCGGGTGTAAAGACACTCTTGGAAGAACCTTGCCATATAACAAAAAATGATTGCGCTGCGGCTTCCGGGTATATCCTTTCTCTCCTTCGTAAAGAGGATGAATTTGGTGGAAAACAAAACGTGATGGATTTCTCCAAACTTTACGGCGCGTCTGCTAAAACGCTGAACAAAATAAATAATCAAAAAAGAAGAAGTCCGTTTGCTGGCGGCTCTAATCCGTTCAGGAGACGGTGATTGGAGTAAAAGTGAAAAGAAAAGAAAAAGAATTAAAAGAGGACTTTTATCCACAATGTTACAAAATTCATTTAGACATTTCAACTATAAATGTTAATAATTTAATAGAAGAATTGTCTAAAATATCAAATATGATTTTTGATGGGATTATCCCCGTCGTATACTTGCGGTGGGGATATTTCAAAAAAGATTTAACCGATTTGTTATCAAAAAAGATAACAAAAGAATTTTTCTGTGAAGAAGTTAAACCTGAATCTTGTGTCGGTCAATCCGACATTGTTTCGGTATTCTTCAGGGAAAATTATGAAAATGCTTTTGCGGAATATATCAATCAAGAAAAGCAGAAAGAACTTCTGAAAATCGAGGAGAATATTCGTAAAGCAAATGAGCGCTTGAATGAGCGTATAAAGGAAGCGAAGGCTTCTCAAAATAATTAAAAAAAGAAAGGAGCAGATTATGGCAGATAATGTCAAAAACGGGCAAGAGCCCAAAAAGCGCGGCAGACCGCCGAAGGTCAAGCCGGAGCCCGTGGTGAATGAGGCTCCTGAACGGTTGGAAATGGTTTCGAAATCCAAAGCGCCGGCACAAATAGAGGATGTGATGAGAGATTTGACTGGGCTTTACAAGAGAACCTTTGCCGGAGGTTGGTGCGGCGGGGTGGACTTCAATCAATACAATCCGTTCCTTCAAAATAGCAGACTAAAGATGCTCAACACTCGTCCCGGTACGATGAGTCGGGAAGAGTTGACAAAAGCCCTGAAGTCGCCTGGTGATAGTGAACTTGGATTGAGAGCAGAAGCGTGGTCTCTTAGTTCTACACAATATCTTTATTATAAGATTTTGCGTATGGCCGCAGATATTCCGATGTTCAAATATTATCTTGTTCCGGAGCTTCTTGAGAAGGCGGAATATAAAAAAGAAGATTTCAAAAACGAAGACAAGTTTGTTAATGAGTGGATTGAACAGTTTGACATCAAAGACACGCTGAAGAAGACTGCGTTGGAAGTGAAACGTGAAGGCAAGGCAACCTATCTTCTTCGCAACAGTATTTCCAGTACGGGTAAAAACAAAACAGTTAATCATGCAAAGTGGCAAAAACTTCCGAGCGAATATGTTAAACTCGTTAAAATCGGAGAACACGGGTATATCGCTTCTTTCAACTTTATGTTGTTTTTGAATCCGGCATTTTCTGTTTGTCAATATCCCGAATTTATTCAGGACATTTGGAATGATCTTGTCAACTCTGGAGCTGTTTCGACGGCTGGATGTGGAAGCGGATATTTGCCGTGCGGTATGTATTCATTCGCCGATGGACGAGAGGTTAGACCCGGAATCAATGTTGAGAAACTTTTAAATTATTCTTATGATTATTATGGCGCGAATGGGAAAGAAACTCTGATAGGAAATCTTGAGATTGTCAATAAGTCGCTCGCTGAACGCGCATACTTCTTCTGGGTCCAAATGCCGCAGGATTTGTGTTACACATTCTGCAGCGATAGTTCAAATCCGTGGGTTGTTCCAGATACTGCGGGACTTCTTCTCTCTTTGGACGAACTGGCTGATTACGATACACTTCAGGGTCTAGTCGAGAGCACTCCTCTGACAGCATTGCTTACCGCAGAGGCGGAGACAATTCCGAACCCGAATCCCGGTCAAGACCAGTCTGTTTTGAACCCGGAAACGATTGCCGGAATTGAAGAACATTTCAACTCGTCGACCTCGACAAACCTCGAAGCGTTGTTTGCGCCATTAAAGAACTTCAAGCTTTTGTCTCTTCCGAGTCAGCCAAATAGCTCAGAGATTTCTGCTAATGCAACAAAGAATGTTCTTACTCGTGCCGGACTTGGTGGGCTTATTACAACAACTGACAAGCCGTCTGTTTCGCAGGTTAAAACGGCGCAGTTGCTTGCAGAATCAGAGGCAAATTTCGTCACGCTTCAGTTTGAGTCTGTTTTGAATATGATCATTAACAAAATAATCGGAACAAAATATCATTGGGGGCTCCATATTTGGGGCGGAATCTTCACATTTAATGATGAAATTAAGAGAGATAAAGAGCTGTTTGTTGCTGGGGCAACATTTGTTCTTCCGAAACTTGCGTCTGCGTATGATTTGAGTATACGCGATACGCGAGCCGTTCAGAAGTATATTGATTCGTTTGATATATACGATGATTTCAAGACCGTTACGCAAGTGCGTCAGGAAAATATTAATGAACAAAAATCTGTTTCGGATACTGTTTCAACCGGGCAAGTGGGGCGTCCTTCGAAGGACGATTCTGATATCGATAATGATAACACAGCAGCTTCAAAAGATGGGGGTCTGGATACGGCGGACACTCGTGAATATGCGGTAAAAGACCCGATAATTGGTGTTTGCGTTGTTTGCGGAGCAGAGTGCGACGGAATATTGTGTGATGATTGTCGTGAGAAATACGACACGGAGGTTTGAAAATGTTTGGAAGAAAAAAGGAAAAGTGTCAACATAACATTAATGAGCTAAACACTACCGTAAAACTTTTAGACAACTTCAAGACAATGGTTGTGCCAGACACAAAGTATGGTGTTTGTGTCTGTTGCGGCAAGAGTTTTGAGTTTAATAAAGATAACAAAAATAATTAAGAAAGGAGAGGCTTCCGATGTTAATTTCTGAGGGAACTAGAGACAAATTGAATGACGTGCTGACGCATAGTTTTTTGCTCAATATGCTGTGCGACAATGCCGTATATCAGATTGATTATTCCGTATATCCCATGGCTGCACATATTGTCCACGAATCGTATGCGCATTATTGGCCGCAGGTTGCAGACCAGTGGTCAGATCTTATGATCAAGTTAAACGCAAAACCGGTCCGTGGAAATCTAATTGCAGATTATGAGGATTATAACGGAAATCTTGCCGCGATCTTTGCTGACATTGCAAAAGCGACAGAAGACTATAGAAGAAAAGTTATAGAACTGATTGAATTGGCTGAACTAAATGAAGATAAGGAAGTTGTTTTGGCGGGCGAGGAAGTTCTTCAGCAAATTTTGCCTTATAGAAAACAGGCTGATATTTGGGCTGTTGAGGCAAAAAGATATGAAGGCAATTACAAGTCTTTCGACGCCCGGATTAAAACATTCACTACAATGATCCCGATCGTTGAGTAAGCCAACAAAATTACTATGGGAATTGGAGGTTTCGCAGAAGCGATTCAAACATACGGAATTCTGGCCGTATTGATTGCATTTCTTCTTTTTACTATTTGGACTGTTGTTAAAAGCGGCATTGAAACAAATGAAAAGAAGACTGAAAAACAACTGAAGATTCAAGAAGATGATGCTCGTGAAAAACGGGAAGTCGAAAGATCGAAGCTCGAAGCCGAGAGGTACGAAAAGCTCGTTAATATAATCGTCGAAGTCGTTCAACGTGGCCCAGTTCATACGGTCGAAGAACAAGAAAAAGATCGAGAAATACATGAGACAGTTCAGCGTTATTTGGACTGTCTGGTAAAAGAAGGTGCAGATCGTGCTTTTTATTTTACTTTCCACAATGGAGGGAAAGACGCAATGGGCAGAGGCCTTCTAAAAATGTCAATGTTCTCAGAAAGCGTTGCTCGTGGAATGCATATTATTTCTGGTTTTCAAAACGTTCCTCGTTCTATGCTTCCGGTTGTATATAAAAAGTTGGATGAGGTTGGAGATTATTATATTAAAAACGTCGAAGACATTAAAGACGTCGATCAGATTGTCTATAACTTCATGAAGGGGCACGGTGCTAAATCGGCTATGTTCCGAGTTATTAAGCGAGATGATGGTCTTATGCTTGGATATGTTGGGGTTGAGTTTAATACGCTTGATTACGATTTTGAGAAGCAGAAGAAAAATCTTTGCAAAAAAGCAGATAGGATTGCTGGAGCAATGCTTTATATTAAAGAGCATCAGGATAATGAGGAGGAGGATTAAATGGAAGAAAACAAAAATATCTTACAGTTTGATCTGTCCTCAAAGCAGATTAAATTTAAAAATATTTTAAACAAAGAGTTTGTTGAGATGGAAATTTGGGCGGTTTCAGATATTGATCCAAACAGAAATAAGTCTCATTTTACTCTTGAATCAATGGAAAGAGTCGTTGCAAATGGCTCGATTAAAAATAAGCCAATTGTTGGCTTTTTCAAAGAGAACGATTTTACTACGCATGAAGGAGTTGCGGATTATGATATCGAACTCCAAAATGAATATTGGAATACAGAGCGCGGAGAAAGAATCCTTGGATGGGTTAGAGAGTCTGACCCAGTTGAAATTGTTGAAAAAGATGGTCTTCATTGGATTAAATTCCGTTGCGTTTTATGTGTGAAATATTGTTACGCGCAAGTAAAGCGTCTTTTAAAAGACAGAAATAAGAAAGTTTCTGTTGAAATTACTGTTCATAAATCCGAAAAGCGTCCGGACGGAATTGTTGATTTAATTGACTGGGATCTGAACGGAACCACGATTCTTGGAAGCAAGAATGGTAAAGAGGTTCTTGAAGGAATTCCCGGAGCGCATCTTTCTATTTTGGAAGACCTCGGAGGAGAAGCCTTTGCGGAACAGAAAAAAGTTCTTTCCTTTGCATACGAGCAAGCGTTCGGTGCGAGTAAAGATAAATCAAATGAAGTCGAACAGATTTCTGGAGAGAAAACAGAAGAGTCTGAACTTGGACTAGATTCTGTTGGAAAGGAGGAAGAAAAGTTGGAGAATGAAGTAATTATCGATGGTGTTGAAAATTTTGCCAAAGATGATATCGGTACAAAAAGTGCTCTCGAAGTCGATAAATCCAAAGAGGCAATGTCTGAAAAGCCTTGGGGAGAAGTTGACAAATCAGAACTTCGTAAACGTGTTATTGCGGCGGAGAATTTTAAGTCCATCGCCGACGATATTTTCCTTGATCTTCGCGAAGGCTGGGAAGACGGAATTGAAGGCGCACTGAAATATCCGGTTATGTGCCTTGAAGGCGAAAAGGCTGTTTATAATCGTGGTGGTCTTGCGTCTGCGAAGGCGTATGCCGAAAAGAATGGTGAAAATGCAATTCTTGAGAAGCTGGAAAAAATTTACAAACATCTCGAACTTGATGAAGGCGAGGAGGAAAAAGAGGCGGCCGAGCACTGTGATTTCTGTGAAGATTATGAGTGTGGTGAACCGAAGTCTGAACCGGTTGAAGAGTTCAAGATGGAAGATGATTGCAAGTGTCCTGAAACCGATGAGCTTGAAATGACAGAAGAAAAACCTGCCGAAGAGTGCAAAATGGATGACGACCACGATGATGATGATCACGACGAAGATCCGGACGATAAGGATGATGACAAAGACGACAACTGCCCCTGTGAAGAACACGAGGAGTGCGGTGAAAAGAAAGATTCTGAAGACTGTAAAACAGAAGAGACTATTGCTGTCGAGGAAGAAGAGTGTGACGAACTTTGCAAGCTTTCAAAGCGCTGTGCAGAACTTGAGGCGAAATGCGAAGAGTATTGCGGAACAATTGCGCGTATGGAAGAAGAGTGTAAACTTGCAAAGGAAGATGCGGAAAAGTTTAGAGAATATTCTAACAAGCTGGAAAACGAAGCACGTGCAAGGTTTAATAATGATCTTAAAGTCTATGCTGAATCGATTATGGAAAATGAGAAGATTGAGAAGGCTGATTATGACAAGATTCTTGAGAAGTGCGAGTGCGGCGAATATGCTTCTAACGACGAAGTTATGAAAGACGTCGCCGTTGCTACATTCAAAGTGAAAGAGCATCCTGTTTTGGGTGCGAAATTTAGTTCCCCGATTTCCAGACCGACATTCGGTATCAACGTAACAGGACCGGAAACAATGAGGGGAAAAACTCCTGCAGAAAAACTTGCAGAAAGAGTTAAAAGAAAATAAAAAACTTTTGAAATCACTTGACAAAATGATATTTTTATGTTATAATATAAATGCGAGGGTGGGACAGCGCCGGCCAGCGTTTCTTATTTGTTCCGTTAAACAATAAGATTACCACTATCGTATAAATTACTATTAACGGAAGGTAATTATTGTGAGCAGAATTGATTGGAAAACTTTTGATAAAAGTATAATTTACAAATATTATATTGAAGAAAATTTGTCTTATGATGAGGCTTCTAAGAAAATTGGAATTTCTCCATCTCAGGTTAGAAGATTGTGCAACAAGTATGGTTTTGTAAAAAACAAATCTGAAGTTATATCTTCGAGAGAGAAAACTAATATTGAAAAATATGGTTGTGAAAATCCATTTGGGAATAAAGAAATTCAAAAGAAAATCGTTGAAACTAATCGAAAAAAATATGGAGTTGATTACGCAATAAACAATCCAGTCGTAAAAGAAAAGGCAATTGCGACACTAAAAAGTAATTATGGCTGCGAAAACTATAATTATGTCAATATTGAAGATTGGGTTTTAGAGCTCATAAATTCTCCAGAAAAAATGAGAGAGTTTGTTGTTTCGAAAAATATCAAATCCCCAATGGAATTGAAATACGCTTTGGGATTTAGTGGAGATTGCACTATTTATCGTATTATTAATCGAACCGGAATTAACGATTTAATGGATTCGTTTACTTCTTGTTATGAAGCGGAGTTTGCAAGGCTTTTAAAATCTTGGGGTGTTCGGTGTTTTAAAACAAAAAAAGAGATTGCTCCATACGAAATTGATTTGTATTGTCCTGATTACAAAATTGGGATTGAAATAAATGGAGATTTATATCATTCTTTTGCCGAAGACGGCGCTCCACATTGTGACGGAAAAGATGAATTCTATCACGTAAGAAAAAGCAGAATTGCAGAAGAAAAGGGAATTTTTCTTTTTCATATATTTGAATATGAACTTTTAGACGAAAGCAAAAAAGAAGTCATCATTTCTCAGCTGCGAAATCTTTTTATGAAAAATAATAGAAAAATTTATGCTCGAGAATGTATAATTAAAGAGGTCGATTCAAAAGAAAAATCAAAATTTTTGTTTGAAAATCATAGACAAAAAAACGATAACTCTTCTGTTAGACTTGGCCTGTATTATAAAGAAGAACTTGTTTCTTTAATGACTTTTGGAAAACCGAGATTTAATAAAAATTATAAATGGGAACTTTTGAGATTTTGTTCGAAAGTAGACACCACGGTAGTTGGCGGTGCGTCTAAATTATTTAAGTATTTCTTAGATAACTACGACGGAAACATTATTTCCTATAGTGATAATGCAAAAACTCGTGGAAAATTATATGAAATTCTTGGATTTACTTTTCTGAGATATTCTGACCCGAATTATGTTTGGTGTAATAGTAGCAACGAAATAAAAACAAGATATCGCTGTCAAATGAAAGACGAAGTAAAAAATATGAGAGCTCAAGGTTATTGGCGTATATACGATTGCGGAAATAAAGTTTGGGTTTTCGATAGATAATCAAATGTCCGGATAGAAATATCCGGGCTTTTATTTTTTTATGTTTATTTTGTGCGAAAGCACTTAAATAATAATATTTTATTTTAAAAGGAGAAAATTAATATGGCAACAAAGATTTTTGATGTCGCCAAGATGGTTAGCGAAGATGTTCTGGCTTATGACAGATCTGCTAAGTTCTGCACTGGCAACGATGATGCTCCTGTGTACGCTCAGTGCGACGATGGTGCGTTCGTGACCCTTGGTAAAATGTGTGCTGATGCAACCTATGATGGTATGGTGGACTACAACTGCAGCTACGCTTATGCGCCTGCTTCCGATGAGGTAGCTCTTGATGATCTTTGGGTTACTGATATCGTTGATGTGAGCTCTGGCTCTATCGCTGGCAACACCTATCGCATTGGTGCTAAGCTGGTTGAAATGAAGGGAGAGGCCGGCTCTGCTGTCCGTGTTCGTAAGGTTTGCAAGTTTGACAGATTCTGGCTGGGCGCTGGTTGCTTCGAGTCCCTTCCTACTGTTGGTCAGTTCGCTACTCTTACCGCAAACAAGGTTACCCTTACTCCCCAGGTTTCCAAGCAGGATGGTAAGGTTAATCTCGCTATTCGTGCGTCCAAGCCTATGACGATTGGTACTCTCGTTCCGGGTGCTCCCGCATACGAGCAGCAATACCTCGTTGAAGTGCTCTAATTTAAACAGGAGGTAAAATAATATGACAATGTTTTCTTACACTCATGGCACCGAGAACTTCAACGCTATTGTAGACGAGACGGTGCTGTTTGCAGATGCATATCTGAATAATAAGGCTATTGAGAACAAGGAGACCAGACTGTACAACCTGAACTATAACATCGCTCAGTATTGTGCTGAAGGTACTCGTGTTCAGAAGATTTTTGAGGCGAAGGGCCTTGAGGCTCTTAATGATCCTCATGTCGTTCGCGACAGAGATTTTACTGCTAATTTTGATGCTGTCCTTGCGCAGATCATCAATCCTATTCTGCCGATGGTTTCGAACTTTGATATGGTTCGTTTCCTTGCTGACGTTCGTCAGATTGGTTATGGTGATACCGCAAGATTCATTATTCGTTCCAACGAGCTGTACAAGGTCAACGAGATCGCCGAAGGTGTGAACCGTGGCGTTCTGCAGCCCATCCACAACGACGAAGTGACCGTTAACCCGCGTCCTATCGAAATCGCTGCTGAGATCGAGTGGTATCATATGGCTGCTGGTGTTATGGACTTCGGTGACTGGGGTCTGCGTGTTGCTCGTTCCTTCGAGCACTACATCTTCCTGAAGGTTGTCGGGGCTCTGACTTCCGGCATCACGAAGCTGGGTGCGGCTTACTCTGCTACTGGTTTCAGCAATCAGAACTGGACCAACCTCGCGCAGAGAGTTTCTGCTGCGAACGGCAACTCCGAAGTGTTTGCTATTGGTTCTCTTGCCGCTCTCGGCAACGCTATTCCTACGCAGGCTGGATTGCAGTACGGTCTGGGTGAGAAGATCGCTGAACAGGGCTTCCTGGACAAGTATCTTGGCACTCGTCTGATCGTTCTTGATCAGGCTCTGAAGTTCAACACTGTTAACACCACTGCTGAATTCGCTCTGCCGAACGATATGATCTACTTCCTGCCTGTTTACGGTGATAAGCCTGTTAAGCTGGTTTACGAAGGCGACAATATTCTTGTTGAGCGCGACGCTCATCAGACTCCCGATAAGACCTATCGTGTTCGTATTCAGGAGCGCGTTGGTGTTGCTGCGATTGTTGGTTCTAAGATCGCTGCTCTGAAGCTGGCGTAATTTTTTTATAAAGTTTCTAAAAACTACTTGACAAAACGTTATCGATATGATATAATATAAGTATAAAGCGGGACAGGGAGTAGCTACCTTTTCAATTGCCGCAACAGTTGAATTACCGCTTTTATATAAATATAGTGCGCTTTGCGGAGGTGCGATATGAAACGAGTCGAAATTAATAAGGATTGGCTATTTGATCAATATATCGTTCAAAATAAAAATATCGAAGAAATAGCAGAACTTCTCGGAACTGGTAAAAAACCAATTATAAGAAGCTTGAAAGAATATTCGATTAAGAAGGATGTCTCTTTGATTAATAAGAAGCGAGCAGAAACAAACATTGAAAAATATGGATGCATAAATTCGTCTCAAAACGAAGAGGTAAAAAATAAAATCAAAAAAACCAATCTCGAGAGATATGGGTTTGAAAACCCAATGAGAAATCAAGAAGTTAAAAATAGATTAAAAGCAACTAATATTGAAAAATATGGAGTTGATTCTGTTCTTCGTCTGGATGAGTTTAGAAAAGATGAAAAAATTATTAATATTAACGAAGACGATCTTCGGAAATATTATATTGAAGACAATTTAACAATTAACGAAATTGCTGATATTTATAACTGTAGCAGAAGCGCGGTTCAATCGCGTTTGTGTGAATATGGTATTGGCAAGTCTCAAGAGCTTATCACAAAAACGATTGAAAAGACCAATATGGAAAAATATGGAGTCAAAACGACCGCTATTCTTCCAGAAGTTATCGAAAGAAAGAACAGTACCAATCTTGAAAGATATGGAAATATTTCTCCTGCCAAATCCGATCTTGTAAAAGAAAAGATGAAGGCAACTTGTCTTGAAAAATATGGATGCGAATATTCTATGTCGAATCCGGAAGTTCGAGAAAAGGCAAAAGAAACGATGAAAAAAAAATATAATCGAGAAAGCGGAGGGCAGGTTCATCTGTCTGAAGAAAGTGTTCGAATTATGTCTTCGAGAGAAACATTGCGTGAGTTTATGATTGCTAACAACATTCATACCGTCCGCGAGTTAACTCTTGCTCTTGGTCGTGGGAGCATGCCGAAAGTCGGAGAATATCTTCATAAATACGATTCTTGGGATTTAATTAATCCGAAAGAAAGTTATCAAGAATTTGAAATTATGTCTTTTGTTCGTAGCCTTGGTGTTTCTTGTTATAAAGATAAGAGTATGTTAAAGCCGTATGAAATCGATTGTTACTGCCCCGATTATAAAATCGGGATTGAATTTAACGGGACATATTGGCATTCAAATCTTCAAAAAGAGAAAAATTATCATTTTGACAAATCTAAACTTGCGGAATCTAAAGGAATTCGTTTAATTCATATTTATGAAAACGAATGGGAAGATCCTCGTACTCGTCCAATATTGGAGTCGTTATTAAGAATTGCTTTTGGAAAGGTTGAAAATCGAATTTATGCAAGAAATTGTGAAGTTCGAGAAATCACAAACAAAGAAGCAAAACCTTTTAATGACGCAAATCATCTTCAGGGACATAGAAACGCACAAATAACATATGGGCTTCTTTACGAAGGCAGACTTGTTCAACTTATGAGTTTTTCCAAACATAAAAAATATGAATGGGAAATTATTCGTGGTTGCCCGGGTTCTAACAATGTTGTTGTTGGAGGCGTATCTAAATTATTCAAATGTTTTGTCAGGGAAAACCATCCGGACCAAGTGTTTTCATACGCGGATTTTAATAAATTTGACGGAAGAGGATATCTCGATCTTGGAATGGAATTTATCGGGTATTCTGGCCCCGATTTGAGATGGGTTATTGATGGGAAAGTAATTCCTCGTCGTCCGTCTCGTCATAAAGAATATAAGGAATCTGCAGACGCAATTATTTGGGGAGCTGGTTCTAAAAAGTTCTTGTGGAAAAATCCAGAGCTAAACAAATAAAACAATAAAAGACCGTTTTTGCGGTCTTTTTCTATATTTATGAGATTAAAAGGAGATATAAAAGCTATGGCATATGTTAAAAAATCTATTGAAAATGCAGAAACCACAATGGATTCTGTCGAAGAAACTGCGGAAAAGGCAGCAAAGATCGAAGCAACTTCTGCTCCGGCGACCGATCAGTCATCGGAAATTGCCGCACTTAAAGCGCAGATTGAAATGCTTACAAAAATGATGGCAGCGGGTATGGGTTCACCACAGCCGACCGCTAAAGCTCCAGAACTTGGCGAAGACAAGATTAAGATCGTCCACCTGTATGAATATCCGGAAGGACTTTCGACACATCTTACCTATTCCAACGGATATATTGACTTTTACCACTTTGGTCAGGTCAGATCTCTTCCGTATGCAGTCGCGGAGGAGCTTATTGGGCGTTATCGCAAGCTTTTTGATGAGGGGCTTTTAGCACTCGGAGAAGGCTCGGAAAGATATGCGGATCAGTTTGATGTCAAGACGACGAAGGATTATGCGTTTATGGGCTCTGACTTTGTAAAGAGGCTCGGGACTATGGATGTATACGAGCTTGAAAAAATTTATAACAAACTCTGTGATTCTCTTCGTGGATTTATTCTTGAATATTTTAAGAGAAAGATTATCGAAAAGGATCCGGCGTTCAATGACGCTCATAAAATTGAAGTGCTCAATAGATTGAGTAACGGTGCTATGGAAGATATTCTTCTTGACCGTCGGCGTGATGCCAGCAAATAATCATAAAATAAAATAAGGAGGGTCGTCGTACTATGGCCTTAACTTTTAAATCCATATATGAGAAAGCGATCAACTTGTTTGACGACCCAATCATTCAACGTGCTTATGTCGAAGATACGGTGCGTTGGGAGAGAATGATGTATCCGCATCTTGAAAACGGCGTAAATCAATTTTCCAATCCGACAAAAATCGCCTATCTGTTGGTTGATCAAAAACTTCCGACTGGTCAGGTTGAAGTATTCGAAGGAAACGGAACTTCCGTATATAATACGAGTGCTGATTTTACTCCGGAAGCGGATGCTGACTTTTCTTTTCGCATCGGTACGCAGTATGATCGCTCTGCGACATACGAAAACGGTGTTGTGACATTTTCTCGCGAAGTTCCTGTCGGGTCTAAATGTGAAGTTAGATGGTATTCCGCCGGTCAGTTTAATACTGATTTTAGAGAGGCGGCAAGCGCAACTACTTCTGCAAGCGTTATCGCTTATAAAGTGAGAGATATTTTAGCAAGGGCTCTTGTTGTGTCTTGGGCCACCAACGAGGAGGACTTTGTGCTTGATATCCGTCGAAATTTAAACGATACAGACTTCAAGCTCTATAGCGAAGCAAATAGCATTCGTTCTAAGGTTGAGTGGGTTAATCAGTTGAAGTTTCAGTTGGATACGCTTACTACGAAGCTCGCGTGGGATTTAGTATCTCGTAAATACCACGGAGGTAACTATTATGGATGATATGAAAATAGTTATTTCTAACTCTGCGAAGAAAGAATATCTTTCTTCATTGATTGGTAAAATTCATAAAATTCTCCATCTTTTCGAAGAGGAGGACGAAACTGGATTTTCACCAAGACATTTTATTTATGGACAATTATTCGAGATTAACGCAGCAAATGAAATGTTTGATGGAAAGCTAATTCCAATTATTGTAAAAATTAAAGGAATATATGATAACGTTGAAACAATTGAATATCGAGATGTGAAAAAACAAATTTTTGAATCTGACAAGATCATTAAATCGATGTTGAGGTCATTGGAATGAGGTGATATGATGGCAGTCTATGATATTTCAAAATATAAAGATGACTCATATCTCTTTTCGCAAACGCCGCCCAATTTTGTTAAAGATAATTATTATCTGAAAATGATTCAGATGAAAATTGATTCCGAGTGGCCTTATCGTCCCAATCGCAAATGGATTGAGGAAGAAAAAGAAGCTGGAACGGAATTATACGAACCTCTTGAAGTGGTGATTCAGTCTGTTAAAAACGATAAAGGGGAGGCCGTCAGCGATGATTGGTATCGCCTTGTTTTTAAAGATTGTCACAGGCAGAACAAAGTTGGTTATCGTTACCGTTTTTCGTATGAGTTTGACCCAACCGAGCCGAATTGTCGAAAGAACATTTGGATTGGTTTAAACCAAACAACAATGAGTCCGACCTCTTCGCAGGTTGTGTGTCGTTGTAATGGAAATATCGGATCGATTTATACCGACGAAAACGGGCAGACTTCGTATCATTATGAACCAGTTATTCAGCCGTCGAAGCTGTCTAATCCGATGTTCGATTATTCAGAAGTCGCAATTGACCCGGACGGTTCAATGACTCTTATTGCTCAATATAATAAATATACGAAGCAATATTATATCAACCAAAGATTTATTATTGGAACTGATCGCGTATATAAGATAAACAATATTATAAAATCCGATTCTCGTACCACATTCGATCCAGAAGATGTTGGGATTATGCGGATCTATCTTGCGATGGATCAAACCGGCAAACTCGACAACTTCGAAACGAGAATTGCATATAACGGCCACGAAGACGACCCGAATCCCGAAACCGGAGATGATGGAGAATATATTTTCACTATCGCAGAACCCGGTGCTATTCCTGATACGATTCCTTCGGATGGCCTTATGTTCGAACCTCGCGTATATAAAAACGGACTGCCTGCGGAAGCCCAAATAACCTGTACGGCAACGCTCGAAGGTTATGGGTCCGATATGATGTCTGTTGAAGACTATTGCGAGCTTATCGACAACAATGACGGAACATTTACTCTGAAACGCAAGATGATTGACAATCAACTTCAAGTTGTTGTTAGTTGCATTGCTACTGTTGAGGGGCAACCCGAAATGATGTTGGAGTTTAAGGTTTCGTTGCGGCCATTTTGATGAAACGGGGGATAAAAAGGTGTTTAATCAATATTCTGTGGACGGCAACGCATATAATCGGTTTGTCAATTTAGACAATATTGAATATCGTATTGCTGATTTTTTGGCTAAAAGCGATAACAAATATGCGGATTATTTATTTAAAATTCTAAAATACGACACGATGGATGCGCTTATGCGTCCGTCGTTGACTTATGAAGAGCGGATGAAACTGCTCTATTCAAACAATGGCGATGCGGCAGGAGACAGAATCTTTTTGTCGCCGTTTATTGACGACTCCTTCGAGGAGCAGTCGTCGCATCTGCACATATATATTCATTCTGTCGTACCTAAAAACCATCTTGTCTCTACTGTAAACATCGGGATCGAAACAATCGTTCATAACAAAATTTCTAACATCCAAGGCGACGCCGCTATGTATTAAAGCAATTTAATAATTGCAATAGTACGCTTACACAGTAATGTGTTTGAATAATAATCTATTGAAATGCTGGAACTTCGTAAAGCTTACATACCAAAGCAAAGTGATGAAAAACGCACAAGTGTGATGGTTGCGAAAGCGTAAAAAAGTTGTAAGATGGAGTATGGTTAAATCCTAACCTCTGTATAAAAATCGAAAATCAGCAGGAAAGCCCCGAAAAGGGGAATCCTCAACGACTAGAACGAAAGTTCGTAGCCAACAAGCGATTGGTTGGTGAAGTGGTAGACATCCATTGTAGTGGATGAAGATATAGTCTGCGCTCATATGAAAGTATGAGGTGATTTTAATAATCACAGAACAGGAGTAGCGTCCTGTATAACTAAACCGATATAATTGCGGGACAGAGGGTAGCTCCCTTTGTCGAATTGCTGGTAACAATTTGACTTACCGCATTTATATATTTTACACTGACTTTTTACCAGAAAGGAGGTGCAACGATGATTAAGTCTTTTAAAATTAGATTATTCCCAACAAAAGAACAAGAACTTTTAATGTGGAGACACGTTGGTTCTTGTAGATTTATTTGGAATTATATGCTAGATCTCCAAATTAAAAGAAAAGAGTGCGAAGAAAAGCATTTGTCTTCTTTTGATATGATAAATTTGTTGCCAAGCTTAAAAAGTGAGGAAAACCTTGCTTGGCTCAAAGACATATCAAGCACAACTCTTCAAAGGGTTTGTTCTGATTTGGAGTTTTCATATTCTAACTTTTTTAATAAAAAGTCCGGTTTCCCAAAATTTAAAAGTAAAAAAAGAAGCAAAAATAGTTTTCCAATTAGAAGTGATGCTTTTTATTTTATTAATGAGGACATTTTACAAATTCCAACGATTAGAAGAGTAAAATATAAATCGGATTTTCATTTTAAATTTGGAAAAAATAATAAATTTTTAAATGCAAGAATTTCAAATGTTAATGGTAAATGGATGTTATCTTTTGGAATGGAGTGCGAGAACCAAGCACCGATTTTGACAGATAAACCAATGGGAATAGATTTAGGAATAAAAGAGACTATGGTAGTCGCTTATGGTAATGAGTCTATAATCTTTCACAATATAAATAAAAGTAAAAAAGTGAGAGAATTAAAGAAAAGAATTCGTAATTTACAAAGAGTGATTTCTCGTAAATACGAAGCGAATCGTGTGGGCAAAAAATACATTAAAACCAACAATATTATAAAGTTGGAGAATAAATTAAGAAAATTATACGCACGATTAAGTGGAATCCGCCATAATTATATTCATCAGTGTACTCATAAAATTATTTCATTATTGCCCTGTAGGGTCGTAATGGAAGATTTGAATGTTATGGGGATGATGAAAAACAAACATCTTTCAAAAGCAATACAAGAGCAGTGCTTTTATGAGATAATTCGACAAATGAAATATAAATGTGAGTGGAATGGAATACCATTTATACAAGCAGATAGGTTTTATCCGAGTAGCAAAACCTGTTCTTGTTGTGGTGCCATTAATAAAAGATTAACACTTTCCGATAGAACTTTTATTTGTCCAGAATGCGGATTCACAATTGATAGAGATTACCAGGCGGCACTTAATTTAATGAGATACGAAGTTTAATTACAGAGGCTTCGGTCTTGAGGTATCGTTGTACCTTTATGCTGTGGAGCGTCATACAAACTTGAGTAGCTTTATGCAAAAGAGGATGCTGTGAATCAGTGAGTTTAGTTTTTCTAAACACAACGGAATCCTGATACGAACCCATCCGAGATGGGGAATAACGGACAACCGGAAATCATTCTTAAAAATCGTGCGTCGGTTATGCTGAAGTGTGTAATGGCGGCTCTTAATGGGTCATTCGTTGCTGGCGTGGGGACTCTCCAGTTTAACACTGAAATGAGTCAATACGATAACGCAAAGATGTCGCTGTGGAATGGAAAGAAATTCTTTGGTTATTCGATTGTTATGTCAACGTTTATTAGCGGCGTTTCCGAAACGCCGGAGTGTGGTTTCTAATGGCACAGATGCCCGAATCCGAGAAGAAAATTCTCGAAGAGGTTGAGTATTTAAGAGACAAGTATTTTACATACGACGAGCCCGTTCCTTTCTGCGGGCTTTATTTATATCCAGTAAGTGTCCGAAATTATAATGAATTTATGACTTCTAACGCCTGTTTGCTTTTGAATAAGAACGACGATCCGATGGGTATTAAATTTACTCATTTAGACTATCTTTTGTCAAAAGTTTCAGATGAAAAAGAGGGCGTTTTGTGGTCGATGCGGTTATCTAAAATTATTGAGCTTTGTTTTCATATTTTGCCCGGGATGAAGTGTTCAAAGTGCGGAAAGTATATTCCGTATGATCAATTCTTCACTGAAGAAAGAGTTAAACTCTATCAGGAGGGAACTGATGAAGACAGAAAAAAGTTCTTTGATTGTGACTGCGGAGAGGGCAAAATGGTTGCCTCTTTGGATCAAAAGAAAGACGAAAAAAGTAATAAAACGGTTCTTTTAATTGATGGGCACGAGATCGACTCGAATAACTTTAATAAACTTCGCAAATTTATTCTTTATCAAAATCTTCCGGATTTTAAGGATGATTCGTGGGTAGATAAGGCGATCCGAGACGACCAAGCTGCAAAAAATGAGATTATGTCTCGTGACAGCGGAAGTGCAACGATTGAAAGAAAAATTCTTTGTATTTGTGCGGCAACATCGTATAAGTTGAAAGACGTTTATGAAATGTCAATTCGTCAATTTGTTTCTTTACTTGGCGTAATCAATGATCTTATCGAATATAAGATTACGAAAGCCGGATTGATGTCCGGGATGGTTTCTCTGAAAAAAGGACAGACGATTGACCACTGGATCTATAAGAAAGAAAAGGGTATGTACGGCTCTGCTGTTGATGCCGATGCGCTTACGCAGAAAATTAACAGCTTGTAATTATTATGAAAAATTGACTCCGTTAATGGGGTTGTTTTTGTATATAAAACAAATTCAATATTTAAAGGAGATTATTAACTATGGCAAGAAAGTTTTTCTTGGCTTCCGTTGGTAACGCTGAGGCGTATGCTACTCGCAATGGTGAGTTTGCTCACGTTCTTTCCTCTCGTACCCTTACGGAGTCAACTCTTGGATTTACTTCTTCTATGGAGGAAGTTCGTGCCGGTCAGGGCGCTAAGCTGTACGGTCGTTTCAACCACTCCGCAGGTATGACCGTGTCTCTGACTGACGCAATGTTTGACCTGAACTATATCGCTCTGCAGACTGGTTCTGATATCGAAACCGGTGCTTCCGCTATTTATTCGAAGGATTCTTATACTGCCGTGGAGGGTGCCACGAAGACCATCGCTCTGTCGAAGGAGCCTGTTGCTATCGGTACTGCTTGCGGCCTTGATAAGAAAGTTGTTTGGTTCCGCGCTTCTGGGTGCAACCCGACGCAGGACGACATCTCCATCGTTATTGATGGTGAGAAGAATAAGTACGAGGGTGGAAACCTGACCGTTGGCGAAACTGATGCGGTTAAGTTCGAAACCGGTGTTACTTATTGTATTTCTTACTTTGCAATGGATAGCCTCGCAGATCTGCTGAAGATTTCTGCGAACTTCATTCCTGCAGAGCTTGTTCTCGTTCTGACTGCGCAGCTCTTCGAGGGCGACGCAAACGCTCCCGAGACCGGTAAGCCCGCTGGCGAAATCACTATCAAGATTCCTCGCTTCCAGCTCGACGGTCAGTTTGATCTGAGTATGGCTATGACCTCTTCTGCGTCTATCGCTCTGAATGGTACTGCTCTTGCAGTTGATGCCGGCGGATGTGATGATGACGGTATCTATGCTGAGGTTGTTCGTGTTCTTAAGAATGCTACCTATTCTTCTAAGGGTATTCGTATGATCGCTATCGATCCCGAATCCGCTGTTGCTGGTCAGACTCCCGTTGTTTATGGCCTGTATGGTAATGGTTCTACTGGTCTGATTCCGAACGCAGATCTGACATTCGAACCTGCACTTGCACAGGGTAAATTTGCGACCAACACCTATAATGTGAGTCTGAAGGAGATTCCCTCGCTGAAGGATTCCGTTACTATCGGCGGTTAATTTTTTTTGTTTATTTTGAGGAGAGGACAAGCCGTCTTCTCCTCTTTTTATCAATTATTTTCTTCGAAACCCGTATGATTTTTATGAATCGTTCGGTTCGTGGAGGAGGGTTAAATGGCATTAACAAATTTATATATCAATGATATTGTCGATAACGCAGCGACCGATAATGCCGATTCAAAAATCAAAGCTCTTTACGGTGTTAAAACAGTAACGATTGGAGGTTCGTCTTTTATTGACGGGCAATCGGTTATTGATGCGTTACTTGCAACAAATGTAAGTTCTGTTCAAGCAGATAATATGAGAGCCGGAGCAGTTGTCAGTTTTGGTGGAGTTGATTGGATTGTATTAGATACTCCGGAACATATGAGTGGAGATTCTGAAAATTGTTTTTTCCGTTTGATTTCAAAAGATATTATTGGACAAAGTGTTTTTGGTGAAACAAATAATTTTGCATTATCTAGTATTTGCAAATATTTAAACGCTGTAAGATCTTCCGGTCCAAATGATGATTGGAGATTATCATATCCAGGTTTAAACAATATTAAGATTTCTGATTTGAAAAATATTTGGAATCAAAATAATATTAAAGCCCAAAATGGAGACACTACATATAATGATTCTGATTCTTGGAATCCAGCTTCTTTATATGTTTCATTTTTGTGCGAGGAAGAATTTCGAACATATTATGACACTAATAGGGTTTTGAGATATAAAGGAGCGGAAACAAGCGCACCATATTGGTTATGCACTCCTGTCGGATGCGGCAATACAAATAGGGTTGTGATTGTAAATCCGAATGGAACACTTTCTAGTGCCCCCTGTTCTTCGGTATGCGGTGTCAGACCAATTATTAAGCTTAAAATTGCTCAAACAGCGACGATTCAGGTTGCCCAATTAAAATTGGGTGGTTAATTATGAGATGGGACCAACAAAGTCCCATCTCTTTTTAACATTTGAAAAAAGTGAATAAAAGTAAAATTTTATTATCAAAAATGGCTAATTTTTTCGTATATATTGGATAAAATTTAGCCAGTAAACACATTATATTTTGTGCAATATATACAAAGAAATTTTGGCAAAATTTGCCAAAAATCTTGTAAAACGAAAAGAAAGGATTTGGATTTTGAAAAATGGATATTTTGAACAATTTTTACGCCCTGAAAGATGCGACTGCTCCGATGGAGAGCGAAACGACAACCAATGTTCAGGCAGAAACCCTGACTGTTCAGGTTGAAGGAACCGGAACCGGGATTTCCCTGCAGCTTCTTGGGTGTTCCGACCTGAAATCTGACGAATACCATGTTATGACTGGGTTTACTTCGGATTTTAAGATCGTGAACGAAATGACTGCGAATGGAATTTATACTTTCCCTGTCGATGGGATGGGAAGATTCAAGTTTAATCTTGCGGCAGTTGGCGGCGGTTCCGTTACCGTGTTCTGTCGTATGACAACGGGGGTGTAAATTATGGCAGTTGATAACATTGCCCGTGCGTTAGCCGCAAAGGCTCTTGAGAGTTCTGCTGAGTCTGTTACTCCAGAAGACCTCGAAAAGAAGTATGACAAAACCGGTGGAACAATCAGTGGAGATGTTTCAATTCAGGGTGACCTGACCGTCTCTGGAACAACCACTACCGAAAAGGAAAAACAGCTCCTTGTTGAGGAGAATGTAATCGCAACCAACGCGAATAAAGTCGACCTAAAGACTTTGCTGTCTGGCCTTGCAATTAATAAAAATGCGAGCGCAACATACGGAATTATGTATGACCCAGCCGATGATGCGGTTAAATTCGGAGAAGGAACTCTCGATGCAAATCGCAAGTTTGTGTTTAAGACCGGAGAAGGAAAACCGCTCGCCATTCGTGCGAACTCCGCAGATTTTACCGATGCGCACCTTGTGAAGTGGGATGCGACTTCGATGAGTTTTGTGGATGCTGGCGAGACCATTGATGGAATCAAGACATATGTAAATGATAAAATTGCCGAATCTATCACGACCGTTCTAAATACTCCTGTTTGATGAGGTGACATTATGGCTAAAAATAATAATTTAAAAGATTTTGTTACCGGTGTTGCAGGGGCAATTCGAGAGAAAAAGGGAACGACCGAATTGATTAATCCTCAAGATTTTGAAAATGAAATTCGCACTATTCAACCCGGTACAGATACTTCTGATGCGACTGCCGTTGCAGATGACCTTCGCCTTGGCAAAACTGCATATGGCGCAGACGGTAAGATGACCGGTACAATTGCAGATTATGACGGCACGAGCGAACCTGCGAGCGGAAAAAGCCTTTTTGCAAAATTAGTGGATAGAACTATTGCAGCTGTACTCACAAGCGATTTAGCAGGAATTAGGAACGTCGGCAATCATGCGTTCTACGGTTGCTGGCGCCTGACGAGTATCACGATACCAAACAGTGTGACGAACGTCGACGATTATGCGTTCTACGGTTGCAGTAGACTGACGAGCGTCACGATACCGGATAGTGTGACGAGCATCGGCAGTAATGCGTTTGAAGATTGTAGTAACCTGACGAGTATTACGATACCAAATAATGTGACGAAAATCAATAGTTCATTGTTCCGATATTGCAGCAGCCTTACAAGCATCACAATAGGGAATAGTGTGACGAGCATTGGTTATCTTGTATTCGATTATTGTTCAACAAATACAGAACTTGGAGGAACTTATACTATTCTCGCGACTACTCCACCCACAATTCAATCAAGCACTTTTAGTAATGCTAAAATCAATAAGATCATTGTCCCGAAGGGCACGCTCGCTGCTTATAAATCGGCAACAAACTGGAGTGCATATGCGGATAAAATGGTGGAGGCTGCAGAATGATTATTAGAGAATTTTATATGACGAGAAAAGACGGTGTTAATCTTTATAAAACGTATTCCGATAAGGGCGTTTATATTATAAAACAAGGCACCGATGAAAAGTACGACGAAGCAATTGACATTGAAGATGCCGATTGTATTTATGAAGAAACGGAGGAAATAATCGACTATGGAACTAAGCCTGACGTCGAAGAGGACGACGCTTAAGACCGCGCAAAAATATTGTGCTACAGATATTACTCTTGACGTCGCGGTCCAAGATAAATCTGTAACTCCGGGTTCTGCGCCGCAAACGGTAACCGCTGATACGGGATATGCCGGACTCGGTACTGTTACCGTGGCTGCTATTTCTACAGAATCCGGGGCTGCGACTCCGTCCGCAGCAGCTCAGACGGTCACACCTTCTGAAGGAAAATATTTTAACACCTTCACTGTAGCTGCTACTCCGCTCGACCCTGCATTGAAAATAACAGCTGGCACAAGTGATGTTGCGGTTACACCGTCTGCCGGTAAAATTGGTCTTACAAGTGTAACGGTGCATCCGACTCCGAGTTCTGCAAAAACAGCAACGCCCTCTACGACAGAGCAGACAGTTAATCCTGATGCAGGTAAGCTGCTAAGCTCTGTTACTGTTAATGCTGCTCCGTTGGATGCAGCGCAAACCGTTACACCGACTACTGAAGCACAAACAGTATCTCCTTCTGCCGGCAATATCGGTTTGAAATCTGTAACTGTAAATGCAATTCTGACTGAAACAAAAACTGTTACAGCAGGTACCAGTGTAACGACTGCGACCCCGACAGCTGGCAAGTACTTGACAAGTGTGACGATTAATCCGACTCCTTCGCAGACGAAGAGTGCAACGCCGACAACTGGGCCCCAGACGATTTCTCCCGACAGCGGCAAACTTCTGAGTTCGGTTACAGTTGCGGCTGCGCCGCTTGATGCCGCTCAAACAGTTGCACCGGGGACAAGCGCACAAACAGTATCGCCAAGCGCCGGGCATATCGGACTTGCATCGGTTACTGTTTCGGCAATTCCGACCGAAACAAAAACGGCCACTGCCGGCACAAGTGCTACGACAGTGAGTGCAACCTCTGGTAAATATATGACGAGTGTGACAGTCAATCCGACGCCGAGTGAAACAAAAACAGCCACTGCAAATGGAACTGTTACTCCGGATTCTGGTAAACTTTTGAGTTCCGTTACCGTTAATGTCCCGCCTTATGTACAAGACGTAGCAACTGCTGCACAAATGGACGCAAATTTGGTTGCCGAAAATGTCGGACATGTTTATCGGTTTACTGGAACAACCGATGACACTTATACGCACGGAGATATTTATATTGTGGAGGGCTAATTAGAATGGCTACTTACAAAAGATATTATAAAAACGATATACTGCTCGGAACTGGAACTTATAAATATCGTCCCTATACAGTTTTAACTCCGACGGTTGCATTGACATTTAACCTTACCGGATGTTCCACAACCGCAACGAGCGCAAATCGCCTCGGAGAAACTACCATTTCGTTTACAAAGTCGGCCGGGTATAACTGGCCGACCACTGTTCAAGTCGCTGGCGCTACTATGGTTTCGTGGGACCATAATACCGGAATTTTAGTAATTGAAAAGCCAATTCTTGATACCGTTACAATAACGGTGGCATGTACCAAGATTACTTAATCGAAGCCGTTGTTGTAACCGCCAAAGAATATCAAAATAGTGATATTTCAAATAGCGTATCTATTACAAAATCTTAATTACGAAAGGAGGAGCATAAATGCCAATTTCTTACAAAAATAAAATTTATACAACGCTTGGTACTCCGACTGTATTGTCCGGAGATGTTGTTTCTGCCACGGACAATGCCGGAGTTCCGGCTAAAGATTATACTGTTAAAGGTAAAACAATTGTCTGGAATCAGCTGTTTGATAAAAATTCAATCCCAAATCGCAATAGTACAGCAATCACATATAGTGTAGATGGTAATATAAATATATTAACCACTACCGACGTTATTGCAACGCCGTATTTTAATTTTTTATGTTCTACGGTATCTGGTCATAAATATATGATTTGTGCGAGATCGTTGGAGTGGAGCTTTTCAAATCACAGTAATTTGTTTATCGGAGATAGTGGCAATCCTGACACGGCGTCATATGCGACGTTGACTCCAACTGATTTAGCAAAAATTTTTACGGCCACGAATGAAACTTGTTATATTAAATCCTATATTTCGTATTCCGCAGGAAATTATGAATTCAAAATGAATGGATTGCAGCTCTTCGATCTCACTAAAATGTTTGGTACGGGGAATGAGCCCGCGACTCCCGCTGAATTCCGCGCGATGTTTCCGGATTATTATTATTCGTACAACGCGGGAGAGCTGAAGACGATTGTTCCGACAAGCATAGAGGCAAGCGGTATTAAATTGCTCAATTTCGTTGGTAGAAAAGAAATATTATCCGATACTGTTGGATATAGATATCCAACGGATGCATATCCAGAAATTGATACATATGTGTATTATAAAGGAGTTTCCCCAAACGGATATTTGGTATCGCAAAAAGTTGTAGAAGCTACGGTGTTAAGTTCAAGCGTGATTGTGAAAACGGCAGACAATATTGGGACTGATGGTTATGGAATCGGAATTCCGCTAACCGTTGTTCCAAGCACAACATATTATATAAAGTATACAGCATCAACATCTGGCGTGGTAAGTATTGGATATTTAAATTCGAGTAAAATGGTTATAGATTATAGTTGGACTATATCAAATAATCAATTTACGACTCCGGGAGATTGTAGATATGTATTGCTTGTATTTAGACCGAATACTCGCGGCACATTAGCTACTTTCGAAAATATTTGTGTTAGCACTGTTCAAACAAATGAATATCGGCCTTATAAAAAATATCACGCAAATATCCCTTCGTCGAAATATTTCCCGGATGGAATGAGAAGTGCCGGTTCGGCATATGATGAAATTAACTTTTTATCACAAAAGGCGATCAAGAGGATTGGCGCCGTGGATATGGGGACTTTGAATTGGTCGTATAGCACGACGCGCACTGCATTTCAAACAGACGACTTAAACACTGAAATAAAATTCCCTGCAACAAGTTCTGATGTGGCAAATTTAATTTGTAAAAAATATTCTGCAGAATCATACGTTTCTGGATGGGCAGGAACGATTGACAAATGTTGTGGAACAACTTTTGCAACCGCAATAAAGTGGTTTTGGGTTCGAGACACCGCCTACACCGATACCGCCGCTTTCAAAGCCGCAATGTCCGGCGTGATGCTCTATTATGAACTCGCAACTCCCATCGAAACAGCAATCACACCTCCGCTTCAAGCGCTTCCCACATACAAAGGATTTACTTCTTTCTCGGCTCCAAACTCGCTAACGCAGAACGGTCCGCTGTCGGTTACATATTATGCCGAAGGCGGAGCAAATCCGGAAAAGGGTTGGTTGACAAGTTATAAGAGAAAGCTCTATATGGGACGGAATGTTGAGTGGAATCAGCTGTTGGATAAGAGCAAGTTTGGTTTTGGCCAAACTTTTAATGGCATTACATCGGTTAATAATGGTGACGGATCATTTACTTTAAGTGGTACATCAACAGGGTATTATCAATATGTTTTGTTTAATCCGATCAGTTTATCGACGGATTCTTCTCATAAATATCTTTTGGGAGGTTGTCCTCCCGGAGGACAGTGGGCTAAAAAATGGGGCCTTAGCGGACTAAACACTATCGAATCTACCGATTTTGGAGAAGGTGTGATTATTACGGGCGCAACTTCGATTTCTCCGATTATGTATGTGTGGTCGCCAGCAGGCGCTGTTTCCAACCTTACTTTCAAACCACAACTCTTTGATCTCACCCAAATGTTCGGCGCAGGTAACGAGCCTGCAACTCCCGAAGAATTTTGGTCCTATTTCGATCATAAGCTTTATCCGTATAACCCCGGCGAAACACAACCGCTGTTCAAGATTTCTAGAAAGAGTCAGTGGGGGGGTAACACCTAAATCTCTTGAAGATTCCACATGGGCAGAGATTTCGCAAGTATCTGCCAACAAGCAGTGGGATGCGATGGGATGGAAAGTCGGAGATGCGAAGACTATTACGCTTAATGGAAATGTCGGTTCCGTTGTACTGAATAATTATCAGTGCAAAGTTTATATTCTTGGATTTGACCATAATGCCGAGAAAGAAGGAAATGGGATCAGCTTTGCGTTGATGGAAAGTACGGATGCGACAGCAAAACAACTCTGTCTCTACCTCTTCGCAATGAACACAACCAACACAAACTCGGGCGGTTGGAAATCGTGTAACATGCGTAAAACATTCCTCGGCTCTACCGACATCGAGAACGGAGATGCTACTCCAACAACGGCCACAAGTCCCGCTGCGAATACATTGATGGCGGCGCTTCCTGCTGATTTGCGGGCGGTATTGAAGCCGATAACAAAGTATACGAATAATGTTGGTAATAGCTCCGAATCATCTGCCATCACTGCGACGATTGATTATTTGCCGTTGATGTCGGAGTTTGAAGTATTTGGTTCGATAACCTACGCAAACGAGAATGAGAAAACATATCAGGTGCAATATCAATATTACAAAGACGGTAAAAGCAAGATTCGGTATCAACATAATGCTATTACTTCTGCTGGACATTGGTGGGAGCGCTCTCCAAGGGCTGGTAACACGACCAGATTCTGTAATGTTTACGAAACTGGAGTGGCTGATACGACCGACGCCAATCTTAGGGTTGGCGTGGCACCGGTTTTCCTTATTTAAGTTATTTTAGATATTTCTTTAATAAAATCGTTATTTTACACACAAAAAAGAGAGCTCGTGATTTTTCACGGGCTCTCAAACTTCAAACAAATAGTAAAATCTCAAAATTACAATAATAGAAAGGAGGTCCTCAATATGGGGAAACGCTCGACAGTATACCACGAACTGGTCACTCCAGAAAAGTGGGACAAAGTTAATGAAAAAAATAAAAATCTGATCAACGAATTTACGGATTATTTGCGTTCTGCGAATAAATCTCCCGCAACAATTAAACAGTACGAAGCACAGCTCCGCACATTTTTTGTGTTCGTGCTGGAAAGATGCGAGAACAAATTTTTTGTCGATCTGAAAAAGAGAGAATTTGTTAAATATTTTGGATATCTAACAAATGAATTGGAGGTTTCTCCGAACAGGATTTGTTCGATGAGAGCCGTCCTTTCAAGTTTGTCTAATTTTATTGAAAGAATTTTGGATGAAGATTACCCGCAATTCCGCAATCTCGTAAAGGTTCTGGAACCTGTGGATAAGGCGTTCGTTCGTGAGCGTCCTGCTCTGACAATGGACCAGATTAAAGACTGTCTCGTAAAACTTGAAGCAGACAAAAAGTATCAGGTTGCTTGTTGCCTTGCTGTTCTTGCGGCGAGCGGAATGCGTAAAAGTGAAATCATTCAGATGAAAATGGAGTATTTCGAAAAGGACAGACTGATTTATAATGGTCTTGCTTATGAAACAGACAAAATTCGCACAAAGGGTCGCGGAAAGGCTGGGAAGGTCGTAACAAGAATTGTGTTCCGAAATCTTGTTGATGTTGACCACTATATCGACTTGTGGCGCAAAAAGCGTGAGGAACTTGGTATTAAAGATGAATATATGTTTGTGGTTTACCACGATGGTTCGTATGAGCAGGCAACACAGGCAACAATTAATTCGTTCGCAAGAACAATTGCGAAATATCTTGGCGAGGACTTTTTTGTTCATAATGTTCGACACACGACTTCGACGGCGCTGGAACTTGCTGGATACCCGATCGATGTTGTTCAGACCATTTTTCGTTGGGCAGATCCGAAGATGGTCAAATATTATTCAAATATTAGCGACACGCAGTCGCTGGAAAATTTCTTCGCAGGAATGAGCGAGGAAGAAAATAAAAAAGAAAGTGAGGAATAACCAATGGCAGAAGCAACAGGTTTTACCAGTCAATATACTGGATCTAAAATAGATCAAGCTATTTCGGCATATTTAAATGGAAACACGAAAACGACCGTTACTGTTAATGTGTCGGCTACAACCCAATATTGGAAAACTTCAACTGGTTCTTCAGCAAAATATTATGCAGACATTGCGTTAACCGGGGACTACAATGTCGGGAATTATCCGGATATTTTTATTGTAGATAACAATGGTGTAAAAATTATTCCAGATGTTGATTATAGCGCAAAAAATGGAACTTTTAAGGTTTATTCAAATACAATGGTTTCTGGGGTTATTGTTATAAACGGAACAAAAACAACATTGGAGAAGACCACTTAATTAATTATTTTTTTATGAAAGGAGTTCTAACGGGAGATGAAAGAAAACAAACAAATAAATCAAGAATTGCAACAGGAAGCAACAGAACAAAATGAAGCTCCTGTCATCGATAAAGATTCGGTCGATATATTAGACCTACTTGAAACAGCTTCATCGTGGCTTGTTTCTCCAGAAGATAAAGAGGCGGAAAAGAAATTCAACGAGATTAAAAATCGGATTATCGTGAAATCTTTTCTGCCTCTAACGATGAAAAACGCACTCGTGAAAAAGGCGATTTTCGACTTGCGAACATCAGACGATTCAATTGATGAGTTCCCGCAAGCGTTGGAAATTTCGCTTTTATTCAATGTTCTTCTCGAATATACGAATATTAAATGGGAAGATGGGCTTGAAGTTAAAGACGCCGCATTTTATGATATTTTGTGGGCATCTGGCGTGTGCGATATGATTTTGGAATATTGTCGTTCGGATTACGAAAGAGTGGTTCGAATGGTGGAAAATATGTTCTCATTTGAGAACCTTTATAACCTTGTTGAAACAATCAACAAGATGACTCCCGATAGCGTGGAAGAACTGACGAAAGAGGTTAAACGGATTAGACTTGAATCCGACCCGCAAATTCTTCACGATTATGCGACACTCGCGAGGGCGGGCGATCCGATTCTGCACAAGATGGCAGACGCTATCGAAGACACCGCGTATAAGGCGGCAAAGGAAGAAATTCCGGAAGAAAAAGACGCAAAAGAGTGATAAGCGACAAATAAAATGCCGCTTTTATTCACGAGGCGGCATTTCCTCCGGGAAGGGGAAATTTTTTAGTAAAATTTAGTAAAAAATTAGTATGAACGGAGGATGAAATGTTATGGCAAATATGAATCTTTTTGATTTTTCTAGAATTAACAGCATTGATGACGCTGCTCAAAAATTTGTAGATATTTCAAAGGGCATTAACGGAACGGTGCAGATTACTGCCACTCAAATAACAAAATTTCAAGAAGCTGTAGAAAAGCTGTATACGGAAACAGAAAAGACTATAGAACAACTTGACGGGAAAAAAGATGCAAAAATTATAGGAGAAATTGTATCTGAAAAAAGACAGCAAATTTTCAACAACTTGTTGAAAGAGTTTGGAGATCAAACAAAGACTCTTCAAAATATGTTGGCTTCTCCGAAGGCTTACGCAGAATTTGAAAAAAAAATTAGCGATATTATGTCTGGTGAAATGAATTCCGCCGGATTACCATATCGAAAAGCATATTCCGCACTACAGGGGACAATGTCAAAAATTGTTGGACGAACAATTGAATCTGCCGTTGGCGCTGTAAGATCCGCAATTATAGACGTATTTAGTCCAGAAGCATTGGAAAAAATTGCATTAGGAGAAATGCGTGATGTTAATGTGGATGATAATATTAAAAATATAATAACATCACAGGGCATTAAATTTAAATCTGCAAGAACAAAGGCTAGAAAGATTCAAAGGGCTACCGGAAGGATACATACCGAGTATCAGCTTAAGGCTGTAAAAGAATATATGGCCGCTGGTAGTGATGCTCAAAAAATGCAAGAAGCCCTTAAATATGATGAAAGAACGAATAGACAAATTCAACAATCTGCCGAGCAAATGAAGCGAGCTGGGATCAAAACTGCCGACCAAGTTGAACAATCTTGTAAAGCCGTTGAGCAAAGAATGACGGCGGCAACAAAAGCATACGAGAATATGGGCGTAGCAGAACATAGACTCTCTCGCGCTATGGAAGTTGGAAGCGCCGTGTCTTATTTAAGAGGAAAAAAGGGTGGAAAAGAATTTGTCGAAGGAAGTTATAAGAACACCATCGTGGCGCAAATTTATGCCGGCAATAAAGAGCAGATTAAACAAGCACAAGAAGCGATGCAGTCGAGCCAGACTCTCGAAGGATTGTTAACACAGCTTCAAAACAAAATACGCACAAAGAGTAAGGGAACACAACAACTTCGAGTAGTTTATGACGAGACGAAACAAGGACTTCAGTTATTGTCAATGACGAACGCCGAGGTCTCGGCATACGAAGCAGCTGAAAAAAGCGGCGGAGGTGCCGGAAACGCTTACTTGCGTAAATTTATGAGAGAATCCGGAAGAAGCGTTTTTGTTTCTACGGGCGGAGGTGCCGGATCTACAATCGGCATGGATCGCGTTCGTGGTGGTATGTCGTTTGCAAACACGCCAGCTATTTATGTCGATAGTAGCGGGAGAGCTGTTAGTGGAACGAGAATTGAAGCAGATATTGCTGGCTTGATTAATGTGCTTGAAACGGGAGTGAAGACCGTTCAGGATGCTTTTGCGATTACGAAGGCAAATATAGCCGGAGAATCGACAACTGCATTTAGAGGAGAATCTATCGCACACAGAAGCGCAGGACAGGCAACAATAACGGCTCAAAACGCCCTCAATAAGGTTGCTTATGTTGTCGCAAAGCAGTATGGAATGTCTGAAGAAAATTCCTTTAAGATGTTAAGCGACGTTGTTCTTAAACTGTCACAATTTCATAGCGATAAAACTGGAACATATGATTGGGACGCTGTTGCTAAAGAAGTCACGGATTTTCAGGATGTTGTTCCTCGTTTGATGGGAACCACAAAAATAACACTCGAAGGCATTGCGACACAGCTTCGCAGATGGAGTTTGGATATTGCTGGAAGTGCGGCAAACGCAACAGAAACGGGTGTTTATGGTCTTGCTCCTGCTGCGTGGATGTCTCCTGGAGGAGATATTAGCGCAGAACATTCTCGTCATCCGCAACAAGCGACGAAATACGGAGAATATACTAAAGAAACAAGAGACGCAAGAAAGGCGAGAAATCAGGCCGCTATTGTTAATGAAAAAACGGCGGCTCTTTATGGCGACAATATAGGAAAGGCTGTATCAGAACTAACAGAATCTGGAGATCTGATGGTTTCCAACATTTTAAATATTCACGAAGAATATTTGAGAGAGTTATTTCTTAAATATAGAGAAAATCTCAAAGATGATCTTGCAAAAGTTACAGATGAAGATGAAAAGAAAAAGATAGAGGCGGAACTTCAAAAAACACTCGGTGGTATTAGCGGCGACGCAATGCTGATGCGCGAAAGTCTTATGATGGAAACCAGCGGACTTCATAAAGGTAGAAAACAAGAAGTGTCCGCTTCGAGGTATAAGGAACTGCACGCCAAATATAATGGAGACGCTCGTAAAATGCTCGAAGAACTTCGTCCTGATATTGATATTGGAAAAATAACAGAACTCGAAACTCAAAAAAACGAGAGTGGAAGTGTTACGTTTATTTTCACAGAACGACAGGACCTTATGGAAAGCAGAAAAGTCGGAGGCGCGTACACGGCCGACAGAAACTTGGCATCTGCAGTAAGTGATAGGTTTTTGACGTTTTTGCAAAATATTCTTGGAGTTGATTCTATTGACGCCATCAAGCTTGGAGAAGAAGCTGGATTAAACAATAGAGGTGGAAGACTTCTTGCGATAATTCAACATATTTATGACCAGCTTGGTGAAAGTTTCGCAAACGAAATCACAGGCCCAAATAGTCCATTTAAAGACTTTCTAACATTTTCTAACGGTTTGTTTTCTACTCACACGCAAACCGACGCCAATGGTAATCAGAAATATATAAACGCACAAGAGGCGTTTAAATATTTATTGTCTAATTATGGAGATAAATTCGCCGGAGGTGCTATCAGGTCTGGGTCTGACTTTGGACAAAACAAAGAAGATTTTTATATGATGTCTGAAGCATTGAATATGCTTTATGACTTTGAATATAATAATCCGGGTGGTTATGGTGTTAGAGAATATGCTGCCATCGGAAGAAAACTGAAGGCTTATCAGAGAGAAAGTGGAAAAGATCTTTCTCAGACAATTGCGTATTATCAAGAGGAACAGGAAGATATTGACAAAAAAGCAGCCGCACTGAAAGAGCGTATTAAAAAAAACATTGCGGATGCGTCCGTTGCTAATTACACAAAAAGGGCTGGAGACATCGTTATTGGCTCCGGAGAGGACGCCGACATTAAAATTTCCAGCATAGATGCCGATCAGCTTGCAAAACTGGAATATGCCGCAGGAGATATCACGGCAGAAAGTTATGCGGGAAGCATATATCAAAAAATTGATGAGGCAGTTGCTGCTAGAACAGAACAAATTGAAGATAGTCTGAGAAGCGCGGGAAAAACAGAAGATGAAATAGCCACTTCCGTTAAAGAATTTAAAGAGTCTGTCCGAATTATTGTTCGTAGTCAGGAAAATATGCCGTTGGCCGCAGGAGTTCAGGATTCACAGGGTCGGGTCTATGGAGGTGGACAGCTTGCTTTCACATATATGTCTCCGCGTGCAAATTTGGACTTTGGTTCTGGTGCGCCGGAAAGTTATCAAGTGGCAGAAACGTTGGAAGGAATGGTGTCTCTCCTTCGTGGAATAATCAATGTTAATGATTTGATAAAAGACGGGGTTGATGCTACGGAGGAAATTGCCAAACTTACTGACCTTGGAACCGGCATATTAAAGCGACAAATTGATAGCGTAACAGATAAGGACAGCGCTCTTCAAAAACAGATTTACAAACACGAGTTGAAAAATTCTGGGTGGTTTGCAATCGCTAACATTGATGATGAAGCTATTAGTGACGACGATGATGTGAATAAACATTTAAAAGACGTTGTCAATCGTGGCGTTGGTGCTTCTCGCGAGAAAATTAGAAAACTAATTGGTAACGATATTGGCTTTTTGCGAAATCAATATGCTTATATGTATGGCAAAGAAGCGGATAAGGCGTGGAGTGCGGAGCAACTTCAAAACGAAATTTTGGATGCCGCAGATCCTAGAAACGCAAAATATAAAGCCGGAAAGTATATTCGAGCCAATATTAACAGATACCCGGACTTTGATAATATGATGGATGTTCGTCACGGTATCGTTTATGTCGATTCTACGCTGACAGGAGACTCCGTTGGCAATGTTACAAATGCGTTTGCTTCCGGTATGCAGGGTGACTTCGATAAAGACCATATTTTTGTTAATGTTATGCAGGGTAAAAGGCTTGCTCAGATGTCTGTTAAAGAATATGACAGATGGATGAAAGAGCAAGAGGAGATTGAAAGACGAGATCAAGCGTGGGTTCAATTCAATAAAAATTTCCTTGCCGCCAACCAAATGGTGGATGACAACGGCAAAATTCAATACGATTCTTATTTTGGTGCAGATAAAGAAACGCATGATAGAATAAAAGAAGTTGTTGCTGTTGCCCAAAGAAATAACAGAAGTAAGGCTGGTTTGTGGAGTTCCGCTCACAGTAAGTTTACTAACGCACTGCAAGATAGTGGAATAGAAGACAGCGACCTTGGTTTTGCTCTCTCAAGAATGGGAGAGTTCGTGTTTGGTATGACCGAACAGAATGTGGTCGGATATAAACACTTAATTGATGCTGCCTTGAAAAGGTTCGGTGGAGAAGAAAAGGATTTAACGAAGGAGCAGATTACACAAACATATAACGACCTGCTTGCACAAGGCGATAAAATGTTGACAGATCTTAATAGTTTGGAAAATAATTACGATTTGTCTAGTCATTTTGAAGCAATGGTTAATAATGGGCTTATAAAAAGTTCCAATGGAGTTTTAAAAGGCGGAAATCCAACAGAGGCAAGATATATATGGTCGATGTTCGAAGGGGTAAAAGATAAAAAGGCCGTATTTGATCAGCTTCAAGAGATTGCTCAAAAAGCGGGCACTTCATTATCTTATGAAATGTTTGGGCTTAAAGAGGAGAACGGTGAGCTCGTAAGGGCAGATGCTACTGCGGATTTTGCAAAACTTCCCATTGAGTTCGTCAAAGCAATGATGAAACAGCTCCAAAGTACTTTCTATGATCGAACGGGTATGCAACTCGTTTCTGGTAATTTTGGAAGCGGTGCGCAAGTTGGAGCAATGGCTCGTCGTAAATACGCAAATGCCGATAACCAAAAAGCAAACACAGATGCACAGTATGCGGAATATTTAAAGTCGCTTGGAATTCGTCCAATTAACACAGAGAAACTTGAAGGATCGTTGAACGGAAATACGACAGCCTTAAACGATATCGGAAAGTATTTACAACAGATAATTTCAATCCTATCTGGTGGCGGTGGTCCGGGCGGATATGGCGGAGCTGGAGATGCGAGCAAGTTCGGAACCGGTCACTCTTATGGTTATACCGCTCACGATATTGCAGATCTTGTGTTCCCCCCAAACATGTCTTCCTACGGAAAGAAAATTGATGCCGATGATTTGACAGAAAGAGTATTGAAAACTGCTGGGTTTAGTGATAAAAATATTCCGAACTTTTATTATTTGTCTAAAGGACAAGGAAATGAGCAAGAATATTCCGAACTGACAAATAAATATATTAACTCATTAAACACAATTGGAGAGACAACCCATAAAGCTGCTATGAAGGCATTTGGATTTACATCCAAAAAAGACTTCGATAAAGCCGCCGATTCTGCGATAAGTAGAATCTTTGGCTCCTATGTTCACTCTATTGCCGATCAAAGAGCGCTAAATGAACGTGGCGTGACGGATACAAAAAAAGCAGACGATGTTAGAAGATATGACGCCGAACTTCGCGCTCAAATGCGCTATCTTGGATTTTCTCAAGAAGAAATAGAATCCAAAGTGTCTTCTGCTGCTCAATATGTTGAAGAAATATTTGAAACGGTAGAGAAGAATTTTGGCAAAATAAGAGCTTCCGAGTTAAGGCTTTCTGATTCTGCTTCTGGAAGAAGTAATTTAACGCACGGTATTCTTGACGCTTTGTCTGTCGATGAAAACGGAAACATTACCATACTGGACTGGAAGACCGGGCACGACAGAATTACAGACAACGAAAAAACACAGGTTCGTGTTTATCAAGCTCTTGCGGAACAACTTCGCGGCGAGATGAAGGCACGTTATGGCGATGATTGGAATTTCCGTAATGCGGTAGCTTTCGACGAAGAAGGAAATATAAAAGAACAATATAAGAGCAGATATAAACAAAAAGAAGATGAAGTAATCGGCGCTGTTTATAGCGAATTTGTTAAAAGGGGCGGCAGCCGGTTTGGTTCCAAAGAAGATATTACGCAATTTATGCGTATTCTTTATGAGAATCAGGGCGGAAGAGGTGGCTTTAGCGACCAAGATATAAAAAGTGGAATTGTCTTAATTAACTCCAAAGGGCAAGTCGTTACTTGGAGCGGAGGCAAGGTTGACGAAAGTGGCCTTGCTCGTCTTATCAGAACTCCTTCTGACGTTACCGAAGCCGATAGGGCTCAATTTACGAGTGGTGTTGAAACGTTGCCAGGAGGAAGCATTTCTTCTGCTTCGAAAAAGAGTGCAATCATTGCGGCTATTAAAAGGAAGTCTCAACTCGATAAAGAATTGGCCGAACTTGAGATAACGCAAAACGGAACTAATGCAGAGGCTATCAAAATAAAGAAGCAACAAATAGCCGAAGAAAAGAAAAAAATTAAGATAAGATGGAAGAAGGGTGAAGAAGGGGCTCCTGACGAAGTAGATCGCAAAGCCATTCGTCTTGCGTATAAAAATGCGAAGATAGAACTTGCCAACAAAAGAGAGGAATTAACGGCGGGTCGCGAAGAAAATCTTGTTTCTGAAGCGAAAAAAGCCGTTAATCAGCTTTATAAGGATAAAAAGTCTTTAGCAGAACAAAAAGCACTTTTAAGCGCGGCAACAGAAGATTCTGATAAGAAGTTAATAGAATCAGAAATAACGGATATAGAAAACAGAATAAAAACATCGCAGTCTCGAATTGATTTGTTCAAAAAAGATGATAAAATTACAGATGAAAAGAAAAAAGAGATAGATGAACAAATTCGAAAAAGGGAAGCTGATGAAGCCGCCAATAGAATAAAAGCAAAAACAACGGAAGATGTAAAGTCTGAAGTGGCTCGAACAAAAGCCAAAAATGAATATATCTCTCAATTGAAAGAAGAGCTCAGGCTAAAAAAAGAGATTTTTGATCTGGAGAACAAACGAGGAGACACTGAAGACGAAGATCTTATTAAAAAATATGGTGAATCGATTGTAGCTAAAAACGCGCAGCTTAAAGCACTACAAGATAAGATGCGCACATATACGGTTGAGGCGGGTTCTGATGAAGAAAGAGAGAGAGCCAGTGCTTCCGCCGCATATGAGCAATATGAAACTGAGCAAATCAACAAGATAGCAACACAACAGAAGACAGAAGAAGAATCTCGAAGAGATGAATCTTATAAGAGGGCAGTTGCGTTACTCGGTGACAGAACTCGTTTAACGACGGAAATTGCTCAATTGCAACACCTTAAAGAAGCAATAGAACGTCGCGGCGGCGAGGATATGCAAGACAACCTCGACGAAACAAACACACAAATAACTGAATTTACAGAGTTATTAAAGGGTGTTAACGATGCTTTAAGCGGCATTCTTGAAGGTACTGGAGACGCAAGCAGAGAGGCGTGGACAAAAGAACAAAAAGACGCCTTCAAGGTTAAAGAAAGCGTTGCCTCCTCTCGTGCACAGAGGGGTGTTCGTAAAGAACAACTTCAGGCCGATATTGAATATACGAAAGAGTACACCGATCTTCTTGCAAAAGAAAGAGAGCTCTCTGTTAAAGTCGGCGGATATCAGAGAGACGCCGCAACAAGTACGGGTAAATTAAAGCAAAATCTTATTATTGTTCAAGAGTCCTATAATAAGGAACTTGAAGAAACAAGAGCAAAGATTGCTAAAATAAACGAAGAAGAAGCTGCGGCCGCAAAAGAAGGAAAATCTCGTATTAAAGATAAAGAGACTATAGATGCTCAAAATGAACTCGCAAGAGATCAGGCAATGAAAGCTCTTTATGCGAAGAAACCGTATTCTAACATCTTCGAATATGTCAAAGCAGACATTGGCAGAGCGACACAGCGTATTGTTGATTTCGGTTTTGCAGCAAAAGTTCTTAACACAGCCCGCAAAGAGATTCAACAAGTTTATCAAAACATTCTGAAACTCGACGAAGCGATGACCAACCTTCGTATTGTTACCGGTTCTAACACCGAACAAGCGAAGAGTATGATGAATACTTACAACGACCTTGCGATGCAGCTTGGTACAACCACACAGGCAGTTGCACAATCTGCGGCAGAGTGGTTGAGACAGGGTTATTCTGTTTCAGAAGCCAACGAACTGATCAAGTCTTCGACTTATCTGTCTCGCCTTGGCTTTATGGATATGGGCCAGTCTGTTACGGCGCTGACTTCTGTTATGAAGGGATTCCGCATTGAAGCAACCAACTCGATGGATATCGTTGATAAACTGACGCAACTCGATGCGAAATACGCAACCACGGCTGGCGATATTGCTACGGCTCTTTCAAGAACCTCTGCTGTGGCTCGTGAAGCGGGTCTTGATCTTGACCAAACTGCGGCAGCATTGACTACGATGATTGACGTTTCGCAGCAGGACGCAAGCAGCGTTGGTAACGCTTTCAGAACAATTCTTGCGAGATACGGAAATGTTAAAGCAACTGCGTTTACTTCTTTGGTTGGTGACTCTGAAGATATTGATGATGCTAATAGTTCTATAAACGATACCGAAAAGGTGCTTGGAGCGATTGGAATTAAAATTCGTTCGTCTTCAAGCGATATGCGCGATTTTGACGACGTTATGGACGAACTCGCTGATAAGTGGGTAACTCTTACCGACGTCGAAAAGAATTTGAAACAAAGTTCCATTATGGAGCAATCCATAATTGCAAACCCATTGAATTGCTGGAACGCCCTTAGAGCAGTATAAACTAAAACATAGCGATGAAATATGCGCAAGTGTGAATGTGAAAAATTATACTGATTGGGCAATCAGCAGCTAAGCCTCGAACAGAGGAAAGTTCAACGACTAAGCGGTGGCAAGCGCCATCCAGTGGTGGGCTCCACGAAAGTGGATGATGAGATAGTCTAATCTCATATGAAAGTATGAGGAACGAAAGTTCGTATGATTTAGCGAATCATATAAATAAAATGGCCGTTTCAACGGCACTCGCTGGCGTTAGACAGCGCAATATTTTCGGGATTTATTACCAATGTTAAATTCATTGGCAGTAAGCGCATAGGGAAACTTGTGCGTAGTGACATTTATAATGTCCAATATACTAATTGAAATGCTGGAAAATCCTAAAGTCAATCTAACTACAGCATAATTCCTTAAATGGAATAGGTGTGAATGTTACGAAAGTAGAAAAAATAGATTGAATGATGCAAGGTTAAATCCTAAACATCAGGTCGTAGGAATGGATAATCAGCAGGGAAGCTCGAAAGAGAACCCCCAACGACTATTCCCCTTGAGGGAAGTAGGCTCAAGCGAGCCGAAGTGGTTAGCCCCTAACGCGTAATGGCGAGGGAGAAGATATAGTCTGTGCTCATATGAAAATATGAGATACCTGCCGTTTAAAACGGTAAGGGTATGTGAGAGTAGCAAACTCATATAAACAAAAAAATAAATATAATTTTAATTATATTAAAACAGATGGAAAATTACGACACATACAAGCAGGCAATTTCTGAGGCTGAAAAAGCAGAGGGAACCGCCGCTCGTAAAATGCAGGCGTATAACGAAAGCATCGCTTATAGTATCAATCAGCTCTCTGCGGCATGGGAAGGATTTACGCAAAAACTTGAAGCAAGCGGAGCTGTAAAAACATTCTTTAATGGTTTAACTATTTTAATTAAGAACCTTGGAACCGCGCTTTCTATGGTTTTGTCTACTGTTGTTTCTCTTCGTTCTTTCAAGTTGACGACCGACCTGAAGCGCCTCGCTGACTTCTTTGGGTTCAGTTCTTCTGATGGGAAAGGCCGTTTGAAAACCAAGTGGGATAAAACAAAAGCTTGGTTTAGTCCAAATCGTATGACTCAACAAGCGGAACAAGAAAAGGAAAAATATGAGCAGCAAAGAGCAGATACGAGCGAAAGGCGGTCTCGAAACGAGGTTGTCAATTCTAACAATAAGGTCGTTGATGCGTTAAATAGAAATGCTGACGCCCTTGATAGAAACAGTAATGCTCAAAACGCTAAACAAGCAACGCAATCTACGAAACCAGATATTGGATCTAACTATTCGATGGGTGCCCGTGGAGTTGAACAAGGAACATTAAACGGAAGGCGTGTTTATAAATCGGCAAATGGACAGTGGAAATATTACAACAATAGGCCGGTAACTTCCGGGGCTGAAAATATAAAAACAACAACTACTACTCCTCAAGAAACATTAGAGAACGAATTCCAATCTAAAGAGATGAATGTTTCTCGCCATTGGCTCCTTGGGCTGACAGGATCGACGGTAAGTGGAGCTAGCTATTTTGCTGCGAAAAAGGCGCGGAAAAACATTCCGCTATTAGAGCAACAAATAAAAAATCTTGAAGCTACCGGAAACTTTGATGGGTCAACAAAGGGTGGACTTGCGAACACTTGGGAATTACAAGAATTAAAAGATCGATTAGAAAAAGATCAGGAAATTCTAAAATCTCGAGATATTAGAGTTCAAGAACTCAAAACCAATTGGAAACAGGGTGCAATTCGAGGGATTGGAACGGGTTTGACGGCCGGCGTTATTTCTGGAATATCTGCTGAAGGCGATGTTCAAGATAAATTAGTAACTGGAGCCTCAACCGCTATTACAACTGGCTTGCTCAGCGCAATTCCTGGTGTTGGAACGATTCTTGGTCCAATTTTAGGTCCTATTTTGGGTGGATTCTTTGGTAAAGAGATTAATAAACTGCTTAAAGCCGATGAAGTCGCTCGTAAGAAGCGTGTCGAAGACGCTAAAAAACAACTTGAAGCAATTAACGGAATCGGGAATTCTGTTACTGGTTTGATTGATCTCAATAAAAAAGATCGAGCGCTGTGGGACTCTGACGACTGGAAACAGTTCAACGAACAGGTTGAAACAATCAATGAGGCTCTTGAAAAATCAGAGCTCGGAGATAGAATAATAAACCTCGGCGATAGCACGAAAACCCTTTCAGAATATTTCGAAAAGGCGGCAAGAACCGGAAATAAAGATATGCTTGCTCGCGTCGAGGCGGAAAAGATTCGTTTTGAGGCTGAAAAGACATACGCGGCAGGAGAACAGGATCGTTATACTCTCCAAAAAGAGATTAATGAGAACCAAAAGAAACTTGCAAATCTTGACGATGACGAGATATCGAAAAAGAAAGAACTTACTGCAGCAATCAAAGCCGCGAAGGCAGAAATTAAAGATTACTCCGAAGCTCTAAAGAAGGGTTATATGCAAGCATCATTCTATTCTTCTGGCGTTGGTACAATGGAGTCTTATGACATCGGAAATGCAACGCTTGATAGAGTAATTATGCAAATCGCTCGTGAATGGGCAAAAGACAGTCCTGATATTTTTGCTGGAAATCAACTGACGAGCGATGCTCGTTCCGAAATCATTTCGTATCTGCGTGAACAATCTGGATATTCTTCTCTGTTTAAAAATGACACGAAGAACGTAAGAGATATGTTAAATGCAGAAGAGGCTGTTGAGAATCTTAGAACTACGCTCGGTATGTCTCAAAAACAACTAAAAAAATTTGCCAATAGCAAAGATCTTCTTACAATTGGAAAGCGTTTCGATCTAATTAAAGAGGACATTACTAATATTAATGAACTGTCAGAGGCAGACAAATCTGCTGTTTATAAATTGATTGATAAAATTAACCTTGTTGATGAGGACGGAATTACAACAATTGCACACGCAATGAATATGACCGTTGAACAGTTTAGAGAGGCAAATTCCGAAGGCGCATTTGACTGGCTGACTACCGATGTTGCAATTGGCGGTCTCGACAAACTTAACGAAAAACTCGCGACATTCAACGAGCTTTTGCTTGCGGCGTCTGAAAATTCTCTGTTCTCGCAAGAAAATATTAACAAGATTGTCGATCAATATCCAACGCTACTTAAGAAAATTGACGAAGAAACAGGAAAAGTTTCTGTTTCTATGGACAATGTTCAAGAGAATCTTGTCGACATTCTTGCCGGTGGCGAAAGTCTGCGGAAGGTATATACTGGATTCTTTTCAAGAGATATTGTCACAAACGCAGAAAAATGGGATGTGTTTATCTCATCTATTAGAGAAGATCTTGAAAAAGATTACGCGCTTGACGGTTTCAGAGATGAAATTTTCAAGCAAACGAATTATTCCGGATTCCTCAAAGTTTACGAAGAGCACAAGGACGAGCTTGAATCTTATAATCAGAGCTTTATTGAATACGCGAAGAGTTTGTTCTCGACGGATGTTTTTGATACGAGGCAGGAGATTTTGACAAAGTATGCGACAAGTACACTTGAGACAGAAATTTCTAATCTTGAATCAATTCGAAACTCTCTCGATGAAGTTAATAAACAGCGCGAAAAAGAGATTGAGTTGATTAAAGCAAAAGAAGCCCTTGAAAACGCATCAAAAGAAAAGAAGCGTGTATATCGTGCGGGAGTTGGATTTGTTTATACAACAGATCAGGAGGCTGTTAAATCTGCACAGGAAAAAGTTGACGAACTGGAAAGACAGCGCGACAAAGACGATATTCAGTATCAAATTGATTCGCTACAACAGCAGAAAGAAATTCTCGAAAACATTAAAGACAATGAACAGTTAAAAGCATTACAAAAAACCGCAAAAGATACATTGGATGCTCTCGGCGTAAATGGCGCTCTTGTTACGGCTATTTTGAGCGGAAGTAAGGAAGAGTTTAATGCAGCTATTAAATCGGGTCTCGATAAAGATATTAGCGAAAAAGCAACAGACGTTAATAATAAGATTGCTTCAGAGAAAGAAGAAGCATATTATCGTGCAAAAGCTGAATTGGATGCGTTCCAACAAGGAAAAAAGTTTACCGGAAAGTTTGCACAAACAACAGACGCAAACGGAAATAAGATCGACGATTACAGTAATCCGATATTCAAAGATATGTCAGAAGAGGACCTCAAAGAGTATGGGGGAATGACGCCGGATCAACTTTCTGAAAACAAAAACTCTCCTTTTTATTCTGCTGGTGCTGAGAGAGAGAGTACTTTAATTGACGCCGTAAGCAAAGCGAAAACTGAATCAGGAATAGAAGATTTGGAAAATATTGAAAATATTTTCGACAATGATACGTTTTCTAAACGATTCAAAATTTATAATCCTGGTAAACGTGGTGGTTTTGGTGCGTTTCAATTGGGTAATGAAATAGCTGGGAAAATAACAGAATGGACGAACAGAAATGAATTGACAAATGGTGGATTCAAAGATATAACTTATGCAATACAAAATCCAGATGGTTCATTTACACAATGGCAGGCTTTTGACGATACGAAGGGAAATATATTGCAACAAATCGAGAATATGAAAGGTCCGGTAGCTTTTGCTAATACAAAAGGTACAAATTATATTTTTTATAAAGATAAGGATGGAAAATATTACGAATTAAATGGTTATGATCTAGAAAGTGAATCATTAACAAATAAAATATCTGCTCCTGGAAATAGTCAAATTTGGACAAGCAACATAAATAGAAAAGGACTTAGTTCAGATCAAATAGAGAGTTTGATGGAAGAAAAAATTGATCAGTGGATTGGTGGAAAAAAGATACCTTCTTATTCTTCTTATGCTTCCGGTACTCTTTCAGCTCCCGGTGGTCGCTCTCTAATCAATGAAAACGGTCTTGAATCCATCATTACTCCTTCTGGCACAATCACTTCTCTTCCTGCTAAATCTGGCATTATTCCTGCTGATCTTACTCGTAACTTGTGGGCTCTCGGCGAGGTTGCTCCTAATCTTATTGCTCGTCTTGGCGGCAATAGTCTCCAGACAAACAATTCTAATTCTTCTACTGACAATTCGATCAATATTCAGAATCTTGACGCTACATTTAATACGCAGAGCGATTTCGATGGACATCGCTTCTTGACAGATCTTCGTAATCAGGTTATCTTGACTGCGAATAATCACTAAAAACAAAAAGAGGGCTGTGATGAGAAATTATCACAGCCCTCCCTATGTTGGAGGATTTATGAAATTTAACAAAAAATTAACAATTCTAATTTGGGTTCTTTCTTTCACTTGGGCGCTTCCGACAACTCTTGTCGGATGTGTCGTTGCGTTATATCTCCGACTTCGTGGAAATAAACCGAAAAGGTTTGGACCAATTTTTTACTTTCCGATCACAGAAGATTATGGACTGAATCTCGGTCCTTTTATCCTCGTTCCTAAAAATACCGATTTTTACTTGAATGCACACGAGCTTGGTCATCATCTTCAGGCGTGTTTTCGGTATGGACCTTTCACTGTTTTTGTTGTCGCAATTCCGAGCGTTATTCGTTTTTGGTTGAGAGAACAGAAAACATACGATGGAAAACTTTTATATGCCTGTCTGCTTGTAATCGCAATTTATATTGTGAGCGCAGTCCTGAGCTGGATCGGATATTTTACGAAAATTGTCGCACTTGCATTTATCGGATTACTTTTGACAATTTATGGAATCATTATTCAGATCTGGTTAAACAGGTTCGAAGTCCCGCGTTATAAAGATGGGAACTATCCGTCGTATGATGACGCGTGGTTTGAAGGAGACGCGACTAAAAAGGGAAGCGATTTTATGAGAAAGTATTTCAACGAAGAGGTGAAGCGGTTTTGGTAAAATATAATTATGATTTGTCAAATTATGATTATGTTTTAAGCTTCGACCTCGCAAAACAAAAGACCGGATGGGCACTTGTTAACATTAAGTCAAACAGGGTCGAAATGTCCGGGATAATAATCTTGAACGAAAAAGTAGATTCTGTTTGGCTTGATATATACGATAAAATCGTAGTTGTTTTGGAAGGTGTTAAAAGACATTGTCAAAATTTGGAAAAGAAGTTTTTCGTATTAAAGGAGAAGCTCCCAAATCAGGCCGGAAGATTTACGACAATTGCGTCTCTCCAAGGATTGGCGCAAGTCCACGCAATTTGGGAGCTCGCTTGTGAAAAGTCGGAGGTGGAAGTTTATGATTTCGACGGCGTTCATTCTGTTAGCGTTAAGGCTTTCTTTACGAGAAGATACGAGGTTGAAAAACCGCAAAAGGAAGACATTGCGAAATTAGTTTGTGAAAATTATTGTTTTGACATTGGAGACAGTCCGTTGGATATTACTGACGCAATTGCTTGTGTTCAAACATTGGTTGAATATAAGTGGAACGAAGATATAAAAGATAAAATTAAAGAACTCAAAAAAGAACAAAAAAGTTATAAAACAGATAAAAAGAAAAATCAGATCGCTGAAGAAATTCAGCGGTTGGAAAGGCTTGAGGTTTGAATATGGAAAATATTGGATTATATTTAGGTATTGGTGCTGTCGTTCTCGCCTTTCTTTCGTATCTTGTGCCGCAAATTATTAAGTTCTGTAAGATGTCTAAGGATGATAAAAGGAAGCTTTTATTAACATACCTTGCGGGACTTGTAACAATGGCAGAAGACAAAATTGGCGCGGGGCACGGCGCAGAAAAATTGGCAGAGGTTGAAAACTACTTTAAGGCCCATGCTGGACTTTTCTATAAAATGATTTTGAGGGTTTTTGGAAAAGAAAATCTAAAAGGCTTGATTGAAGAAGCCCTTGTGCTTGTTAAGAAAAATTTCGAAAAATAATTTTTTTCATAAGAAGGAAATAATAATTCAACAAAGCATTGACAAAAGTAGAGAAATGTGATATAATATACTCATAAAGAATAACAAAGGAGTTTTTATATGGGTAATTATCAACCACAAGAATTTGTTAAAATGATAGGTGTGTCTGTAAAAACATTACAACGTTGGGACAAAGAAGGCAAACTTAAAGCATATCGCACTCCAACAGATAGACGCTATTATACTCATATCGAAGGAGATGAAGAAATTGCTAAAGAGTTATAAAACCGAAATAAATCCAACGCCTGAACAAAAACAAATTATAAATCGCACCATCGGCGTTTGTCGATATGTTTATAACTTTTATCTTGCCCACAACCAAGAGATATACAAAATCGAGGGATGTTTTGTATCTGGGATAAATTTTTCTAAGTGGTTAAATAATGAATTTGTACCTAATAATCCTGAGTTTCAATGGATAAAAGAAGTTAGTAGTAAATCGGTCAAACAAAGTATTATGAATGCTGAAAGAGCTTTTAAAAATTTCTTCAAAGGGAAATCAAAATTTCCTAAATTCAAGAAGAAAAATAAATCTGATGTCAAAATGTACTTTGTGAAAACTGATGCCAAGGTAATTATCCAATGTGAAAGACACAGAATTAAAATCCCTACTCTTGGCTGGGTAAGATTAAAAGAAAAGGGTTATATTCCTACAAATCCAAACACTCATATAATCAAAAGCGGGACTGTTTCTTATAAAGCAGGAAGATATTATGTGTCGATTTTAGTTGAGGAACAAGAACAAGAAAGACCTGTTCTAAATAATTTTGGTATAGGAATTGATTTGGGTGTAAAGGACTTTGCAACATGCTCAAACGGTAAGGTTTATAAAAACATAAATAAAGGTTCTCGAATAATAAAACTCGAAAAGAAGCTTAGACGAGAACAGCGCAGCTTATCGAGGAAATACGAAAGCTGTAAGAAACTTAATAAAAATTTGAAAGGAGAAACTACTCGACAAAATATCCAAAAGCAGAAGCTAAAGGTACAGAAACTTCATCAAAGACTTGATAATATTAGAACTAATTATATCAATAATGTAATATCTGAATTGGTGAAAACCAAGCCAATGTGGATTACCATTGAAGATTTGAATGTATCAGGTATGATGAAGAACAAGCATCTCTCCAAAGCAATTGCACAGCAAAAGTTTTTTGAATTCAGAACAAAGCTACTTGCTAAGTGTAAAGAGTATGGAATTGAGTTAAGAATTGTTAATCGTTTCTATCCATCGAGTAAAACTTGTCATTGTTGTGGTTGCGTTAAGTCTGATTTAAAATTATCAGACAGAACATATCATTGTGATGAATGCGGTTATACGGAAGATAGAGATTATAACGCAAGTCTTAATCTAAGAGATTGTCAAACTTACAATATAGCATAAACAAGCCGTTGTAAGTATGTACCGTAGGCTATACGGGAATTTACGCCTGTGGACTATACAAGAACCTGTGAGTAGTCTTAGGACGAAAGCATATAGGTTGAAGCAGGAATTTTCTCAATATGGATATTTGTCCGTATTTTGAGTAGCAGTTCCGAAACTTGAAAATTAAATTTTCAATTGGTCCCGGCAAAACTCTTGTTCCCGGAGTTTCGCAGGCTCCTGACTCACAATATATCAAATCTAAATTTTTTTATGTTTCTACGTCTGGAAATGGTATTGCTCCGCAGGCGACAAATGGAGCTCCTGAAAAAATTGAAAATGCAAACGTTATGTCGGTTATCGACAATAATCTCCGTTCTATTATTGGTCTTTTTAATTTTGAAAATGTCGAAAGCAACGGAAAGATTATAACGACAGCTGCGGCGCAAGGAATTTCAAATGCTGACCAATCTCTATATTCAATTTCTATTTATAAAAAAGAAATTTGGTATAATCGAGAAACTGGAAAACCGATGGAACAAGACGTTTGGACTCCGGTTGTGTTGGAGAATGCTTCTGGAACAATTAGAGATTTTAACATTGGGAACAACCGTTATTATAAATATGTTTTCAGACTTGTTGAAAACAAGACTGGTGGGAATGTTGAATATCAGTCTGGAATTATTGTTCCAATTAAAACAAGCTGGCAGGGATGGTCGATCACAGAGCTTCACGAAACGGACGATCCAAAGGTGTTTACGGCTACTCCGAAGGATGTTTGGAAATTTAAATATAACATTTCCAACGGAGCACAAACACAAAACATCGCTAAAACGCAGCAGGAAACGCTATCTCGCTACCCGATTTTTAGTCACGGTGTGAAAAACGCAGTTGGTGGAAGCGTTACCTGCTTGCTTGGTCGTGAAATGATTAATGCAAATTATACCAATAAAGAGTGGGTTTACGAACAAGATCCGAATACATCAGAACCGAATTTTATCTGGAGAGAAAATAACGGGCCGTTCGAAAATCTCGGCGGTTATCGCGAGCGTCTTGGAAGGGTTCAAAACTTCTGTGGCACAAATCCAGATTATCTTTCCGCTTCAGTTCTTGGTTTCCGTAATTTGACATCAAACGAGGCGGTCGATATGCTTGACAAGTGGCGCGATGTTTGTTATTCCGGAAATCCGAAGTTGTTAAAAGACCAAAAGGGTCAAACTTTTATTATTCAAATTACCGATCCGAGCAATACCACGAACGAGTCTTGGGAGAAGATGCCAGAAGAAATTTCGTTCAGCTGGATTGAGATTGCCGACGCAAAAGACTGCCGTATCATTCAGGCAGAATAACAGAAAGGGGGCGGCATTATGCCACAGATTTCTAACCAAATCAGAATGGGATCTGGCGAAAATTATAAGTATATCATTGACGGGAAGAATGCCGCCGTCGGCGATATTGAAAAGTATTTAAAAATTTCAGAAATTAAAAAGGTTATTGGAAGAACGACAATTTACCCTCGATTCCGTATTTTTGTTTTGAACCCGGATGAAACGGTAAATTATCAACTTCCAAACGAAGACATTTTGTCCGGCGGTTCGTATAATGAAAATTATCAAAACGGTTCTCGCCGGACACTGTCTTTTTCATTAAACAATCAAGAAGGAAAATATACTCCGTCAATCAACAATTTGTGGGTGGATACGAAGGTTCTACTCGATGTTGGATTGGAAGTCCCGGACGAGAATCTAATTATTTGGTTTCATAAGGGCGTTTTTGTGATTACTTCTGCGAATCCGTCAAAATCGACAGAAGCCAAAACAGTATCAATAAGTTGCGCCGATAAGTTTGAAATTTTGAACGGAAAGCGTGGCACAGTCGGAACGACAGTTGAGATTCCTCCCGGTATGTTAATCAAAGATGTTATTCAAGACATTTTATGGTATGACAGCGGGACAGGGGATGTTCTTGACCCAATTCCGTTCTTTTATCATCCTGCGTTTGAGGGAAAGGTGACGCCGATTACGATGACGCTGTCTGCTGGGTCGAATTATGGGAGTTTGATTACGCAGATTGCAGATGTTCTGTCTGCGGAGGTTTTTTATGATTCCTACGGGCAGTTGAACTTCGTCCCCACTGTCGATGTGATTTCCGACGGAGATAAACCGAACCTTTATGATTATTCAATTGAAAATCTGCAAAATGAAAACTTTTCAATTGACTTGAACTCTTTTGTTAATTGCGTTTATGTTGTGGGGGCGAATGTTAACGGACATACTTGCACGGCGATTAAAAAAAACGAAGACCCGACCTCTCCGATTTCTGTTGGAAGAATTGGGCTTCGTGTCGCTGATGTGATTAATGACTCCAATATTACGACAGATCAATTGGCAGAAGAGCGGGCAGAATATGAGTTGCGGAAAAGGATTATAGCGGAAAGCACATTAAGCAGTTCTGTTATGTTTAATCCGCTTTTAAGTGTTAATAATATAGTAACATATACAGATGAGGAGGATTTCGATATGAAACGAGAAAGATTTTTAATCCAGAGCATTTCCTTTAACTTGGGATATGATGGGCTAATGTCGTTGAGCGTTTCGAACATAAATAATCTTCCGTTCGTATATTAATGGAAAGGAGATAATATGGCAGAATTTAATTCAGGTACAGAACCCGGTTGTATCGCTGACAATCTTCCGTTAAAGGTTATGCGCATTGCGATGGAAAATAAAGGAATTTTTAATGATGCAAAACCGGGAGCCTTATATTATTTTACGGGAGAATATAATACAGTTAATATAGACGGTGTCACATATGAAATTCCTAAAACAGCTAAAATAGAAGGTCCCGATAATATCCTAAATGGAACAAACACATATAAGATTCAGCTAACAGTGAACGGTGGCAAAATTTCAGGCGCAAAACTGATTCCGGGATAATTAAAAAAGTAATTTATAAGAGGGGTAAAATAAAATGGCGATTTCAATTCTTAATTATTACGAGCAGCCAGATGGTAAGAATCTGATGATTATGGCAGACGACCTCTATGAGAGAAATCCGGGTGAAGCTCCAGACGACAATATGCCAATGGACCCGACCAATTATGCAATTTCACAGAATCTTGGTGTTCCGGCAGACGGTTCAATTACGATTGTTAGAGATTTCGACGAAGATAAAAAGGTAAAGACCGTTACTAATGTTTTCAAGGAAGGCGAATGGAAAGATTCTACTGAAAGCGGTGGAAGGGGGGAACAGAGCGGCGCTATAAAAATAATTGAGAGAAGTATAAAAGAAGTGTCAGACGAAGATTTAAAAGGGATAACAAAAATTGGAAACTATGCTTTTTATTATTATACTGGCCTGACGAGCATCACGATTCCGGACAGTGTGACGAGCATCGGGGGCAATGCGTTCGCTAGTTGCAGTAGCCTGACAAGCATCACGATACCAGATAGCGTGACACGCATCAGCGTTGCTGCGTTCTACAATTGCAGAAGCTTGACGAGCATCAAGATTCCAGACAGTGTGACAAGCATCGAATCACAGTCGTTCTCCGGTTGCAGCGGCCTGACGAGCATCACAATACCGGACGGCGTGACAAGCATCGACTCTTCTGCGTTCTACGGTTGCACTAGCCTGGCGAGCATCACGATACCGAACAGTGTGACGACCATCGCCCCTTCTGCGTTCTGCAATTGCAGTAGCCTGACGAGCATTACGATCCCAGACAGCGTGAAGAGCGTTGACGAGAGGGCGTTTTCCGGCTGCATTAATCTTTCTTCTATTAAACTTAATCCCACCACCCCACCGTTTCTTGGTTCTAATGCTTTTTATAACACTGCCGCCAATTTGCAGATCGTCGTTCCAAATGGTTCTCTCAATGCTTATAAAAAAGCAAATAATTGGAGATTATATGCAGATAAAATTGTGGAGGCAGACGAATGATTACATTAAATAATTTTACAAAATTGGACAATAACCAATATCAAATGGTTTTGTCTATGAAAGATACAGATTCTGTCGAAGATTTGCCTTCCGAGACTCGTCCAATGAGTCCGGAATATTTTGCAGTTACCGTTGATTACGGTGTGCCGGCGGATGGATCAATTGTAATAAAGGAAGATGGAGAGATTTTAACATATTCCTCTGGAGCGTGGGAAAAGGCAGAAGCCGTAGGAGAAACTAAACTAAAAAAACTTTTTGTTGAGGAAAACGGGGAATATCTCCCGGAAGGCGAGTATGTCGGATTTAACGAGGTCAATGTGGATGTAAAATCACAAAATCCTCCGATTAAACCGCAGGAGCCTCCGGTTAAAGGGGATGTGATAATGCTCGATGGGAAGCGGTATCGAGTATTAAAAGCTAACGACAACATTGTTGAACTTTATGGGTTGTATGCCATACCTCCACAGCAATTTGGGATAAGGGGTTACGCTAGTTATTTTAATTCTCCAATCGATATTTATTTAAACGAAACATTTTATTCTGAACTTCCAGAGTCAATCCAAAACGCAATTATTGAAAAACAAATCGCGGAAGATAGTTTTACCTGGGTTACTCTTCAATCTGGAGAAGCCGCTTATTGTTACAAAAATAACTCCGAAAACCAATACTTTAAAAAATTAAAAGATATATATGGACAAAATGACAAACTTCAACAAGGCATTAGAAAGTGCTATATGATTTCGCTTTCAACAATACTCGAATATTGCGAAGCGACAACAGACATGACAGCAGACACAACATCTTTTACAGAAAAAATAATGGATCAGTTAACTCCCTTCGTTGTAGAGTATTTTGTTTTTAATACGGAAGCGAATAGTGCGGAAACGCATGCTCCTGTGTGTTTATGTTATGAAAAAGACACAAAAACATTTCTTTCGTATAATACAGATCAAGGAGCCGTTGCGGCTTGCCCCGCTTTCCAAATTGATCTTTCGAATGTTGATTGGACAAAAGCAGAGTATTAAAGGAGGTTATAAATGATTACTTTAAATAATTTTATAAAATTAGAAAATGGACAATACCAGATGGTCTTATCTATAAAAAAAACAGATTCATTAAACGACCTGCCATCTGCAACCAATCCAATGAATCCAGAGCACTTCGCTGTTTCCATTGATTATGGCGTACCTGCGGATAAATCTGTCGCAATTGAAGAGAGTGGGGAAATTTTAATGTATTCTTCTGGAAAGTGGAAAAAAGTTGGAAAAGAAGAAGATATTAAACTAAAAGAACTTTTCGTTGAAGAAAACGGACAATACCTTCCGGAGAATGAATATGTTGGGTTTAGTAAAGTTGTGGCAGATGTAAAATCGAAAATTGTTATGCCAGATAAGGGCGACTTGATTAAAATTGATGAAAAGAAATATCGCGTATTAAAAATTAATGATACTGTCGCAGAAGTATTGGCAATGTATGATGCAACAGAAATACAAAAAACTGGAGACGGTGATGTTTATGAAAATAGCGTTCTTGATACATATTGCAATCAAGAATTTTATAAATCTCTTAAAACGCCCACACAGAACGCAATTATTCCAAAAGAATTTAGCCAAGATAAATGGACACTAATGCCCGAAGCAAATAACGACCCTGCGGCTATTGTTTATACCGCCAGGTGGCAAGAACCCAATAGCGAAGATTATGTTGATTATAAATATGAATTAAGTCTTGCGTCCTATGGTGCAAGTATTTCAAGAAATTGTTATATTTTATCTTGTCAAGATATTATTGATTATTTGGGTGTTACAACATCTATGAACGGTACAGATACGACTTTAACAAGCAAAAATGTATTTAAAATGTTTTGGAATCGAGAAAGTCTTGATGGTGATAAAAAAAATATTTGGTTGCGTTCTGCTAGTAATATGGAAGCATTTCAAGAAGCTGATGTGTTGCTCAATATTAATTCTGAGATTGGTGGTATATTTCCATCGGTTGATACAACCAGTTCATCTGTTCGTCCAGCCTTTCAGATCGATCTTTCTAAAATTGAGTGGGTAAGATATTAAATCGTTTATTAATCAAAGAGGAAAATCGTGTGTTCGTAGATTAATTTTTTAAAGTATCGCGAAATAAAAAAATAAATAAATAAAGGAGGGTAAAATATGGTTAGAGGAACGACCCCAACCGTTCTGTTTTGCTCAAAACAGATTAAAAAAGAAGAAGTTACCGATGCCGAATTTACCTTCTCTCAATGCGGTCGAGTGATTTTAACAAAAGAGTTATGCACCGGGGACCCGTCGTTCGTTATTGTGGACGGCGGAGTTTCTGTTACGCTTTCTCAAATTGAAACATTGATGTTCGACGCGAAGGTACCGCTCTTGGTACAATTAAGAGTAGAGATGGGGGATTTGGTTATGGCAACTCCACCGTCTAAAATGATAGTAGAGCAATCTTTAGACGGAGGTGTTTTAACGTGATAAAAACAGGTAAAAACTGTTGCGTTTTGAACGGAACATTCGACGAGATATATGTCAGAAACTGGCAATGCGACACTGAAATGTCAGACGATTCGCCAAGACCGGTTCAAAACAAAGTTATTAAAAAATATGTAGACGAAAAGTTACAAAATGTTAATGTTGATTTAGACCCTGTGGTTACGCGGCTGGATACGGTTATTGAACTGCTGACGCAGATTAAAGATAAACCGTCCGGAGGTGGTTCGACGGAGGCTGAAATGATTTATTTCTAATGGTAGGAGGTAAAGTTTCCAAATGAGGTTCGCATATGGAAGTATAAAAAAAATTAACGAAGCGATTGAAGCTGGAACGATTCCTGCTGAAACGCTAATCATAACTTCGGATAATGCCGATGTCGCAGAATTATTTTTCTACGACAAAAACAGACTATTAAAAAAGGTTGAAAGAAAGAACAAATTTTTAACGATTGATGAGGCGAAAGAATGGGCTCCAGCTTGGGGTATAGAAGGCGACGTCATTTCTGTTAAAAATTCAAAAGGAGAATGGGAACTCGGAATTGTTAATAGTGAAAAAGACATTATTATGCAACATTCCAGTTCCGGAGGTTCTGGAGGAGTTGTTCCAGACGAAACGTTTGACAATTTCCCGAAAATTGGAGAAAAGGGGAAAATTTATATTGATACCAACGACCAATCATTATATCTTTGGGACGAAACATCTTCTTCGTATATTTTGGTTGGATCTGGTTATAATAATTTAATCTATAGTGGAGGAGACGCTTATGGCAACTAAAACAATTAAAACCAAGTTTCATAAAACCAAGTTTCAAATGAGAAACGACACTGCTGCAAATTGGGCGAGTGTCAATCCGGTTCTGTTGATCGGCGAAATTGGTTTTGAAAACGACACAAACAAATTTAAATTCGGTGATGGCACAACCGCGTGGAACAACCTTCCTTATGCGGGAACCGATGCGGCGCAGATTCAGGCGCTGATTGATGCTGCGGAAGATAACTATTATACTGTTGTTCGCAATGCGGATGAAACTGACAACGCCGCAATTGCTCGTGCGCTCGGTGATAAGACCGCTGCGAAGGGTGATATCTGCGTGATTAAGACCGCTCTGGGAACTACTCCCGAAACCTATTCCTTTATGGGATATGTTTATGACGGTGCAAACTGGGGTGCAATGGACGGGAACGTCAGCTCTGAAAACATTATTCTCTCGAAGGATTTCATTGGTGCTGGTAACTGGACGCAGATCGGTAATGTCAAGAAGTCTCAGACTGGTACTATTACGATTCCCGGCAAAGGCAAGAACCTGAACTCTTTCCTGGAGAACTTTACCACGGAAGAGTTGAATCCTACGAAACCGACTCCCACTTGCGCAATTACTCTGACTGGCGCTGGTGCAAAAGAAGTTGGCACAACGTTTACTCCTGCTTATACTGCTACATTCGACAAGAAGGCATACGCTTATCCTCCGACGGACACTGGCGTTACCGTTACCGCTTGGGAGATCAAGGATACCAACGACGTGACGAAGACTGCGGCGACCGGATCTTTCGATGCGTTTACCGTTGAAGAGACTACAAACTATAAGCTGACCGCGAAGGCTTCTTATAGCGATGGTAATATTCCGAAGACCAACCTTAATAATGATTACCCGGCTGCACAGATTAAAGCTGGAACAACTGCTGTTGCCACTTCTGGTACCGTTACCGGTTATCGTAACTGGTTCTATGGCTACAAGAACGCTGCTGGCGTGCTTGATGTTGCCGCTCTTACATCTGCACAGATTCGTGCTCTGACCGCCCGCAATGGTTCTTTCCCTGCAACGATTGATACGAACGGAATGCAGCAGATGTTCTTTGCGATCCCGAAGGGCAAGAAGACTTCTGTGAAGTGCTCTAACAATGTTAACGGTGCTCCTTGCACGATGGGCAAGACCGAAGTCCAGGTTGAGGGTGCTAATGGATTTACCGCCATTGCTTATGATGTTTGGTATGTCAGCTCTGCTTCTGCAGACAGTGGCGCAAACACCTACAAGATCGTTGTATCGTAATTTAAATTGGTGATGGAGGTAAAAATATATGACAAGACAAGAATTTTTTGAGATGAAAGCTGCCGGCGCTCTTTGGGATGTTGGCGTTTCGATTAACAGAACTAACCCACTGCCTCTTGATAAAAATGCGGTGTTTGAAAGCTACGATGCCGCTCTGGCTTATGCAAAAGGCGTCCTGTCTTATCCCGGTCAGTTTATTGCTGTTGTTGCAGAAGATGGTTCTGTAACAGGTTATATTATTACTGTTGCTGGCGGAGACGGCGCAACTCTGCAGAAACTTGCCGCTCAGACTGCTACAGGTGACGTTGTTGCCGACCTTGCTGCGTTGACCACCAGAGTTGGTGCTCTCGAAACTTCAGTTGGCGAAATCAGAACCGAAATCGGAGTAAAAGCCGCTGGCGAAACCGCTGCTACTGGTATTTACAAATACGTTGATGATAAGGTTGCGGCGGCTACTCCAGAGGGATATGCTGGTGTTAAAGCCGATGTCGAAAAGTTAGTTGGAACTGACAAAGGCGAAGACGGCAGAGCAAACAAAACCGTTAGAGAAATCGCTTCTGAAGAAGTCGCGAAGATTGTTAATGGCGCAGACGCAAGTTTTGACACTCTGAAAGAAGTCGCGGACTGGATTTCTACGCATGGCACTGACGCCGCCACAATGAATACGCAGATCAACGCCAATAAGGCTGCGATCGAAAAGTTGAATGGAACTGCGGAAACCGTTGGTTCTGTCACGAATACTGTTAACGCTGCGATTGATGGCGCTCTGAAAGTAGACGGTAAGGACAAGTATGCCCTTGCGACCGATCTGACGACCGCTAACGGTAAAATCACTGCTCTCGAAACGAAGACCGCTGGTCTGACCAACGCAGAAGGCGAAGATATAACAGTCAAGGCATATGTAGATGCTGGCGATGCGAAGGTTGACGCAAAAGTTACTGCACTTTCTACGAGGATTGATAATCTCGGCAAGCTCGCCGCGAAGGATGAAGTTGCTGAAGCGGATCTCGCTGCGGCACTGAAGACGAAGATCGACGGCAAGGCAGATAAAGCTACCACACTGGCTGGTTATGGTATCGAGGATGCTTATACGAAGACTGGCGCAGAAGGAATGGTCGATGGAAAGATTGAGGCGCTTGCTCTTGGCACAATGTCGAAGGAGAAGGCTTCGGATTACACGAAGACTGCAGATCTGGAAACTGCTCTTGCTGGCAAGTACGATGCAGCCGGTGCTGCGAAGGCGGTTGACGATAAGCTGCCCGCAATGAACGCCGCAATTAGCGCAAATACCGAAGCGATTACTACACTGAATGGTGCAGCAAGCGTTGAGGGATCTGTTGCTAAAAAGATTCAGACTGCGATTAACGAGCTGGATCTCGCGAATACTTACGCGGCAAAGACTCACACTCATGCAATGGAGCAGATTAACGGTCTCGCGGATGAGTTTGCAAAGTATCAGCTGAAGGGCGATTACGCGCTGAAATCCGAAGTAATTGCTGTCGATCAGAAAGCTACCGATCTTGCGACATTGGTTGGTACACTTCCTGAAGGCGCTACCGCAACGACCGTTGTTGGATACGCGAAGGAGGTCGCAGATAAGGCTGCCGGAGACGCTGCCGCTGTTAGTGCGAAGGTCGATACACTGGTTGGTGAAGACGCTGGAAAGTCGGCAAGGACAATTGCTAACGAAGAGCTGGCGAAGCAGTTGATTCCTGAGAGTGCGCAAGAGTCTCTTGACACCCTGAAAGAAATTGCTGATTGGATTCAGGCTCACCCGGCAGAAGTAACTGAAATGAACAGTAAGATTACCGCCCTTGAAGGTAAGGCTCATGAGCATACCAATAAGGCGGTTCTTGATGGTATTACTGCTGAAAAGGTTACGAGCTGGGATTCTGCTCTTCACGCTGGAGATATTCCTGCTGCCACCGCAGAAGTTCTCGGTCTCGTAAAGAGTAGCACTGCAGAGAATAAAGTATCTGTTGGTGCGGATGGCACTATGGAAGTTAATAGTGTTAATGTCAATAAACTGACGCAAGATGAGAATACAACACTTATTTTGAATGGTGGAAACGCTTCTATTTAAAGAGAACGGAGCAGAACTACCCAATCCCTTTAGGGGTTGGGTAGTTCACCAATACAAAATAATTGGTAAATAAATTTATAAAAGGGAGGTGAATAATTTTGCCAAAAAAGCATGTGTTTAAATACAACATTGGTTATCAATTTTTAAATTATGAAATTATTGGGCATATTGTTCACCAAAGAACAAGTGGTAAAAAGAATTATTTATATCGCATTCGATGTTTAATATGTGGTTCTGTTATAGAAAGGAACGAATGTGATATAGGTAAGGATATTAAATGTAGGGCGTGTATGCGGAATATGGAATATTCCAAATTTAACATTGGCGATATCATTAATGGATTAGAAATTTTAGACAAAGTTCCTATTTTAAGAGAGAAATACCATACTGTTATGAGATGCTATCTTTGCAGGTGTATTAAGGATGGATATGTTAGTTTGCATTCGGAACGTTCATCCGTTGCGAAAACCTGATGAATGTTATAATTGGTAATGGTGTGACGGACATTTCCTCTATTGCATTCTATTCTTGTGGTACTGCAACTGAATCTGGTACAACATACATGATTCTCGCGACTACCACTCCCACAATTCAATCAAACACTTTTAGTGATGCTAAAATTAATAAAATCATTGTCCCGAAGGGCACGCTCGCTGCTTATAAATCAGCTGCCAACTGGAGTGCATATGCAGATAAAATTGTGGAGGCAGACGAATGATTACATTAAATAATTTTACAAAATTGGACGGTAGTATATTTCCATCGGTCTACACAACCAGTTCATCTGTTCGTCCAGCCCTTCAGATCGATCTTTCTAGAATTGAGTGGACAAGATATTAAATCTCTTATTAATCAATATTGAAATTGCATCAACGCAGGTGTCGATAAGACCGGTACAGTTACGAGCGTATCCGCAACAGCTGGTTCTGGTTTAAAGATTACCGGAACAGCAACAACAACGCCGAACATCGATTGGGACGACGCGGTTACTCTCGTGTTCGACTGTGGAGATTCTACTGATCCTATTTAATCAAGTAAATAAAACTGGTATTTCATAATTTGGAGTGGCACAAAAAGCCCCTCCTTTTGTGGGCGGATCTGGAATGATGATTCGTCCAGTTCTCCAAAAATTTGGAATTGATAATTTTCGAAAGGAGAAAATTTTAAAATGGCAACTGAAAAAACATTAAAAACACGGGTTGTGCTGAAGCACGACACGGAGGCAAATTGGAAAACGGCTGGAGATGCGGCAAACCCGTTTCTTCCAAAAAAAGGCGAGGTGATTAAACAAACTCGGCAGACTCACGACTAAAGTCGAGAGTCTGCGACGAGTGAGAATAGTTAGCACATAGGGAAACTTGTGTGTAGTGGCGCTTATGGCGTCCAACATTACCTGAAATGCTGGAAACTCCTAAAGCTATTTGAACCACAACATAATTCCTTAAATGGAATAGGTGTGATGGTTACGAAAGTAGAAAAAATCAAATAGATGGTGTAAGGTTAAATCCTAAACACTGTTTACAAAATGGACAATCAGCAGGTAAGCCCGAAAGGGAAACCCCAACGACTATCCCTCTTGAGGGGAGTAGGGGCAAGCGCTCCGAAGTGGGTAAACCTAAACGGAGAAATCCGCATGGAGAAGATGTAGTCTGTGCCCATATGAAAGTATGGGATACCTACCGCTAAACAATACGGCGGACAAGGATGTATGAGAGTAGCGAACTCATATGAACGATACCTCTAAACGACTAAGGCCTATTGGTTCTTATGTGTTTTATAGTGTTAACAATTTTTGTTACACTCGATTAAAAATAACTAACCGGGACAGGGAGTAGCTACCTTTCTGATTGCCCTGACTTTCAGATTACCGGTTATTTATTATATATTTATTTTCAGGGAGATAGAGATATGGAAAGAGCGTATAAATTTCGCATCTATCCTAATCAACAACAAAGATTATTATTGGCAAAAACATTTGGATGTGTTAGATTTGTGTACAATTATTATCTTGATAAGAAAATTAAATTGTACAAAGAATCTGGTGCATCAATAAACAACATCGAATGTTCAAGAGATTTAACAGTTCTTAAACAAGAATTGGAATGGTTAAAAGAACCCGACAAGTGTGCCCTTCAAAATGCTCTAAGGGATTTAGATGCTTCGTACAAAAACTTTTTTAGAAACCCATCTCATTTTGGATTCCCGAAGTTTAAGTCGAAGCGAGGCAATCACAAATCTTATAGAACAAATTGTAATATTAAATTTTCCCCAAAGCACATTCAATTACCAAAACTTGGTTTAGTGAAGTTTCGTGATAAACAAATTCCGCAAGGAAGAATTTTGAACGCAACTATTTCACAAGATCCAAGTGGTAAGTATTTTTGTTCATTATGTTGTACTGATGTTTTTGTTGATAAATTACCGAGCACCGGTTCAGTTATTGGAATTGATTTAGGATTAAAAGATTTTCTAATTACAAGCAATGGCGACAAGGTTGCTAATCCGAAGTATTTGAACAAATCTTTAGAGAAACTTGCTAAACTCCAACGAGAGCTTTCGCGAAAACCAAGCAAGAGCAATCGTCACGAGAAGGCAAGAATAAAGGTTGCAAGACAATATGAAAAGATTACTAATCAACGCCGAGACTTTTTGAGAAAATTATCAACACAGCTAATCAGAGAGAACGACATTATCTGTATGGAAGACTTGCAAGTGAGTAATATGGTCAAAAACCATAAACTTGCAAGAGCTATCACCGATGTATCATGGTCAGAATTCCGTAGACAATTGGAATATAAAGCTAATTGGTACGGAAGACAGATTTCTGTGATTGATAAGTTTTTCCCATCGAGTCAGACTTGTAGTTGTTGCGGCTATAAAAATTCGGAAACGAAGAATCTTAATATTCGTGAGTGGATTTGTCCAGAATGTGGAACCAATCATGATAGAGACATAAATGCCGCAAAGAACATCTTGATCGAAGGGTTGAGATTGTTAAATTGTTAATAGTATAAAATATATAAGAACCGTAGGAACTACGGGGATAGCTCGGGAAATGAGTGGTCAATAGACCGCTGTCACCGAGAACCTCGCGACTTTAGTCGTGGGAGGTTCAGTATCTATGATCCGGATGGCACACATACTTATTCACGCCAAAAAGTAGGCGATGGCATAAAAAATATTAATGAGCTTCCTTTCTTGGGAGCGATAGTTGGAACGGCAGATTCTTCTGAAAGTCTTTCTAAAATTCAATATACAGCAGAATCCGCAATTCCTGATACCCCGGAACAGGGTGCTGAATATGCGATTACGGACCTGATTGGTTACGGAGACTTAGATGCAAACCTTCAGGAACAGATCGATTATATGGGTTTCAGTGATGGATTTACGGTTGAAAAGACACCTACCGATACAGGAACACTGACAGCTTATTTGTTTGATACAATCAAAGCTTACCCTAACGCAGGACTGAAATACGATAACCGGAGCTATGTTCGTATGGACCCAACAAATGCTCCTGATGGCACACTGAACTATATTCACATTGACTCTAATGGTGATCAAAAATGTTTCCAAATTAAAACGAGTGATAAAACTTGGAAAATAATCAATCTTCCGAAAATAAAAATCGGAACACCTTCCTCTTCTGAAAATCTTTCAAATATCACATATTTGGCAAATAGTGATATTCCCGCTTCTCCTGCGACCAATACGGAATATGCAATCACTGATACAATTGGTTACGGTGATCTGGATTCGGAACTGCAGGCAAAGGTCGACGCCGGAGCGAATGCAGGGAGTAATTTAAGTAATTATTTGCCGTTAAGTGGTGGAACACTGACGGGAGAATTAACTGGAACAATCATTAGAAGTAATCATGCTAGCGCAGAAGTATTGGACGCTGGCACGATTATACCAAATAGTATTTATTTTGAAGACTCAACTACTGGTAGCAATGAATTAACTATAACCAATGGTGATATTACTATTAATGGTTCAAGTTTTACGGGTATCTCTAACTCCAAAGGAACTTCTTCCACGATTGCTGTTTCGCAAAAGTGTCTGAACGATAACTACGTTGCAAAATCCGAACTTCCGTCCAATTTACTTAAATACCAAATTATAACATCAACGTCCCAAATTGGCACTGACCCAAATACAGCTTATCTGATTCTTGAATAACCGAGGTACTTGTAAATGTATTATGTTAATGGAAAACAAGTAAAAGAAATGTTAATGAAGGGCAGCGATGGCTTTTTGCACAGAACCGCTTCTGGATATTTGAGCAATAACAGAAAGTTTTATAGCAAAGACACTGCTTACGAAAGTCCGCTCGTTGATGTCCGTGTTTATTGTGAAGGCGAATGCCTTTTAACAAGTCCGCAGTTTATAAAAAGATCTGAATTAAGTTCTACGACAATTACAGTGCAAAGCACTTTTCAGTATAATTTAAAAGTTTCAAACCCAAGTGCTTCTGGTGTGACCGATTTTTCTGGAACTAAAGGGAAAAGACCGACATTCAAGCTTGATCCAACTGTTATTGGAACGAAATCAAGTGCAAATGTTTATCTTTTGACTTCAGATTGGGTTGACACTGGTTCTTATTCGATAATATTTGATGATTATAGTTTTACGTCGATTCCCACTTCAGCTTTTCATAAGGATTGTAGTTTTGAACAGGCTGGAGTGTATGTAAGAGACTCTGATAATTATAATTTGTGTTACGTTGCTGGATTAGCGATCCTTCCCGCCCCAAATCACGAAACTTTTGCGTATGTATCATTAAATCTTATAAACCCTCCTGAAATTTCTTTTTCAGGCTCTCAATCTCTCGTTCATTTTGGATATTTACCAAAAGATACAGCCGAGGCAATGGGATTTACTGCAGAAGAAAACCCAAACGGAGAGCCAAAAGAAGCAACAGATTATTATGGTTGGGGCTGCTGGGCGGATAACGAACAGTGGTTTTGGTCAGACGATGAACTGCGCGAGATCTTTTCGGTCGGAGCTGGTACAATTAGCCAAATGTTTCTTAATACTTTTATTGAAAATTTAACACTGAGTTACAACGATACGTGGCACTGGGGAGTTTATGATCTTGATGTTAGCAGTCTTGGTGGAAGCGCTTCGTTTATTAACAACCCCGTGTTCTCGGATGGATGGATTTTTGATCACGATGATACACAGATGTTCTCCGATATTATCTCGTTACAAAATACAACTCTCGCAGACGTGTTAAATACATACTTCACAAGTCCTCAAGGAACAATAACTATTATTATTCCATATTCTCAACAAAGTACTAATTCAAATGATACGATGGGAGGACTTTGGGGAGAATTAGAAAGTAGTTCAATATTGATGGCCGATATTTTTACTTGTGCGGAACAGTTCTTCAATGTTGATACTAATGTCAAACCTCTTCCGACAGATAATCTTGTTACAGGTACTTTTGAAACAAGTATTAGCTCTGCAAGTGGGTATTTGTATTGTTGCAGTAATTTTGGAAGTTCTGGTATGTTGACAGCTACTGCATCGAATACCGCAACATTTAACGTTGGAAGCGATACAAGTATAGTGTACCTTGGGGCAAGAAACAAAAATGCTATTTTGAGTTTGAGCTTTAGCGATCCATCCGTTCCGACCAGTTTTATTGAAATGTTTAATAGTGAGAGATTTGGTTACTATAAATTGCTTCCGTTTATTACTGGTCAAAATGAAGGTGCTATTTCTACGGATGGAACAATTGGTTTGGAAATTTCTGAATAACAATAACAATAATAATAAAGGGAGAAATAAACAATTATGGCTTGTAGAAGTTGTGATTTGAAGAGAATTTATCGTCTCTTCGAAGAGAAAAAGCGCCGCGAGGCAGAAGAGGCTAAAGCTCTTGCAGAAGCGGCAGAACGCGAAGCAAAAGAAGCAGAGGAAAAGGCTCGTCGTGAGTCAGAAGAATCTGCGAAGCGTGCTCGTAAAAAGAAAGTTTATGAACCGGTTGAGGCCGTTGTTGAGGTGGTCGAAAAGCCGGTTACGGAAGTCGTAGAAGAAATTAAAGAAGAAGATCCGGTCGTCGAAGATGTAAAAGAAGAGACGAAACCGGAAGATGATTTTATTTTGATTTAAAAATAGGTGTGCGGGCGGGTTAGAGAAAGCCTCCGCCCGCCCGTATACTTCAAAAATATTATTAAAGGGGGTTTTAATAAAGTATGGCAATTTATAAACCGACAGATTGTAGTCCTTTTAATGGAACTTTTGATATTAGTAAAAACTCGGCAGATTTGCCAATAATTTTTGAATGCAAGGTCGATACTTCCAATACGATTGTAACGGGATATTCGATTGAAATATATGACAGCAACAACAGCTTAATTTTTCCGCCAACCAGCAGAGGACAACAAGGTCCTGTTAAAAATAATGTAACATATCTTTCAGATTTAAGACCGTATGTTACGACTAACTTTCCATCCCTGCTCCCGAATTTGAAAAACATCAACTCCGGATTAAACGGAAGTTATCTTGAAATTCCGTTTTATGTTGAAGCAATCGACACTACGGAAAATTCAACAGTTTCTCGAAATCAAATGTCTGCAAATTCAATTCCCGGACTGGTTGAAGGCCAAACATATACGTGGAAAATCACGTTATATCAAGGAATTAAAAACGACAACGACTTCCCTCCGGCTAACGAAAAAGTTTACGATATGACCGTTGCCAGTGGAACGGTAATTGGGTCTAATGAAAAAAGAATTCAAACCGCATTAATTGATAGCGATGATAAAGTTGCCGACAATTTGGTTTTAATTGACAAATTTGTTCAACCAATTAAAATTAGCAAATTGGGCGGATATGATCCAAGTAACCCCGTGACAAGCTGGACCGGAGCTGTTCCAACAACGTTTGCGATGACACGTTCGTTGATTACGGGCTACGATTCAACCTATGGATACATTTACCCGTCTACGGCAGAAGGAAATGCTTTTGCGGACGGACAAATTGTTCCGGAAAACGCAAATGGTTTTCAGATTTTCAAAAACGGGAATAATCCCTCGAACCTCGGCGCAACGGATATGGTTGAGTTTATTTACAACAGCGGAGAATTCAACGGGAAAATGACGTGGAAAACATCTGCGGCAAAATCAGAACAGTCATATTGGGAACAGACTTATTTGGTAGATAGTGATCCGGGTGGAATATTTTATCCTCTAAAAGGAGATGGATATAGTTCGTTTGCGCTAACTGGGTCGGAGAGAATTATTTTTAATAATATTCAAGACCCAAAAGTTCAATATGGTGGAATTTATTATGGTTCTCCATATAACGGAATTTTTGAGCCGCATTTTTCTACTAAAGAAATTTCAACCAATAATAAAGCTCCTTCTGGAACATATATGCTTCCGGCCGGGACGTATACGTTCAAACAAGATACTTCCGTGGAGGGATTTACCGGAGAACAGAATTTAAATTTTTCTACAACAAAAAATAACGGAGTTGTTTCAGAATGGACAAAAATCAGAACAACAACAAACGGTATATTATATACATCAAAATCAAATTCGCAAGAAAGTTTGGTATATTTAACTGGCACAAATTTTATAAATAACACAGAAACAATTACATTAAAAACAGATCAAGAAGTTTCTGCTGATTTTTTGATGTGGTTTTCTCAAAATGTCGATGTGTCTTTTTATCAAGTAACCGTTGTCTGGAATAGAACAAGCGATGCTTCAAACTGGGGAACTCTTTCTAACAAAATCGTTTACTGTCGTCGAGATGGTAAAAATTATGAGATAAACACCACAACGCAGGTTGGAGAAATCAACAAAACTCCGTTTAAATTTGTCGAAGAAAAACCGGTTAGGATTTTCAACAACGCAACTGTGGAGACGCAGAATCAAATTACCGGAGATGATTCAGAAAGCAATTCACGTATATTCTATACAAAAAATGCAATTTCTTCGATACTTTCTGTTACAAACAATAACAGTGTTGACATAACAAAAGATTGTGCGTTTGAAGTTGGAAAGAATTATATTATATATACGTCAAGTTCCGCTATTCCATCAGACTTAACAATTTCTGTGAAATACATTCCGTTTAATATTCACGATTACACCGGAATAATCTTTTATAATAAACAGGCGACCACTGATTCAGATACTGGGATTATTTATATCAGACCTTCTATCAACATTAATACAAATATGATCTTTAAAGAAGTAACGACCACAGCTAAGCCAACTTGGTTTAACATTAATTATTTCAACAAAGATTATAATTATATTACTTATACCGGAAATACTGGATTTAATCCAGAAATTGACAAAACTCGTTATCAGATTAAAAGCTTTTACAAAGATAGCGACTATAATCCGTTTTCAATTTACAAAAACCCTGAGATCGTATCAACAATTTCTGGAAACGTAATCGATCCTGACGGATCCGTTAATATAATAACAACCCGTAATTTTACAGTTACTTCGATATACAGCCAAGACAGTTATATTCAGTGGAAGAGTTATCAATGGATCTTATATGATTCTGCTAAAAGAACTATTCTTGAAAAAACAGATGAGCAATATGACGGAGAAATAACCGCGACATTTTACGGGCTTGATCCTCAGAAATATTATATTCTGTCTCTTGTTTTACAGACAAATACGGGCAAAATCGTTGAAATTGATTATGTTATTTATTCTGATTTTACAGAAGTTGCCGAGCAGAGAGATTTAATTGAGGCCGAATTTGACTGCGACACACTTTCAATGAAGGTGAGATCGAGACTTATCAATACGATTCTTGCTCCAAATGCAGACGCATATCTTTCCGGAGACGAACCGCCGAAAGAAAATACGGCATATTATTACGATAAAGAAAGCGGGTTTTATCAAAAGAATAATGGAGATGGAGCTTATGAAACCGTAGCAACAATTAATAACGGGACGCTAAAGATAAATGGGCAAAATTCGATTGATTATAGCAAATCGTTCGAGAGTTATGCAATCAACTCAAATATGAGGACTGGAACAATTCAAACAAATGCAAATGAAATTATTATCGAAGGCGAATTTATGTTTTCCGAAGACTATAATGGAGATATTTTTTCGATTGCCAGAGATGATAATTCGAATGCCATTGTCTCGATTTCGATTCCGAAGGTGCTTGAAGAAGTTGGAAACGACGGATTTGTGAATCTTTCAAACGATGCTAACAAGCTTAAAATTAAAAATGGCTCTTATTTGAAGGTTATTGATGAAAACGGAATTTTATCTAATACTTGGCAGGATTCAGGGAAATATCACAACACTTCTGTTTGGAAAAAGAGTATAGTTGCGCCAACTGGAGATAGGATTAATGTTGCTAATTTTAAATATGCGGAAGTAAAAAATAATGATGGAACTTATAATAAAGACAAATATTTGAATATTGCAGGTCCTTACAATTCTTATGACGAAGCAAAGCCTCTTAAAAATCCGATGAATCCGGAGGGACAAAAGTTTTCGTTTATAAGCAGTGACGGCAAAGATATTTCAGGAATGTGTTCAGATGGACCGTTTTATATTAATCAACCAGATCGTCTAATTTGGCTTGATTATAAGCCGTGTGAAACACAAATGGAAGTGGTTCAAGATACGGACGAAAACGGAATCCCTGTAGTCGATAAGCAAAGCGTATGCGTTGAAACTCCATTGTATTGGGAAGACGACGATATTTTGAAAGTTTGGAAAGATGGAATTTATGTTACAAAAGGACTTGAAAAGACTCTAATTGGACAGGTTTCTGTTAATGGAACAGTTGTTAAGTCTGATTATCTTGAAAAAACGTCTGATGTCCAATATAGCAACTCTGGTTTAACAAAGCAAAATCGATTTAGTCAAAGAATAGTTGAAAGAAAATCAATTTCAAATTATAGCTTTTCATTTAGGGTTTTTATAAATACGAGTAATTACAGCGTCGATCTACTTCGTAGTAGATGTTATATAAAAGAATTACCACAACTAAATACTCCTCAAAATATTTCTATTACAGGTTCTGAATTAAGTTGGGATGAAGTTCCAAGTGCAGAGGAATATCGAATCTTTGCTACCAACAATACGGGAGATATATTTGTTTTAGGAGATGTACAGGCATAACATTATAATTTAAAGAGAACGGAGCATTCATCCCAATCCCTTTAGGGGTTGGGATGAATGCGACAAATAAAGTATGAACAATTGGAAGTCTAAAAACAGAAGGAAGTATTTGCTTCAATATCATTTGATTTTTGTTTGTAAATATAGAAAGAAATTATTTCTTTTCCCAAATATTTCAAACGATATAAAACAATTTTCATATGAAATATGTCTAAAACACGATGTTCGAATCAAGTATATGGAAACAGACAAAGATCATATCCATTATATGATTGAAACAACTCCAAATGTTGCTCCGTCGTGGGTTGTTGATTTATTAAAATCATATACCACATTTCATATTTGGAGATTGCATCAAAACGTTCTGCGAAAGTACTTTTGGAAAGAAAATACTTTCTGGATAGATGGATATTTTATTTGTAGTGTTGGAAATATTTCAGAAAAAATACTAAAAGAATATATAAAAAATCAAGGCTAAAAGAAAGGAGGGAATATATAATGATTATAAATAGGGCATATAAGTTTCGGTTATATCCAAACGAGGAACAAAAGATAATTTTTGCTAAAACGTTTGGATGTGTTAGGTTTATTTATAACAAAATGCTGGAAGATAAAATTAAATATTATCAGGAAACAAAAGACAAACTAAACAATACGCCAGCTCAATACAAATCAGAATTTGAATGGTTAAAAGAAGTCGATAGTCTTGCTCTTGCAAACGCTCAAATGAATTTACAGTCAGCATATAATAACTTCTTTCGTAACCCAAAAGTTGGATTTCCAAAATTTAAGAGTAAAAGAAAAGGCAAAAATTCTTACACAACAAATAATCAGAATGGAACCATTTCGATTGCTGATGGGAGGTTAAGACTTCCAAAAGTCGGATTAGTCAAAGTGATCCAACATAGAGCAATCCCGCTTGATCAAAAAATTAAATCGGCAACGGTTGAGAAAACTCGATCTGGTAAATATTATGTTTCTATATTAGTAGAATTTGAGAAAGAAGCCCCAAATATTCAATTAGACAAAACAAAGGCATTGGGCTTGGATTATGCGAGTCATAGTTTTTATGTCGATAGCCAAGGCAGAGAAGCTAATTACCCGAAATTTTATCGCAACGCACAAGTTGTTTTGTCCAGAGAGCAAAGAAAACTTTCTTTAATGAAATATGGAAGCAATAATTATGAAAAACAAAGGGTTCGAGTGGCAAAAATTCAAGAGCATATAGCAAATCAAAGAAAAGATTGGTTGCATAAATTGAGTTTTGAATTGGCTGAATTATATGATTATATTTGTGTCGAAGACATCAATATGCAAAATATGGCGCAGTCATTAAACCTCGGAAAATCAACCAACGACAATGGGTTTGGAATGTTTAGAACGGTTCTTGCATATAAACTTGCAGAAAGAGGAAAGCAGTTAATTAAAATTGACAAGTGGTTCCCTTCAAGTAAAATGTGCAGATTTTGCGGGTGTGTCAACAGAGACCTGAAACTTTCGGACAGGGTTTGGACTTGCGAATGTGGAGCGATTCTAAATCGAGATGAAAACGCTGCAATAAACATTATGAATGTTGGACTCTCAATGGTCTGATGTTATAAACAACCGCAGGAACTGCGGGGTTAGCCTGTTGATACTTGGAGTAACGCAAAATTGTTATGCGCGGAAGAAACTCCATTGAGCAGGAATCCCACGCCCCTTTAGGGGCTGGGTAGTTCACTTATTAATGGAAAATTACAGAACGGAGCATCTACCTTTGATATATATCATATTATATATCCACGATATTCACACTTAAATAAAATAAAATAAAATATCTTATACAAAGATACAAACAAAATATTAACAGAATAAAAATGGCGGGCCTGAAAAGATGGTCCGCCTATTCTCTAAAATTTGAAAGGATAATTTAAAGGAGAAAATTATTATGGCTGAAAAAATAATGAAAACTCGTATCATTCATAAGCATGATACAGAAGAAAATTGGAATAAGGCAACAAACTTTATTCCCAAACAAGGCGAACTTATTATTTATGATAAAGATGCTACATATGATTATGAACGATTTAAAATTGGTGATGGAGAAACAAATGTAAATAGTCTTCCGTTTGTAACAGATAATCTTGGGCTAACTACTATTCCTGATATAGATACTATCAGAAGCAATGCAGCGAATGGTCAAACTGCTTATGAAATGCTTGCTGATGTTGAGGCTCTTTTAGCTAATATTTAAGGGAGGAGACAATCTAAATGAGTATATCAAGTGAAATAACAAGATTAAACAATGCTAAAGCAAGTATTAAAAGCAGTATTGAAAATAAGGGTATAACAGTATCTGATACAAAAAAAACTTGATGAATATTCTTCATTAATTGATAGTATTGAAGTAAAGAAACCAGAACAATCAAAATCTGTTACTCCAACTGAAACTGTTCAAAATGTAACTCCCGATAGTGGATATGTCTTGAATAATGTTTCAGTGGGTGCAATTTCTAATACTTATGTTGGAAGTGGTGTTACTAGGAAATCTGCTCAGACATATACCCCTGGAACCTCAGATCAAACTATTGCAAGTGGACAATATTTATCTGGTAATCTGACAATCAAAGGAGATCCAAATCTTGTTTCTGGAAACATCAAATCAGGAACAAGCATTTTCGGCGTGACTGGTACTTATATGGATTCTACTCCAATTGAAATTTCTACAGACGCAGGAATGGAAGCAGTCCTAACAAGTGATAATGTAGGTAAAGTATATAAATTTACAGGAACATCAGGTACTTATACCAATGGTGAATTATATATTGTGGAGGTGGGTTAATGGCTATAATATTCAGAAACCTGCCAAGAGGCAGCACGATTGGGAGCGGGAATTATGTATTTCGGCATTATGGCTATGAAGCGCCTGCTGTAGTTATACCCGATTTATGCTTTACGGCCGAAAAAGCAGGATCTACAGTTGCAATGGCTGTTAATGGAACTCCTACTAAAGGGCAAGCATTTGAATATTCTACCGATGGAACCAACTGGTCGGTGTTCATACCCGGAACCACTACAATAACGCTTGCCAATGTTGGATATAAAGTATATTTCCGAGGGGACAATACAACGGTTAGTGAATCATCCTCTATTTACTATAAGTTTGTAATGTCAGGAAAGATAGCGGCAAGCGGAAATATTATGAGTTTGTTGGATAAAACTTGCCAAAGTACAACAATAGCGAATAACTTTTGTTATTATCGTATGTTCCAGGATTGCACAAGTCTAACTACAGCACCAGCATTACCTGCTACTACTTTGGCAATTCAGTGCTATCAATATATGTTCTATGGTTGTACAAGTCTAACCACAGCTCCCGCATTACCTGCTACTACTTTAGCAAGTTATTGCTATCAATGTATGTTCGAGAATTGCACAAGTCTAACTACAGCTCCCGCATTGCCTGCTACTACTTTAGCATACCGTTGCTATCAGTTTATGTTCCAGGATTGCACAAGTCTAACTACAGCTCCCGCATTGCCTGCTACTACTTTAGCACAGTATTGCTACAGTTATATGTTCTATGGTTGCACAAGTCTAACTACAGCTCCCGCATTACCTGCTACTACTTTAGTACCTTATTGCTATGCGAATATGTTCCAGAATTGCACAAGTCTAACTACAACACCAGCATTACCTGCTACTGCTTTAGCAAGTAATTGCTATTATAGTATGTTCAATGGTTGCACAAGTCTAACAACGGCACCTATATTACCTGCAACTAAATTGGCAAGTAATTGCTATCAATATATGTTCAATGGTTGCACAAGACTACAAGTTTATTCGTCTTCAGGAACTGGGCATACAAAAGCCTGGAGAATTCCAACTAGTGGCAGCGCAAGTTCTTATACTTCTCAGACCAAGATGTTCTACAACTGTCCAGGCTCGTATAAATCAACTAAAAGTGTATCACTTAATAGAACATTCTATACACAAAACACGCCAGTTTAATAAGGAGATATCGTAATGTATTTAATTTTGTTTAATGATAAAAACCAAGCAACCTGCATAGTCCCATGCAACAATATTACAAAAGACGATGTTTATCTGTTCGATAAATTACCGGATTTCACTCCGCAAGAAGGATATGCAAATTCTTTGCATCTAAACGGAGATTCTCTCGAATGGCATTTTACAAAATTGCCAGAATCAACAATAAATGAGGAAGATGAACAGATTCCTCCTGATGAATTTTACACTATGGTCGAGGAGGTATTGTAATGACAAGAAGTGAAGCACAAAAATTGATAGCAGATATTGTAAAATTACGAGAGTCTGCTACTGACGCACAAGCCTCTTTGGCAATTAGTGTTTATCCTGCTTTAAAACAAGATGGCTCACTCATTAAGTCAGGTACTCGTATCAACTACAACGGCACGATCATTAGGGCTGCAGTTGATTTATATGATACCGAAACAAATTCACCGGAAAATGCTCCTACTTTATGGGAAACTCTTAACTACAAAGACGGTTATAGAATTATTCCGAAAATTATTACAGTAGGCACGGCGTTCTCAAAAGGTGAACTTGGCTGGTGGAATAATGAATTGTACAAATCTTTAGTAGATTCTAATGTATACACTCCAGATCAATACGCACCAAACTGGTCTAAACAATAAGTCGAAAAAATAATTAATACATGTATCATTGAATTTGAATATATAATTTCGAATATATCTGGAACGGCAAATGCCATTATTAGTGTATATGATTCAAATGGGTATTTACAAAAAAAAACAAATGTTAGACATTATTCCGGAACTATTACAATTTATTCAAACAGGAAATTTGCCGGAAAGGTTTGCATTATTAAAGTTTGAGTTTCATAATTTA